>Ga0182745_1001301_pt1 | contig 24375 bp, 17 predicted proteins | sample eDN3rd30CKraftBY_FD_128523 | JGI IMG/M metagenome (GOLD analysis project Ga0182745, IMG submission 128523) | Enriched backyard soil microbial communities from Emeryville, California, USA - eDNA 3rd pass 30_C Kraft BY (version 2) (version 2) | ecosystem: Environmental > Terrestrial > Soil >... | reverse complement strand
TCGATTCGTAGGGTGGGCACTGCCCACCGCACCAAGGCCGATGAGGAGTAATGCGACATTTCCCAGAAACCAGCGTATCTTTGGAAATCCCAAGCCTCAATTCTTGCAGGTGGGCAGTGCCCACCCTACAAGACAATGCTGGGTTTCATGCCAAGGTGATTGGCTCTAACACGACCGCTCATGGGGGAGAGGAGCAACCCGAGTCCTCGGGAATCAGGCCCGCTCGTCCCCCATGTCGAGCATGTTGAAGAGGATCCCCGCCACGGCCCCACCGAGGAAATCGGCCGCCAGAAAGACCCAGATGTTGGCCGGAGCGGCCAGCTTGAGTAAGGTCACGCCCACCGCCACGGCCGGATTGAAAGCACCTCCCGAGATGCTCCCAACCGCATAGGCCCCCGTCAGAACGGTAAAGCCGATCGCCAGGCCGTAGTTCGAGTTCCCCGCCGTCCCCTTGGCCGTCGCCGTGTTCAAGACCGTATAGCAGAGGGCGAACGTGAAGAGGAATTCCGCCACCAGCGCCTGGGGAATGTTGGTCATGGCGGCTGGGGCCGGCAGTTCAGGGTTCCCCTTCAGGAACAGGACCGTGAACGCTGCCGCGGCCGCGCCCAAAACCTGCACCACCATGTACGCGGGCGCCTCGGCCGCCGAGCACTTGCCTCGAAGCCAAACCGCCAGGGTTACCGCCGGGTTGTAGTGCCCCCCCGAGATATGGCCGCCCGCATAAATCATTACCATCAAGACCGACCCGATGGCCAGCGGCGCGTAAATCGCGGCCTCCGGTTTAGCCAGCACCACCGTCTGGCCAATCGTCAGTACGAGAAAGAAGGTGCCGATAAACTCGACAATCAGTTTTCGTCCCATTTGCGACAGACTCCTTGAATTGAAGATTGATTCAGTTGAGTTGGATGCGATCGGTAAACTTGGCGCCGTCCTCGTCCTCCCCCTCGGTCCCGATGGGGAATGGACAGCGGCGTTTCGAACGCTGATGCACGAATACTCAGGCAATCACACGCTGATCGTCGCGCGTTCTCAAACGCATGGAATTCCTCGAGGATCCGGTGAGTGAAGGACAACAGGCGGATCGCGTACGACATGGTACTCGTCCCGTGGCATCCAATAGTCACGAGAAGCGAGGATTCTCACCTTCCGTCCTATACTCCATCAACCCCTGATCACATCTGAAGAGAAAAATTCCAGAGAGGTTTAGGCACGATCCCTGGTTCGCACGACGACCGGCCTTCCCCTGTCTCCGGTCCTTTCGATAGCCATCGATCGTACTTGCCTGTTTCAAGAGAGGGAAATTGTGCCTCAACCCCCCACCCCTCGCAAGTCCTCACATGTGACCAATGCGCAAGAGGCGCGGGGGGCATCCGAGTCGCCCCCCTTTCAGCACCACACGATCATGCCAATTCCTCGATTACGACACGGCCTCGCCTGTCAGAGGAAGGTGACGTGAGCGATCTTGACCGGGCCGTTCGCCTGCCCCCCCAGGTTGACATCAAGAACGTTCTGAATGATCGTCACGTTTCCAGGGATCCTGACATTCTGCCATTGCAATAAGCCGAAGCGTCCTCCTCCGCCGATGAGCTGGCCTCCCGTGAAGATCCCGCTGTTGGTTGACTCGTCGGTCACATAAGGGTCTTGAGTCAGCCGTAGACCACGATTCTGGGGGGGTGAAGAGAGGCGGCTCTGAAACGCCGGAGGCGTGGTGATGACCTGTTCGCTCCCAGCCTGCCGCGCGGAGAGTGGGCCTCCGAACACACCGCTGTTAAAGGTGATGTCCGAGATCGTGATCGGGCCGCCGATGTCGCCGGGCGCCCGGTCCGCCGTGGCGTTCACCGAGAGCGTGTTCTGCACCACCGACACCTGGCCCCCAACCTTGACATTCCGCCACTGAAGGCCGAGCGAGCCAAAGCCGCCGTCACTAAACTGGTTGTGCGAGAGGATACCGCTGTTGTTCGTCGCGTTCATGCTCATGGGACGCCCCGAGGCGGCCGCCTGAATTAAACCAGTTGACGAATCCCCGCTTTGGACGAAGGGAGGAGCACCCACGAAGCGAATATCCTCGAGCGTCACCGGGCCCGAAACGGGCTGAACACCTCGGATGTCGATGAGGTTCTGAACGATGATCAATCCGCGCTCCCGGCCCACGCCGTTCCACTGGATGAAGACGGGGAGCTGGTCGGGCTTCGCTCGCTGCTGGTTACGCAGCCAGCGATCATTGTGGGGGTCGTCGAATCCCTTTCGGCGCACCCCTGGACCCGCCAGAGGAACCGATCGGGCCTCGTGATTCGGCAAGACCGAGAGCCACTTGGCCTGGTCCGGGCGAACCGGCTCGCCAAAGGTCACCCCTGAGACCTCAATCCCCTCGAGCTTTGAGCCAAGCGGATGGACCGAAAGTGAGTTATGAACAAGCTCTACCCCCTGGCCCACCTCGACCTTGAGCCACTGCATGCCGAGGTCGCCGAATCCCCCCGCATTGAACTGGCCGCCGTGAATCCGCCCGCTGTTCGTCGCCCCGTTCAGAACCTCCACGGCATTGCTTAAATCCCCTTCTTCAGTCGGGATGACGGGAACAATCGCGTGTGGCTGCCGGAACGGCTCGGTGGGTTGGGGAAGTTCGCGGACCCGAATCTGTCCGTCTCGTGTCACCAGGGCGGGGTGAGGCGAAAGTCGCTGGGCGGGTTGGCTGCGCGACTCTGGCGTTCGATAGGGCCGCGCGGGGAACGTGACGTTTCTGACGGTGATCAGGCCCTGTCCGGCGTTGGTTGGTTGCACGGTCAGGGCGTTGTGAACCGCGGTGACGTCGCGGCCGACCCGCACCTTGCGCCATTGAAGCCCGACATCGCCAAATCCACCGTCATTGAACTGGGTCCCCACGATTCGGCCGCTGTTCGTGGCGTCGTTGATGAACCGCTTTCGGCGGCTTGGGTCAATCCACTCCTGATAAGGGCCGGCGGCGGACGAGGTCGTTGCTTGAGCTTCGACGGAGGCTGCCCGCACTCGGTCTAGGGAACCGGTCGTTCCAGATCTGGAATGAAAGCCAAAGTTCATGTTTTCAAACGTGAGCGGACCAAGTTGATCCTGCTTGGGATGGATAAACAGGGTGTTAGTCGAGGTCGCGACCCGGCCCCCCACCCCGACTCCCATCCACTGCATCCCGAGATCCCCGAACCCTCCGTCGTTGAATTGGGAGCGTCGTATACGTCCCACATTGGTCGGGCTGAGTGGAAACTGAGGGATCGGGTCGACTCCCCCTTGGCTCGTCTCCTTGGTCACGCCTGGCTGATAGACCAGGTTTTCCATCCCAATATCGACGCCCCCGCGTACACGCACTCGGTTCCACTGCAAACCCACTCGACCGCGACTTCCGCGCGTACCAAAACCCCCGTCCTGAAACTGGGAGTTCCAGATCAGGTTCGTATTCACCCTTGCTTGACCTGGAATGGCTTGAGCAGCCGATGGGCTTGAGCCCGCGTCCAGGTCGCGTTCCGGGGTATCGAACCCGCTGATCGTCAGGCCGCGTCCCAGGCGCGTCTGCCTGATCTGAGCGCCGATGGTCGAAAAGCCTCCGCCATTGAACTGGCTGAATCCGATCAAGCCGGAATTCACAATCGATCCGGTTGAAGCCTCGTCTACCTTACCGGCCTCAACGTCGAGTGCCGGGTCGTAAAGCTCGATCTTGACCGGACCACCCACGGTCAGGCCCCACGTCTGGAGCCCAACCGGCTCGGTAATCCCCCTGGGTTCATATTGGCTCTGAAGAACCTCGCCGACATTACCCGGCAACTGGGCGGAGCTCAGAACAAGTCGAGACTCGAGGTGTTGGAGACCCGAGGGGGTGATGCGCGCGCGTCGTCTTCGACTCATGGTTCACCTAAAAGACCAGGGGATGGGACTTCAACCCACATCGCTTTCGACGACCGCCACAGGCGCGGATCAACCAAACTTCTTAGGAATTGGGGCCTGCCAACGTCCTGGCGCGGTTGCACGAATTCTCGGATTCCTCACATCGAGAGATGAGCCGGTCAATCGCCGTTCCGGTCCGATCCCATACCACGTCTTGCCCACGCGCGCTCGTCGCGGCGGGATTCTTCCGCGCGCAAGGACGCGTGGTTCCTGGTGAATCATGACGACGTTCGCCGTTCGGTATCCTGTTTCAGTCGAGCGACCAGTGGCAATGTGAACTCCACGCGATTAAGTTCGACAGAATCAAGGGCGACTCCAGTGTGCCCCTCGAATCCAGACAATGCTCACTCGCGAGGTCTCGAACATGCCCAGATGGTTCTGGCTTGCCTCGATCGTGGCTTCCCTGACCGTGAATTTGGCCCTCCCCGTATCAGCACAAACGACCAACTCGCCGGTGACCTGGCGAAAGACCGTCATCGAGCAAGGGTTCCGCTCTGAAGGGGTGGCCGTGGCCGACGTCAATAAGGATGGCAGGCTCGACCTGCTCATCGGCGATGCCTGGTACGAAGCCCCTGCCTGGAAAAAGCACGAGATTCGCAAGGCGGGCAATTATGGGGACGGCCTAAAAAGCTACAGCGAATGCATGATGTGCTGGGCTGATGATGTCAACCAAGATGGTTGGGTTGATCAGATTGTGATCGGTTTCCCGGGCAAGCCCGCCTACTGGTATGAAAACCCGAAAGGAAAGGCCGGGCATTGGCCGGAATACGAGATCAGCCAAAGCGCCTGCAACGAAACCCCCCTGTACCTGGACCTGTTTCAGAACGGTCAGCGCGTGCTGATCATGGGAGCGCAACCCGCCGGTAAGGACAACGAAGGGCAAATGTTCTGGTTCTCGCCGGGCACCGACCCGCGCCTCCCCTGGGAGAAGCACGCCATCAGCGAGCCGAGCCAGCCAAAGAAGCCGATCCCGGGAACCCAACGATTCGCCCATGGTCTGGGGGTGGGTGATCTCAACCGCGACGGCCGGCTCGATGTCATCTGCACGGGGGGATGGTGGGAACAACCCAGCGAAGGACGTGATGCCAAGTCAGCCTGGAGTTTTCATCGCGATAACCTCGGAGACGCAGTCGCGGATATCGTGGCGCTCGACGTCAACCAAGATGGGCTTCCCGACCTGATCAACAGCTCGGCGCACCGGTTTGGGATCTGGTGGTACGAGCAAGTGAAAGCCGAGGATGGCGGCATCGCGTTCAAGAAGCACGACCTCTTTCCCAATCTGGTTTCGGAAACTCACGCCCTGATCGCCATCGACATCAACGGAGACGGACACAAAGATTTCGTGACGGGCAAGCGATTCTGGTCGCACGGCCGGCATGAAGCCGGGTCGGATCAGCCCGCCCTGCTCTACTGGTTTGAAGCCCAGCCCAAGGCCAATGCCGCCACCGTCTTCGTTCCCCGAGAGGTCGACAACCAAAGCGGAATCGGCACTCAGTTCGAGGTCCGCGACTTCAACGGTGATCAGCTTCCCGATATCATCACGGCGAACAAAAAGGGGGTCTTCCTCTTTGAGCAGGTTGGGACGGGGGCATCCGCCAAGTCGGTCTCGACTCCATCACTGGCAAACCCCACAAAGTAAGGCTAGGGGCCGCTCCCCGAAGGACCTTCGCTCATGACTCGATTCGGCTCACTCCTCTTGCCGCTCCTGCTTGCCTCTTCGAGCCTGCACGCTCAAGCTCCGTTCCCACGGATTGATGTGATCGCCACCAAGGCCGATCAGATCGTGGTCACCTCCATGAACGGGAAAGGAGATTGGGTTGGGTTCGAGTGGCGCGAGGAGACCAAGCATCCTGGGGTCATTAGTCAAGTTCCCTTCTTTTCGAGCAAGGGGCAACAGACCGACCTCCCCTTACTGAAGGGCTATACCGCTACCTTCCCGGCGGCGGTCAGCGACGACGGGTTGGTGGTCGGGCGAGTCAGCCGGCCTCCCACCCGGAACGCGAAAGCCAAGGCGGGAGTGGTACCTCTCAACCAGGCCTTCGTCTGGACACATAACTCGGGGATTCAAGGGCTGGGGATGCTTAAGGACGATGTCGCCTCGGTCGCCTGCGACGTCTCGAGTGATGGAAGGCGGATCAGTGGGTTCTCGCTGGGAGAAAACCGGCTTCGAGCCTGCATCTGGGAACGGGAGGGACAAGGATGGCGTGCCGGCCCGTTGCCCCAGGAAGCACAGCTCGGGTCGAATACCGTCCACCTGAGTGACGATGGAAATTCCGCCGCCGCGGTGGACGGAACAGTCCCTGTTCTCTGGAAACGGGACGAACAGGGCAAGTGGTGGCGCGAGGTAATCGGCTCGTCTGGGTCAATGATCCCCAGGGGACTGAATAACGCGTCGGTCGTCGTCGGAATTCGCCACTCGAACCAGGGGACGACGGACGCAGTCGTGTGGATGCGAGGGAAAGGGCTCGAAACGATCAAGTTACCAGCGGGATACACGCGGGCTGAAGCAAGCGCGGTCAATAACTTCGGCATCATCGTCGGTCTGATCGATGGGCCCGCCGGTAGCGATGTCGGCCCCAATGGTTTCGTTTCCTTCGACGGACAGACCAAGATTATCAAGGAAGACTCCGCCTACCTCAGCTCGGCCACCTGCATCAACGACCAAGGACAGGTTGCCGGGATTGTGGAAAGTCTCGAAGTACCAACCCCAGGACCAGGACAGGAGAAGACATCCTCTCCCACTCCACGTTGATAACAACCGAAGAGACCATTATGGCGAAGGGAAGCTATCTCCCTTTCGGGATCGAGCTAGTTCGTTGCACGCACTCACGCTTTTGCAGGAGTTTTGCGGTGGCTCCACGCTCCTTCCTACTTTGGAGGAAGACCAGCGGCAAATTCCATTCAACCCTAAAGCTTCACCCAAAACAAACCGATTGATGGCAGGTAAGACACGACTACGCTAGACAACCGTGGATTGATTCGTTAATAATTGAGGCGACCAGACCGTCCCACCCGCTAGCCGCTACCAAAACTCAGGCCAAGCTTCAAACCCCACAATTACTCCCATACCCAATGATCTGGTCCCACCAAAAAAGGTCATGATGCCTTGACTCGATTGACAACCTGAATCCACCATTGCAAAACTATTGTTTGACAATTAGCAAACGAAGATTGTCCAGCTCATCCTCCTGGTCCAAGTGGAGACCTGGAGGGCCTGAGCGGAGCCGAACAGCGGAGCGTGTCACCTACTTTGAGGGGCTGGAGAAGTTTCTAGCGCGGACTGACAAGCTTTACCAATGCGATGAAACCTGAGCCGTGGTCGGTCCAAACACGGTTAGAACGAAAACGGGCGGGCTCGAGTGCTCGGTTCACGCCCAACGTGAATGAGACGAAGAGTCAGGCTTGAGGGAGATTCCTCGATGCAGAGGCAAAAGAGAAGATGGCGATTGGGCCTTGCTGGGATTGGCATGCTTGGAGCGATCGCCTGCCTGGCATTTGTGATCCCGCAAGCGTCAAGCTTGTTGAAACCGGACCGCAAAAGCTCGCTCGAGAAACTCTCGACCGCCAAGGTGAACCGGTCCAGCCTCTGGAGCACGGTCACTTCGGGCGGGGTCGTGGGAAGTTCGAATCAGACGAACATCGACTGCAAGCTCCAGCGTCTCTCAGCCGGTGTCAGAGGCATGCGCCTGATGACCAATGGGGCCTCGACGATCCTCACGGTCATTCCCGCCGGATCCCTGGTCAAGAAGGACCAGGTGATTTGCGAGCTCGATTCCGCCGCTTACGAGGAGTTGGTCCGGCAGCAACTCATGACCGTCGAACGCGCTCGGGCCGACCATCTCCAGGCCAAGCTTAACTATGAAGTCGCGCAGATGGGGGTCGAGCAATACAAGAAGGGCATTCTGGAGCAAACGCAGCAGTCGCTCAACGGGAAGATCGCCCTCGCGAGGGCGGACCTGAAGCGCACCAGCGATCGTCTGGCCTGGTCCCGGCGGATGCTCGGTAAGGGCTATGCGTCGCTCGGTCAGGTCACGAACGACGAGCTCACCCTCAGCCGCCAGACGTTCGGGCTGCAGCAAGCGCTTCTCAGTGCGAAGATCTTTCAGAAATATGAGGTTCCGAGCACGCTGCGAAGGCTAAATCACCAGGTCGAAACCTCCAAGCGAAACTTTGACCAGCAGACTCTTCGCCTGGCCAGGCATGAAGGCAACTTGACGACCTACGAGGATCAGGTTGAGTGCTGCACGATCCGAGCGCCTCACGACGGGTTCCTGATCTACGCCAATGACTCGCGCCGTGATGTGATTATCGAGCCGGGGATGGAAGTCCGCCAGAACCAGACGCTCTTCTACCTCCCCGACCTCGCGCAGATGGAGGTCAAGGCGCTCCTGCATGAATCCATCGTTCAACAGGTTCGGAACGGAATGCGGACCAAGGTGAAGGTGGAAGGTTTACCCCAGGACACGTTCGAGGGGCACGTCGTATCCGTCGCGGCGTTACCAACGCGTAACTTCTTCAGCGAAGTCACCTACTATGTCGGCCAGGTCAAGCTCGACAACATTCCCGATGGGCTCCTGCCGGGTATGACCGCCGAGGTTGAGATCGCCAGCGTTCACCGGCCCGATGCCCTGACCATTCCTTCGCAGGCCGTGGTGATCGAGAACGGCCACGAGGTCTGCTACGTCGCCAACGGTGAAGACCTGGACCGACGCGAGGTCAAGCTAGGTTATTCCTCCAACGATCGGCTCGAGATTCTGGAAGGTTTGGACGAAGGCGAACAGGTTGTTCTCGAACCTTCTCAAATCGATCCGCGGATTCTCGAGGAGATTGGGCCTCCACTGGAAGCCATCGAGCCAGACTTCGGGCCGAGTAGTGAGACTTCGCTGGCCTCGTCGCCCCAGTCGAACGATGAAGGGCTGGTCGCCTCCGTTACTCCCTGAGGCGAGCTGGAGCCTCTCCTTCAACCAGAGCGCGGAGCGACCGTTGCGATCCGCCCCGCTACACCGCTCGCATCGAATGCCGAGCCGAGCCGAGCCGATGTCAGTCGACCTTGGACTGGCATCGGCTCGAAGTGTTCTCCAGCCGCGACTCAACACTCATTTTGAGAAAACAAACTTATTCGGCGTCCCGGCGAGCGCCCCGTCCTTCGAGGGACGCCAGAGGACCACATCCTCAATCTTTCGAGCCAGCTCGAAGTCCTTGTCCGTGATCCCGCCCGCGGAGTGAGTTTTGAGCTTACAGGTCAGCTTTCCCCAGGTCACGCTCAGGTCGGCATGGTGCCAGGCAGCCTCGCACAGGTAGCCGATCGCATTGACCAGCATCAAGGTTGTCGGCCAACCATCCGTGGAATATTTTCGACGGAGCCACCCTTCCTCCATATACCAGCCCGTGAGACCAAACGCTTCGATCTTCGCGGTAATCTCATCCTCTGAGTAAGTCTTCTCGTCGCTCATCGCGGGCTCCCTTCTTCCAATCGCGGTTTGTGTTTAAAGTTGGTGATCAACTGGGTGTGACCCGAGCACCATCACATCATCACGACCACAACGTTAGCCATCTAAAATACCTTTATCCCTCTTCCCACTCGCCAGCTCAGCTCATGGAGACTCAGCCGGCCGGCCTCCGCGCGATTCGATGTGTGACGAACGCAAGCTCGCCAACTTCAACTTTGTGTCGGTCTGTTGAGGTAGCCGTTGGGGTCGCTGTTGGCGACTAGTTTTGAGCGGATTTTGATCTGAGCCCATTCCACACCGAACCCGCCGCCCCCTTCAGGTTGAGAGCGGCAACGATGTCGGCGTGATGGCCCCCCGCCAGGCCGTCCGCGACGATCGCCGCACCTTGCGCGGCATGTTTGACCCATGCGCCTGGCAGTGACTCAAGGGGCGTCACGGTCCCCAGCGGCTCGAGCGCGGCGCAAGCCAGTCCGACAATCTCAGGGCGTTGGAGCGCTCCGCCCGACAGGTACATTTTCTGAAAGGGAGTGATCGATTGCAACCCGGCGACGTACTTGGTCAGAGATTCGCGGAAGGCGCTGGGACCGAGCGAGCCGAGATCCTCCAAGCCTCCCTGGAACAGGTGATCCTTGGTCAGCGGGGAGTACCAGTAAGCAACCTCGCCATCCCAGGCCCCGCTCGACCTCACTCCAATCGGACCTCGCGTTCCCGCCGCGGCATCGACGACCTGCCCCTGTTCGATCACCAGGACCGCCGCGAACACCGACCCCAGCTCGACCAGGGCAAACCGGGATTGGCAAAAGGCTGGAAGACCATTTCCATCTCGCTGCGCGTCGAACCAGAGCGCCAGTGCCGCGACGGCCACCTTATCCGCCGTTCCCATGTCGATCGTGTTCAACTTCCGATGCGCGGGGATCGAGGGGAGATGAATCCCTCCCGGCAAAAAGACAACCGGCAGTTCGGACGACCTGAGCGCGCGGATCAAGGATCGAAATCCATGAACCCCAGCCTTCAAGCCACGTTGGTCGGGACGGACCAGGGACATCTCGTCGATTTGCGAGTCGCTAAGTTCGGACGACCGGACAAGGGGAAGGCCATAGCCGGAAGGACCGGCGACCAGGTCGAGCGGCATCCAGGATCGAAGCTGACGGACCAGGCACTCGGGATCTCGTCGAAGCTGCTCGGGCATCAGACGTTCCTGACCCGCGACTTCTCCGTCCACCAGGAGAAGCAGGTCGAGGCTACTGGTACCTGGGTCGGTCCCCACAACTCGAATCACCTGGCGTCATCCCAAACTTCGGCCGATCGCGAGGACCTCTTCCGCGTCAAGAACCTTATCGTTTGAGGTAAAGAGTTCGCGAATGGCCTTCTTGTGGATCTTCATCTTGTTGCCGCCGATACCGAGCGCTCCCCAGCAGAGGACCCCCTCGCGCTCAACCCCTTTATCGGGGGCGGCAACCTCTTCGATTCCCATCGGTGGAACCGCGTTCAGGTCGATGGCAACCTTCAGGTCGCGGAGTGATTCGCGGACGTGCGAGGGGAGCAAGGTGATTCCCGCCGCTCCAGCCGCCACGACGATCTCGACTCCAGCCAGCTCGCGAACCAACGTCCCTTCATCGGACGTGGCGATAGCTCGATAGGAACGAGTCCCATCCGGGTCAATCACTTGAATCGCTTCCTGGGCACGCTCGAGGCTTCTCGAACCGACCGCGACCTGGGCTCCGAGATTGCCGAGCAGCCGAGCCACGCGCAGGCCAACAGGTCCCGTACCAGCCAGGACCGCCGTCGATACCCCTTCAATTCGTCCCTTCACCCCTTCAATCGCGGCGAGCACCGCGGCGGCGGCCGTCGTGTTGCACCCATTCGCATCGAAGAGGACCGAAACGCGAAACCCTCCGAAGAAGGTGGCTCGCACGGCGTTCAAGAGTTCCTCGCCCCGCTCGACGTTCGACCCGCCCACGAAGATCGCGGTTCGACTCAGGTCGGACATGCCTCGCGTGAACAAGGCGCCGTGGACCAGGTCGCGCACCGCTTCGGGCCGAACTCCACCGTGTCGAAAGAGATGGTCCACGCCGGAATCGACCGCGACCACTCCGTCGAACACGCTCGGCTGCGGGTCGGGGTCGAGCTGAATCAGAATCGCGGGTTTCAACTCAGCCATGATGACATACCCCTTCGACCCGCCCCTGGAAAGTAAACGAGGCCGAACCCGACTTGCACTCGTCTCCCCAAAAAAACAAAGAGGGGAGAGAGTGCGTGGGTCCGGCGCTCCGGTCAAACGTTCCCGCGACGCCTTGCCGCAACCGGCCGGATCAAGCAAACGGGTGCTTGACCGTATCCTTCTGCGAGGTGATCTCGGAGATGGTCGGCAGGTTCTTCATGGCGCGCTCAATGGAGAGCTTGGTCGCGTCGTAGTTGAACTTGAGGATCTTGGCATTGTCTTCGGCCGCGGGGTGGATGAACACACCGCAGACGATGACCAGATCATCGGCCTGGTCGGACGGGATGGTCCCGTCGGCGACCGAGTCCGCGACCGCCTTGGCCACGGCGTACTGAGCGGGGCCGAACATCTGAACCGCTTGCTTCATCCCCTTGATCGTGACCTTGGTGACCAGCACGGTGGCGGGCTTGGCCAGAAGGTTCGGGGTCAGAACGGCCAACAGGTTCGTGTGGCCATGCGACTGATTGGCCAGAGCATTGGCGAAAGCAACCCCCACGGGGCCAGTCTTGGTGCCGATCATCAGGTCGATATGCGCGATCTCGTTACCTTCACCGACCAGGGCTTCACCAATGTTCATCGTCAGGTCGTTGGCCATGAGAGCGTGTCTCCACAGGCGACGGAGTGAAAAAGGAAGGGCTGGCGAGTTGACCGCCGCCGCTCCTCTTCGGTTGAGGAAATTGTGTACAATAGCCTCGAATCATAACACTCCACGCGCCAATCGCAACCCTTCCCGTCCCGCGACCACTCTCCCGATCTTTCCGCGCTCCATTCGTAATTGAGGCCGTTGCGATGAACCACGGGTTCGGTTTACCCGTGAAACACACGTTAAATATCGATCAGCCCACTCATGCCGCTGGGGACGTGGGCCCAGACCATCGCCGAGCGCGGGCGGCTTCTTGACTTACCTCCACGCGAGCAAGGTCATCCGTAGCCAACACAAAATCTAGGGGATTTAGATTTTTGCACAACTAACACTTCTCCCTTTCTCGGCGGTTACAAACGAAGCGCGGTCTCAACTCACGGATTGTTTAGCAAAGGAAAAAAAGAACTTGTGCAAGGGAGTCGCAGGTGATTCAATGACCCTTCGTATACTGAAACTTCGTTCGGCGCGCGGCGCCAACGACTCAAAGGGCTGTCGCCCTTCCGTGTTCCCTTCGCTCAACCGGAGTCCGATGATGCGTAAGATCCTGCCGCTTCTAGCCGTTGGCATTCTCTTCTCGGGCCTCTCCCTGGCGTGGGCCGCTGAGGAAGTGACGCTCACTGGCGATGCTGTTTGCGCCAAGTGCGCTCTGAAGGAAACCCCCACCTGCCAGAACACCATCACCACCAATGAAGGGGGCAAGAAGGTCACCTACTACATCACCCACGACGCGGTGAGCAAGAAGGCCCACCAGGGTCTGGGGATCTGCAGCGCCAAGAAGGACGACCCCGTCAAGGTCAAGGCCACCGGCACGGTGAAAGAAGAGAACGGCAAGAAGGTTCTCACCGCCACCAAGCTCGAAGAAGCTGAGTGAGTCAAGTGATTGAGTTGGTGCGACCGCACTCAACTTGATCCGCCTGAACAACCCCGACGGCCGGTGAGCTATCAAGCTCACCGGCCGCTCGCATTTTGGACGGCCCCTCCTGCTCCAAGAACAGTCAACCAAACCAGTGCCAATCCTTTGCGTATCTTAATTCTTGGTGCCAGCGTTCGCGCCGCGGCCGAATCCGCCGACCGCGCGGGCCTGGAGGTGATCGGAATCGACCTCTTCGCCGATGCCGACCTCAGGGCACGATTTCAGGCCCACCGAATTCCTCCCGAGACCTACCCCTTTGGACTCGCGGAAGTCGCGTCGGGCTTGCCGCACGCCCCTTGGTTTTATACGGGGGCGCTCGAGAACCACCCCGAGTTGGTAGCGCGAGTGGCTTGTTCGCGCCCACTCTGGGGAAACGATGATCAGGTGCTGCGCGCGGTACGCGACCCGCTGCGATGGACCTCGGCGTTAACCGAAGCTGGTTTCCCCTGCCCTCGCGTTGAGACCAATGGGAATCGCCTCACTTCGGACGTTGAGTGGCTCGCCAAGCCGCTCGCCTCGGCGGGAGGAACTTCCGTGCGACGGGTGGTTTCAGGCACACCGGGACTGAGCGTGCCTCACTACTATCAAGAGCGGATTGACGGGCTCAGTCTTTCCGCCCTCTTCCTGGGCGCGGGGGAGCGAACTCGGCTCGAAGGGGTAACCCGCCAAATCCTTGGCCGAGCAGGATCGGAATTCGCGTACCTCGGGAGCATCGGGCCGTGGCCGCTTCCTCCGGCCGTGCTCGAACGGGTCGAAGCCATGGGCCACGTCCTGGCGAACCGGTTTCACCTCAAAGGACTGTTCGGAGTCGACTTCCAACTCAACGGCGAACACCCCTGGCCCGTCGAGATCAACCCGCGCTATACCGCCTCGGTCGAGGTTCTCGAACTCGCCCAACAGCGGTCGCTACTCCTCGGGCACCGAGCTCTGTTCGACCCGGCCATCCCCTTTCCTGCCCCTTGGCCTCAAGGTCAGACAAGTCGCGTGGTTGGCAAATTGATCCTGTTCGCGACCGCCCCCTGTCGCTTCCCGGATTATACGAGGCCACGCGCGATCCACCCCGACCGATTCCATCTTCCAACACTCGCCGATCGACCCGAGCCGGGCACCCCGTCTGAAACGGGGGCTCCCATCACGACTCTATTCGCAAGTGGGGAGAGCTTGCACGCCTGCGCGGAGCGCCTCGAGCGCAAGCAACAGCGATGGCTCCACTGGCTTTCTCAGCGGAAGCCTCCGAATTTGATCAAGACGAATTGATTTTAATTACTCTTGAAGAAGATCGTCCATGTTTTTTGTAAGTTCTTAGCCCCGGACATCGAGCGAGTGCTCTATTGCTACTAAATATAAGATTGGTTGGATCACATTCTTTCCTGGAAGCGCAAACCTCTTGTCCGCTCCTCGCTTTTCCAATTGCGGGCGAGACGCCCGCGCTCCCAGGGATTCAGGAAGTCGCCTCTCCAGATTCATCCGTGGCGAAGCTCTAAAGACTCTTGAGGTAGGCCACCAACGCGTCGATCTCGGACTGGTTTAAGTTCTCCAGGTCCGAGACGGTCTCGGGACTGTGATCTCCCTTGAGCACATCCTCCAAGGTTTTCGCTCGACCGTCGTGCAGGTAAGGATCCTTGTCGTAGACACCCCGGAGCGAAGGAGGATTGAAGCCGGTATAGGCGTCGTCTGGCTCCTCGAGACCGACGATGTGAATCTTACCGTCGGTCAACTCGGGGCCGCCATGGCACCGAGAGCAGGCGGTCTTCGCCGAGCGGAACAAGGCTTCCCCACGTTTGGCGACTTCGGTCATGCCACCGTCGGGTGTTCGGTGGGGATTTGGTGGAAACTCCAGGGATTTCAGGTAGGTAACGATATCGTTCAACTGTTCCGGCGTGGGATCGGGGCCTTGCATGCTCTTGGTGAAGGACTCGCGCGCGGCGTCCGCCAGGCTTGTTTGCCAACCGTGCCAGGTCCAAGGGCCCGTCTCAGCGACCCCTCGGAGCGTTGGCGTTTTCTTGCGGCTCCGCAGGTGCGCCGTGCTCAGGTCTTGCTTGCCGTCGTTCAGCGTATCGAAGTCAAGTCCATTCGTATGTCCATCACTATGGCAGGTATTGCAGCTATACCACTGATTGAACGAGCGCTCCGCCGCATGAAAGAGTATCTCTCCGCGACGCGCGGCGGAGAGCTGCTCCGGTCGCCCTAGCGAGATGGACTGGACCAAGGCCCCTTGCTCGGCGTCCACCACCTGGACCGCATCTTCCAGATAGTTTGCTACATACAAAGTTTTACTATCATTTGCAAAGACAAGCTCGGTGGGCCGCCCGCCGACCTCGACTCGACGGAACCGCCCATCCCCTTTGAGCAGGGACGGATGAATCAGGTCTCGCGAGTTCATCGACCGCCAAGGGAGTGGAGACAGGTCTGTACGGAACAGGAGGATTTCGTGCGTTCCCCCCGAGCTCACGGCCAGGTATCGGCCATCTTGGCTGTGGGCCACGCCATGCACGTCGGAAGCGGCCTTGCCTTGAGGGTCGAGTGAGAGGGTGGCGAATGGCTCGGTTTCGTCGTGGAGCGCGACCTCCGTCAGTCGTTGCCCAAGCACCCAACCCAGGTCGATATTATTGCGCGTGGTGGCAAAGCCTCGGTTACGCATGTTCACGACATAAGCCTTGGTCCCATCGGCGTTGAAGGTGACCTGGCGGAGGTTATCCCCCTGGATCGGCGTCGTCTTCACCACGTTCCAGTCAGAAACCGAGACCAGGCTTACGCTCTGGCCACGGGCATTGCCGGCCAGCAGGAACTTCCCGTCAGGAGAAATCGCCAGGCCTCTTGGCTCTCGGCCCACGGTCAACCGACCGGTGACTCGCAATGCGTCGAGATCCACGCGCACGACCTCGTTGCTGGCTCCCACGGCGACATAGGCCGTCTTCCCCGCGTTGTCGAGCACCACCCCACGCGGTTCCGGCCCGACCTCGACCCGGCCCGTCACCTCGACTCGATCGCCTTGAATGTCGAGCAAGGCCAGGTCGTAACCATACCAGTGCGTTACCACACCCCGGCGGCCATTGCTCGATAAAGCCACCCCAGCCGGCTTCTTGCCGGTGGGAAGTTCAGCCAGCACCTTCGCATGCTTCAGGTCAACCCACGAAACGGAATCGGCGGTCTGATTCGCCGTCAGCAGTCGCGTTCCATCGGCGGACAGGGCCAGCGAAATCGGAGAGCGATGTGGCTCCGACTCGGTCTTGGTCTTGGGCTCGGAATCGGAATCGGTTCGCCCGGACCTCGCCTCGGCGGCGTGTTCTCCATCACCGGGGCTCGCCCAGGCGGTATGAAGCAAGAGCGCCAGGATCGTAAGACAGGATCCACACGCGGGGGCAGAGACCAGTCCCGGTCGTAGACTAAGGCGAAGGCGGTTCCTCATCGAGACGCTCCGCGGTTTCATTGAGGTCGGCGAATGTCGTCCGCCGATCGATTGATCACCTCAATCGGCCGAACGCGCATGCCTCTGTTGTGTCCCTTGGCGTGGGACCCGCGGGGCCCAACGCCTCGGTTACATGCGATCGACGACCTCGATTCCAAGTAAGTTCAGCCCGAATTTCAACGTTCTCGCGGTCAGGTCGATCAGGGCCAGACGACTTGCCCTGCGTTCGTCCGACTCGGCCTTCAAGACCGGGCACTCCTCGAAGAAGCTGCTGTAGGCGTTGGCCAGGTCAAACAGGTAGTCCGCAAGGATGTTGGGTTTGAGTTCCGACCCGGCAAGCTCCAGCGTCTCGGGCAAGCGGAGCAGTCGTAGTCCAAGGGCCCGTTCGGCGGGGTGCGTCAAAGCGATCCGAGGCTGTTGGGATCGGATCGACTCGGGAGTGAACCCGCCCTTGCGGAAGATGCTCATGTTCCGCGCGTAGGCGTACTGGAGATAAGCGCCGGTGTTCCCGTTCATGGCCAGCATCTTTTTCCAGTCGAACACATAGTCGCTCTGGCGATTCTGCGAAAGATCGGCGTACTTGATGGCTCCGAGGCCCACGACCTCCGCCACGCGTTTCTGCTCGTCGAGGTCGAGGTCGGCACTCGCCTCGCTCACCACCTTGAAGGCCTCGGCGACGCCTTCGTCCAGGAGCGACTCCAAACCCACCACGTCACCATCGCGCGTCTTGAAGGGTCTACGGTCGGTTCCAAGGATCGTGCCAAAGGCCACATGCTCCAGACGCGTGCGGTCGTATCCCCACATGCGGGCCACGGCGAAGAGTTGCTTGAAGTGATCGCCTTGCCGATGATCCACGACATAGAGGACCAGGTCGGGCTTCCAGGTCTCCTCGCGGTACTTGATCGTCGCGAGGTCGGTCGTGGCGTAGTTGAACGCGCCATCACGTTTGCGCACGATGAACGGGGCCTTGATCCCCTCGACAAAAACGACGGTCGCGCCCTCGCTCTGCTGGGCCAGGCCTCGCGCGTCGAGATCCGAGACCACTTCCGCGAGGAACGGATCGTAGAAGCTTTCGCCGAGTTGAACATCAAAGCGAACGCCCAAGCGTTCATAGACGGCCTCGAGCGCTTTGAGGCAATACGGCATGAACCGTTCCCAGAGCTGACGGTTCTCGGGGTCCCCCGCGTGAAGCTTGGCGGTCTCGGCCCGGGTCGCCTCCTCCACGCCTGGTTCTTCCGCCTTGATTTTCGACTGGGCGAGCCGATAGAGCCGGGCCAGCTCGGCGACGGGTTCGCTGGCGAAGCGCTCCTCATCCCGGTGATTCTTCCAACCCCAGAGGATCATGCCGAATTGCGAGCCCCAGTCTCCCAGGTGGTTGTCTCGGATCACCTTGTGACCGAGCGCCTCGAAGATCCGCGCAAGGCTTTCGCCGATCACGGTGGAACGGATATGGCCGACGTGCATCGGCTTCGCGACGTTGGGGGAGGAGTAATCCACCACCACGGTTTGGGGGTTAGCGGGGGGCTGAAGCCCAAGCTTGGGGTCGTTCAACAGCTCGCCCAGGGCGTCGGACAACCAGGCGTCCTCGAGGCGGACGTTCAGAAAGCCTGGCCCGGCGACTTCGGGGGTACTGGCGAGGGGCTCGAGGTTCACGCTCGAAGCGACGCGCTGGGCCAGTTCGCGGGGATTCAACTTGAGCGACTTGGCCAGGGCCATGCAGCCGTTGGCCTGGTAATCACCGAACCGAGGATCCGTGCTTGGGCGGACCGCGGCGGCGAAAACAGCGGGATCGCCCCCTTCGGGGGTGGCGGCGGCGAAGGACTGGCGCAGTCGATCAAGAAGGTTCATGGGTCGAAGTTCTGACTCGTCGTTTAGAGATCAATTGACCAGGCCAAGAGGAAGGGGGCGGGAATGGCAAAAGCGACCAGGGAGCGTCAAAGGACTAGAGTGGGTTGATCGATCGAACGGGCGACGGAACCGAAGTCGGTTGCCGTCGCCGTCTGGGGGCTCGCTGGAAACGGAGTAAAGGGCCGCCTCATGCGTTCGACTCCTCGCTCTCACGGGTTCGATCAGCGAGACTCGATGCAAAAGGGAGATCCCGACCGGGTCCAGGCTCAGGTCGAGGCGGCGGGGGCTCGTTCGGGGTCTTTCCAGTCGAGACGCGGGGCGTCTCCCCAGACCTCCTCCAGGGCATAATACTGGCGGGCATCCCCCGAGAAGAGGTGGACCACGAAGTCGCCATAATCAACCAGGACCCAACGACCTTCCTCGGAGCCTTCGAGCCCGAGCTTGAACTCCTTGATGCTTTTCATCTCCTGGTCGATCTCGCTTGCAATGGCATTGCTTTGCCTCCTCGTGCTCGCCGTGGCGATCACAAAGAAGTCGACGAGTGGGGTGGCCTTGCGTAAGTCGAGCAGCAGCACATCCTTGGCCCGATTGTCATCAGCGATCCGGGCGCAGACGCGAGCCAGTTCCAGGGCGCGCGCAACCCGGTCGGGCTGACTGCGAGCCACCGCGTTAAACGGAACCTCGTCCTGGACCTCGTGCCGGCCGTCTGGTTTTGGGGTTGGCTTGTCGATCGATTCCGCCAGCGGACTCTCGATCGGCGAAGAAGAGACCTCAGTCTCGTGAGTTTCGGCCATGGCAACTCGTCCGGGGAGCCTGGGATCCTGCGACGGCGTGGTAACCACCACCGCGCATGCCCCTATTTAGGTCTCAATTTTTCCATTGTACGGTTACGTGTTCGCGGACCACTCCGCGACGGTGAGGAACGGACACGGCGCTCCCTCCTCTGGTTCAAGGGAACGCTCATACAGTTTACCCTTCCCTTCCCCCGATTCCTACCGAAGAAATCCAAAGAGAAGGCCAACCTCGCCAGTTCGCTCAACGAATCAACGGCCTGAATCGAGCGACTTGGCCATCGTGTCCCTCGCATTTTTTTCGGCTGCCGGTCTCAGGGCATTGTTGGTACAGTCTGCGAACCCGATGGATTGGACGCCTTGTTTGATGGATGGCATGTCTCGGAGGAGCCGGGCCAATGCGTAAACGACCACTTCGTTTGTTGACCAGTGCGGTGGGGCTTCTAGGGGGCGCTATCGCCCTGGCACAACCCCCGGCTCATGAGTACTCCCCCCCGTTACCCCCCCCGGCGCCCGAAGCCCAAAGGGCGCGACACGAGCTTTCCGGGCCTCGTCGAACGTCGTCTCTTCAGTCGAGCGAGCTTGAGGGTTTTAGACGACCGAGTGAGCCTGTTGACCAACCGATTGACGAAAATTCCACCAGGCCCGTAACCGACCCTGTCCATGCGGTCGATACCTTTGTTCAGCAGAGCCGATCGCAGGCCGAGGCCTCCATCAAGGAGCTCGCGGCCGAGGCGAAGTCCTTGCGTGCCCGACTGGAACTGGTTGAGTCGGCCATCGCGAAGTGGGAATCCGTCACCAGAGCTCTGGATGCCCAATCCGGAAATCGGCGTTCCGGCGAAACCACTCTCGGATCCCTGGGGGTTGAGGCATGGCCCTGGAGAAAAGATCGGTCTCTCCCTCCCCCCGAGGTGATTCCGGCCGACGCGTCCTCCAATGACCTGTCCCAGGACCTCGAGCCCGTGCCCAACCCCACGTTGCCGGCTCCCGAACTCGTCTTCCCCCTCATCTCTCCCGGGTCCGACCAGTACCCCGCGGATCTTCCCAGTCCAGCCGATCGAACCAAGACCCCTCGCGGTGATGCCAGTCCCCCTCCTGCGGAGCTATCTCCCCAGGAACCCACCTGCCAGGTGAATGGAACCCCGCGGGTTCCGGCGGTCTTCGCTCCCCTGCGATCTCCCCATTTCCCAACAAAATGGATTGAAGCCTTTGAATCCTGGGCGGCGAACGGTTCTAATTGAGATTCAAGGGATATTGTACCGACTCACATACCCGCTTGTTTCTGAAAAAAAAGGTGGCTGTCCCACATGGGGGCGGCACCCTTTTGAAGTCATCTCGTCACCTATTGACTCATTTCCATTCGTTAGCGTCAGGCTGAACCTCGCGAAGAACCGTCCTGTCACGTGCCCGGAAGCCAGCTTGTGTTTGCCGATACAAGAAGGGGGGACGACCATGGACCGAACGGCCTACTGCCGCCACTTGAAAAACCTTCATTCGTGGGCGAGCCATCTCGAGACCACCATCGCCACCGCGATCCCGCTCACGATCGCGGAGTTGGGGCCGGCGGGCCAGGAGACACGCGAGGATCTTCGCAATGCCGCAAAGGCACTACACCAGGTTGCCGACAGCCTGGATGACCTGATGAATGCATACGACGTACTGCTGGAGTCGGCCGGACGGCCTCGCCGGTACGATGACTTCCTCCAGAGCCTGGATCAGGGAGACGCCGAACTGGTGGTTACTTCCCTAGACGATTCCGCGGAAGAAACGAAACAAGCCCAGGCAAGTGCCCCCCTCGAATCCGACGATTCCGACATCGAGATCAACCGGGCGCGCTTCGCGCAGCTCGCCGGTGAGATTCAATTCGACGCGGGCTGGCTCATGGGCTCGATTCAAAGCGCCTTGATCGGACATGAAGAGGATCGAATCGACGAGCACCTCGACCAGGTCGCGACCGGCATCGAGGAACTTTTGATTTCTTACGACCGTCTTCAGGACCTGATCGGCGTGATGCCCGCTCGCCACTGCGCGTTCGTGGAGCACATGGTCGTCCTGGAGGAAGCAGGGCGGAAAGTTCCTTCGGGCCACTGACAACACGTACCGAGTCAACTCGGCCAGGACTGAATGCGAGGCTGGGCACAGTTTGAGTCGACCTCGTCGCGATCGGGGTGGTAGCGGTCGAGCAGCCGTTTTAGCTCGAAGGGGTCAACCGGCTTGACCAGGTGGAAATCGAAACCCGCGTCGGCGGATTTGCGTCGGTCCTCGTTCTGGCCATAACCGGTCAGGGCGACAAGCAACACCCGCTCGTACTCGGGCAAGGATCGCAGGACCTCGGCGATCTGGTAGCCACTGATCCCAGGCAACCCAATGTCGAGCAGGACGACCTCGGCCAACTCCTTGCGAGCCGTCTCGATCGCCTCATGCCCATCGAAGGCAACCAGGACTTCATGCCCCCAGCCTTCGAGGATCCGGGCGAGCATCACGGCACCGTCCACGTTGTCATCCACCACGAGGATCCGCTTCGAGAACGGGTTCTCCTCGGATCCGAATCGCGTATCTCGTTCGAGGGAGTCGACGGGCGCGGGGGCTTCTTGAGGGACCTCGACCAGCCTTGGAAGCGTCACCACGAATTCGCTGCCTCGCCCGTGCCCCTCGCTATAGACCTTGACGGTTCCACCGTGCATTTCGACCAGGCTCCGAACCAGGGTCAGGCCGATTCCAAGGCCCCCTTGTGAACGGTCGAGCGAACGCAACTCCTGAGTAAACAGGTCGAAGACGCGCGGCAGAAGCTCCGGGCTAATCCCAATCCCGGTGTCGCGCACCTGGATCTCGACATGTTCCTGTTCGGCGACGGCCGTCAAGGTGATCCAGCCCTTCGCCTCGGTGTACTTGGCGGCGTTATTCAGCAGGTTGGAGATCACCTGTTCGATGCGCGCGGCGTCTGCCCGCAGGTAGACGGGTTCCGGCGTATGAGTCACCACCAGGGAATGACCGCTCTGCTCGATCAATAGTCTCGAGGTCTCCACGGCCCGGTCGATCGATTCCTTCAAGTTCATCGGAGCCTGACGAAGCTGGATTTTTCCGGAACTGATTCGAGAGACGTCGAGGAGGTCATCAACCAGGTGGGCGAGGTGTCGGGCCTGCCGCTCGGCGATCTCGCGTGACTGGCCGATCGTGTCCGGATCAATCAGCGCGGTGCCCATGAGGTGCAGGGCATTCAAGATCGAAGCAAGCGGGTTCCTTAACTCGTGGGCCAGCATGGCGAGGAACTCATCCTTGCGTCGGTCGGCCTCCCTGATCCGTCGATAGAGTCGCGCGTTCTCGATGAATTCCGCGGCCTCTCGCGCATACAACTCGACCAGCCTCGTCTCCCGCTCCGAAGGTTGGTGGGGCTGCTCGAAAAACGTCACGATCAAACCCACGCGCTCCCCACCTACCGTTTGTAACGGGGTGACGCATGCCGAGATGCATTCCTCTTCGCGCGCGGCCTGTAGAAACGGCTGGATCACGCGAATCGAGGCAAGCTCATCCAGCGAACCGCACTGTATGGTTCGCTTCAGGTCTTCATCCAGGCCTTGCCATTGTGCGTCATGCCGCCCAGACGCCACGTCCAGATGCCTGCCAAAACCAATACTCGTGAACGTGGAGATGGCCTCGAGCTCGCCGTCATAGTGCAGGATCACGCCACGCGTGGTCCCCTGAAGACTCGTAACCGATGCAACCACCTGATCCAGAATCGTTTGAAGTTCCAGGGTATTGGTCAAGCAGGTGTTCAAGGCATGGAGCCGAGTCAGGTCGGCGAGCTGAACCGCGAGCTCGTCCTTGATCCGTGACAGTTCCTCCTCATCCCTCCTGCGCTGAATCGCGGTGGCGAGGACGTGGGCAAGGGACTGGAGGAAATTGGCGTCGTCTGAAGAAAAGATCTGTTTGCGCGTTGAAAAGGCTTCGAGTGTCCCGAAGGGATGAGCCCTCCCCTGGATGTTGACACTGATTCCGCTGACAATCTTATTCCTGAGCAGGAAGGGGGAGACCTGGAACCGCGTTTCCCGGGTAAGATCCTCAACCATCAAGGCATCAGAGGATAGAAGCCCGAACCCGGTGAAGGAACCTCTCCCCACCTTGATCGACCCCACTTCGAACACGCTCTCTTTCCAGCCTGCCCCCGCCAGCACCCGGATCGATTCGCCGTCTGGAGCAAGCTCGGTCACCCGCGCGCATTCGATGTCGAAGTCCTGAACCACAGCCGCGACGGCCTCTTCCAGTAGGTCCGGCAGCTCGGCCCCTTCCAGGGCGCGCTGACCGAGCCGAGCGACGATGGCTTGCCGTTGCGCACGATGACGCAGCTTCTCCTCGGCCCTGGTCCGCTCGGCGACGGTCTCGGCGAGCTCCTTGGTCCGTTTCAAAAGGGCTTCGGCCACCTTCTTCTCGTGGGCGGTCTCCTCTCGCAGCCGCTCGATCTCCCACCGCCTCTTCTCCTCGACCAGCTCGCGCTCGTGCTCCTGCTTCTGGTTCGCAACCAGCAACGCCGACTGTCTGCGGATTTGCTCAGCTTTCAGGTAAAGATCGACGAACACGTTAACCTTCGAACGAAGCACCGCGGGAATGACGGGCTTCGACAGGTAATCGACCGCGCCAAGAGAGTAGCTCTTAAACATTTGCACATCATCAGTTTCGAAACCCGTCAAAAAGAGAATGGGGGTGTGCTTGGAGCGGTCGCGTTGACGGATCAGGGCGGCCGTCTCGAAACCATCCATTCCGGGCATCTGCACGTCCATGAGGATGGCCGCGAAGTCCTGGTCGAGGATCCGCTTCAGGGCCTCCTCGCCTGAGGCGGCCCGGATCAGGTTACGATCTGGTCCTTCGAGCACGGCCTCCAGAGCGAACAGGTTATTCGGCTGATCGTCCACGATCAGGATGCTGACCTTCGCCTCACCTTCCATACTTCACATCCCTCGCGATCAACGCACCGTTCCATCTCGTCCCGTCGTCCACGGCGATGGGCTCTGCCTGCCGACCCCGTCCAACGCGCGCCTTTTTGATGACTGTGTCACTTTACCGAAATCAGCCGTAAAGCCCCCGGATTTATCCGTGGGGATATAAGGCGTGTCTCTCTTGGAAATTGAACAGGTGTCCCGTAATCTTAAATCGTCCCTTCGGGGATCGCTCTTTGGAAACTCGACCTTGCCGGTTG
>Ga0182745_1001299_pt1 | contig 24406 bp, 10 predicted proteins | sample eDN3rd30CKraftBY_FD_128523 | JGI IMG/M metagenome (GOLD analysis project Ga0182745, IMG submission 128523) | Enriched backyard soil microbial communities from Emeryville, California, USA - eDNA 3rd pass 30_C Kraft BY (version 2) (version 2) | ecosystem: Environmental > Terrestrial > Soil >... | reverse complement strand
CGGCACCAGCACCCGGCCACACTCGACCCAACTGTGGTGGTTGAGCACCTGCGTCTCCAAGGTGCCTTTGTTGACCTTGACCTCGACGATGGTCGCCACCGGGCTGTAGTAGGTGACCATGGCATTGTTCAACTGGGTGTCGGGGTAGGCCGCATTCTGCCGGTCGAGCAGGTGGTAGCCATGGCTGTTCATCTGCGCCTTCTTGGCATTGACCGCCCCATCGCCGTATTTCACCGCCACCGCGTCGAGCGGTAAACGCTCACGCACGCCGTCGATGACGAAGTCGGCCTCGGCCCAGCTCCAGCGGTTGAAACCGTGCACACTGGCGCCGGTGACCAAGCCCATGTCGTGGGCCTTCTGTGCGAGCTGGGCGAACGGAATCGGCTGCAGACCGTTACCGGTCAGCTCTCCGTTGACCCACACCGCATTTTCGCGGCGCACCACCAGTGGGTTGGCCTGGCCGCCATATGGGCCCTGGCTCCAGATCGCCATGGCCGCCGGCCACAGGCCATGGTTGAACAGCACACGCGCCGCTTCGCGGGTGGCATGGCTGAAGTAGAAGGCCGAGTTGGTCGCCGACGAGGGCGACGCCAGCTTGCCGACCCAGCGCGGGTTGCGCAGCGCGGCGTCCTGCTCAGGCTGGCTGATCAGGTACGGGTTGCCGCTGGTGCTCAGTTGCAGCTCAGGCCATTCGGTGACTGCCGTCTTTACCTCGTCGGCCGAGCGGCCAAGGAAATCGCTGACCACCAAAGCCTGGGAGGTGGACATGCCGGTACCCAGCTCGGTGCCGATGTGGCGCAGGCTGATACGCCCGTCGCGGCTGAATTCGATGCTGGCCATCGGTGCTTCGGAGCCCGTACCGAAGTCCTTCTGGCAAATGGCAAAGCCCACCCCGTACCAGTGGTCCTGATCCTGCGCGTCCATCTGCCGCTTGCGTGCGTCGCGGTCGCGCCACCATTCATGCACAGCGGCCTTGTCGAGGATCTCGTAAAGCCGCAGCGCGCCCGCCGGCACCGCGCCCTGGGTGTTCTTCATGCCCGATTTCAGCGCGTTGGCGCGGCGCAGGTCGATGGCATCGACCCCCAGGCGGCCGGCGATCTCATCCACCATCATCTCGGTGGCTGCCATGCTCTGCAGGGTGCCATAACCGCGCATGGAGCCGGCCTCGACACCGCGGGAATAGTAGGCAGTAACCGACAGGTCGTTCTGCGGCATGTAGTAGATCGACTGCGCTGCAGTGGCGCCTACGGCTGCCACCGACGGGCTGTAGTTGATGCGCCCGCCGCCGTCGCAGCTCATGTCGGCGCGGAAGATCTTGAAGCTGTTGTCCTTCTTGTCCACCGCCAGCTGGTAGCGGATATCGAAGGCATGGCGCTTGATGCCGCTCTGGAACTGCTCGTAGCGGTCGTTGGCCAGGCGGATCGGCACGCCGGCGCCGTACAGCGCGGCCACCGCGGCATAGAAGACGAAGATATTGTTGTCTTTTGAGCCATAGCCCACGGTGTAGCCCGGGTGCATGTTCAGCGTGTTCAGGGCGAAGCGCGACGGCTTGATCATGTGCACGCATTCTTGCGCCACTTCGAACGGGCACTGGGTGGCGACCACGAAGTGCAGCGTGCCCGTGGCCGGGTCGTACCAGCCGTTGCCGTTGTCCGGCTCCAGCGCGGCAGGTTCGATGGACGGCGTCTTGTAGCGCTCGTCGAACACCAGCCAGTCCTCGGGCGGGTTGTCCAGCTGCTCGGCCATGCGCTTGGCGTAGAACAACCCCTGCTCGGTCAGGTCGCCGTGCTGGTTGGGCTGCTTCGACCACACCGGCTTGCGGTTGAGAATGGTGGGGAACAGCATGGAGTTCTTCAGGCTGGAGAACTCATCGTCGTCGAACGGCGTGGCGCCGCCCACCCGCACGAAGCGGAAGCTGCCATAAGGGTCGCGCTGGTACAGCGGCGCCTGGGCACCGTAACGGATCGCCTGCTGATTGAACTGCAGCTTGCGCTTGGCCTGGCGGAAGCGCTCGAAGTCGTGCCAGATCAGGATCGCCACCGGGTGGCCGATGAACATCGGCACCTTGCCGGGCGGCAGCAGCGGGTCGGGCGAATGGGCCTCGGGCCAGGCAATGCCGTCCTGTTCGAGGTCGGCGGCAGTGACGATGCGGTCCGGCTGCAGGTCGGTGCCGAGCAGGCTGAGGTCATGCCCGGCATAGATACGATCAACCGTGGTGGCCTTGAGCAGCAGCGCATGGCCCTGCTGCGCGGGCCACCCGGGCATGTCCTTGGCGCGGATGTCGCGGGCGAACACCTTGTCGCCGCAGACCTTGGACAAGGCATCGTTACGGAAACGCGCCTTGCCATCATGGTTCATCCACTTCTGCGGCGAAGTGGTGACGCGCTCCTCCATCAGCGCGGCGAATGCCTGGCTGCCTAATGGCGCCATGGTCACACCGACACCAGCGATCAGGCCGCCTTGCAAAAAAGCGCGCCGGGAAATATCACGGTTGGACATGTTGGATCCTCTGGGCAGCAGGGGGTCTGCCCTGTTTTTGATTCTAGTACTGGCGGAAAAGCTGACTCGTGCGTCAACTTTACAGCAATTGGGTGGGCATAGGCAAAGTCAAGCCGACAATATGTCGCGGTGTGTCTGGGGTGACGGGCGGGATTGGGGGGGGCTGGTAGGTGTTCGCCTGGGGGGGGGCAGCGCCTGGGGTTTTCAGCGCCTGGGGGATCGAGCGCCGCCCGCGCGGCGCATCGCGAGCTGCGCTCGCTCCTACGTTTGTTTTTGGCCAGTAACGCCTGTTACAGGCGCGCGCGACCGCTTTGTTTGTACGACGCGATATCGCGCCATGCGCCAAGGCGTACGCGCGCAAATTTCACAGAAATAACTGGCCCGAAACAAACGTAGGAGCGAGCGCAGCTCGCGATGCGCCGCGCGGGCGGCGCTCGATCCCCCAGGCGCTGAAAATGCCGCGACGAACCCCTGTAAGCCCTTATGCTCTCCCAGCCCAAAAACCAGAGTTAACCTTCATTTAATCAACCCCAGCCAGCATGGCCCCATTCCCCGATTTGCCAAGGCGAAGACATGCGCGTTCTCCTGCTCTTCCTCACACTACTACTGGCCGGCCCGTTGCAAGCCAACCCGTTCGACGTGAAACCAGACTTCCTGCCGGTTGACCAAGCCTTCGTGCTCACCCACGACCGCCAGGCCGACGGCCAGATGCGCCTGTACTTCCAGATCAAGCAGGGGTACTACCTGTACCAGAAGCGCCTGAAGTTCGACGGCCTGCCTGCAGAGCAACACCCGCAGCTGCCGCCAGCGCTCAACCACCATGACGAGTTCTTCGGTGACAGCGCGGTGTACCGCGACCAGCTCGAACTGCTGCTGCCGGCCACTGCCCAGGGCCAATTGCGCCTGGGCTGGCAGGGCTGCGCCGACGCCGGCCTGTGCTACCCCCCGCAAACCACGCTGATCGACCTGGGCGGCAGTGTGGCGCCAGGCGCCGAGCAAGCCAGCGACCAGGCCTTGGCCAGTAATCTTCAGCAAGGCCACCTGGCCTGGAGCCTGCTGGCGTTCTTCGGCCTTGGACTCCTGCTGGCCTTCACCCCCTGCTCGCTGCCGATGCTGCCGATCCTTGCCGGGCTGGTGCTGGGCAATGGCGCCAGTGCCCGGCGCGGCTGGCTGCTGGCGGGGGTGTATGTGCTGAGCATGGCGCTGGTGTACGCCGCCCTGGGTGTGGTTGCCGCGCTGCTGGGCGCCAGCCTTCAGGCCTGGCTGCAGCAACCCTGGCTGCTGGGCAGCCTGGCGGGCCTGTTCGTGTTGCTGGCGCTGCCGATGTTCGGTGCCTTTGAACTGCAATTACCCGCCGTCGTGCGCGACCGCCTGGACCGCGCCGGGCAAGGTACCCGTGGCGGCAACCTGTATGGCGCGGCGTTGCTGGGCGCGTTGTCTGGCCTGCTGCTCGGTCCGTGCATGACCGCACCACTGGCCGGCGCACTGCTGTACATCGCCCAGAGCGGCGACGTGCTGCAAGGGGCCTTGGTGCTGTTCAGCCTCGGCCTGGGCATGGGCGTGCCGATGCTGTTGCTGGTAACCCTGGGCAACCGTTATCTGCCGCGCCCAGGTGCATGGATGAACCGGGTCAAGGGTGTGTTCGGCTTCGTGTTCCTGGCCATGGCGCTGTACACCGTGCGCAGCCTGCTGCCCGCTACCTTGCTGCTGGCACTGAGCGGCGCCTGGCTGATCGCCCTGGCCTGGGCCGCCTGGCCGGGCCTGCAGCGCCTGCCGGCGTTGCGCGCCGTACCGCTGTTGGGCGCCCTGTGGGGCGGCCTGTTGCTGGTCGGTGCGGCAGCCGGCGGCGACGACCTCTGGCAGCCGCTACGCCCGTTCACCGGGGGGGACAGCACAGCGGCCGCTGGCCTGCATGCCGAGGACAGCTTCGTCACCATCAGCCGCCCCGAAGACCTGCAACGTGAGCTGGATGCGGCCAAAGCCCGCGGCCAGTGGGTGATGCTCGACTACTATGCCGACTGGTGCGTGTCGTGCAAGGTCATGGAAAAACAGGTGTTCGCCCGCAGCGACGTGCAGGCCGGCCTGGCCAACGTGCACCTGCTGCGCCTGGACGTGACCGCCGACAGCCCGGCCAGCAAGGCCCTGCTGCAGCGCTACCAGGTACCCGGCCCGCCTAGCATCATCTGGATCGGCCCGGAAGGCGAAGAACGACGCGCGCGGCGCATCACCGGTGAAGTTGATGCAGCAGCGTTCCAGCAACACTGGGCCCAGACCAGGAGCCAAGGCTGATGCTGACCATAACACTCGGGCCACTGACCATGGCCCTCAACCACCTGCTGATGCTCACCGCCCTGGTGATTGCCAGCATTGTCGGCTGGTGGGTTGCCCGACGTGGCGGCGAGAGCCCGGAATCGGCGCTGTTCAACCTGTTCCTGATCGGCCTGCTGTGTGCCCGCGCCGGCTTCGTGCTGGCCTATTGGCCGATGTACCAGGACGACCCGCTGCAAATGATCGACATCCGTGACGGCGGCTTCCTGTTCTGGTCGGGCCTTGTCGGCATCGTGCTCGGAGCCCTGTGGCAGGGCTGGCGCCACCCCGGCCTGCGCCGCCCGCTAGGCTGGGCGCTGTTCAGCGGGGCACTGTTCTGGGGCCTGGCCAGCCTCGGCGGCCACCTCTACAGCAAAGGCACCGAGCTGCCCGACCTGAGCCTGCGCAACGCCGACGGCCAGGCCGTGGCATTGCACAGCTACCGCGGCAAGCCGCTGGTCATCAACATCTGGGCCACCTGGTGCCCACCGTGTCGGCGTGAGATGCCCGTGCTGCAACAGGCACAAAGCGCTTACCCGCACGTGACCTTCCTGTTCGTCAATCAGGGAGAGACCCCGGAAAACGTCAGCACCTTCCTCGCCACCACCGGCCTGAGCCTGACACACGTGCTGTTCGACGGCACCGGCCTGCTGGCCCAGCGCGTCGGCTCCATGGCCTTGCCCACCACCCTGTTCTACGACGCCAACGGGCGTCTGGTCGGCAGCCACCTGGGCGAACTGTCCCGGGCCAGCCTGCGCCACGCCCTGGAACCTTTCGACCGGGCCATTGCGCCCGCCCCTGCCGCACAAGGAAACTGACATGCGATTGACTGCACTGCTGCCCCTGTCCCTGGCCCTGCTGGCCTCCCCTGCCCTGCAGGCCGAAGAACTGCCCAAGGCGGTTCAGCAACTGCAAGCCAAGGGCGCCGTGATCAAGGGCAGCTTCGATGCGCCCAACGGCCTGCGCGGTTATGCCGCCGAGTACCAGAACAACGCCCTGGCCCTCTACCTGACCGCCGACGGCAAGCACGTGCTGGTCGGCAGCCTGTTCGACGAACAGGGCAAGGACCTGAGCGCCGAGCCGCTGCAAAAGCTGGTATACGCGCCGATGAGCAAGGAAATCTGGGCGAAAATGGAAAAGACCGCGTGGATCGCCGACGGCAAGGCCGATGCGCCGCGCAAGGTGTACCTGTTCAGCGACCCGAACTGCCCGTACTGCAACATGTTCTGGGAACAGGCGCGGCCCTGGGTGGAGTCGGGCAAAGTGCAGTTGCGCCATATCATGGTCGGCATCATCCGCGAAGACAGCCCGGGCAAGTCGGCGGCGCTGCTGGCGGCGAAAGACCCGGCCAAGGCACTGCAACAGCACGAGAAGGCCGGCAAGGCCAGCACCCTGAAGGCGCTGGAACAGGTGCCAGAGGCTGTGCAACAGAAGCTGGCGGCGAACATGGCGTTGATGGAAGAGATGGGGTTGCAGGCGACCCCAGCCATTTTCTATCAGGATGAGCAAGGCAACCTGCAAAGCCAGCAAGGGGCACCACGGCCGGAGATGCTTGGGAAGATTCTGGGCAAGCGCTGACTGTAAGATCGTCGGGGAGAGTGTCTGAACGTGTACGGACCTATTCGCGGTTGAATCCTCAACCACAGACTCATCGATACAGGCATCCCGACCAAACCCGCGGTTGCTCCTACAACTGCGGGCCATTCATCGCTTTGCGTATTCCTTGACTAATGCGTTGGAGCTCATCCTCGGAGTCTGATCCCGACGACGAGTCGAACGAAGATAACCTGCTTCGTTGAGCCGCGCGAAATTTTCTGGCAGCATCAATATCTCGTATAAGTTGCTCCCTCGCACCATCATGCTTTGACTGGGGAGGAAGTTTTATATCTGGCCTTTTTACCAAAAGTTCATAGGATTGGCCAACACCCGGCCCGACGGTACCCTTTTGCGAGGCAGCGAGCAATTTTTCAGGATCACTCAGCGAAACCTCCATCTTAGAAAAGGCCGCCCTGGTCATACTGTAAACATGTTTATTGACCCTTGAAAGTGCCGCCGCACTACGCAGGTCTAGATAACTGATGACTTTAGAGAATATATCAGGCTCATTTATGGAATTGATTGTAATGACCGACTTGGGAATTATGATACTGACCGGCTTCGGTATCAAAACAGGGCTTATCCTGCGCATCATCCGGCCGCTGGGGTCCACATTATTGACAGGATCGCAACTGCAATAACAGTACGCATTTACCCCTCCCTTTCCAAACGGGCTCAGCCTATCAGGCGAGGTGAACCGCATCAAAGTGGGATTGAATGATCGATAGCCATTGCCTAGTGCATAGCAACCCGAAACCAGAGTGAAAGCTTCGCCATTGAAGCCTAGTAACGTAAGCGTTGACGGTAATTTCGGATCGTGGCCGTATACAGAGTATGCGTGCTGTTCCCCTTTATCAGTTTCCTGCACTGACAGCACCGAGGCCTTGCCGTCTGTCGAGAACAGATGGTATGCCTCACCACCATCGACTCGTTGCTCGGCCAAGGGCATATCAGGCGTCCGAAAAACGGAGCGAAGCTGGTTCCCCTGCATCATCGAAACAAGGGACCTCCCCTGATAGAAGAAAGACGAGTTTGATGAACTTTCCATGCTGGTAGCTCCATATCTCCGGAGTAAATAGGATACGCGGTTACCCATATTGAATCCCTCGCAAAGATAGAGGGAACTGGTAAAAATGGTAGGTAAACCGTGAATGACTTTCAATTTTCCTGAGATCGGGCAGCAGTTCGTCACCTGGCGCTCGAAAAAGGCCGCCTGATGAGCCTGCCGATTACGCTCTAGAACCCAGTCGTAGTGGCCTGACAACCAAAATCCACATGCTCTGCGACGCCAACGTGACACCGCTGCGCTTCCTCCTCTCTGGCGGAAAAACCAGTGACTGCCGGCATGGTCTCACTGGCTTGTTCTATGCGGTGATCGCGACGTCTCTTCTCACATAGTCTTAGTACCGTGACCATTGAAAGGGGCGCCAAGCGCCCCTGCCCATCACAGCCCCTCCAGCTCCGCCATCAGGTCACTGAGCCGGTCGACCTTGTCATCATCCAGCGCACTGCCCTGCAGCCCCTGTACATACTCGGCCAACGCCTCCACCGTGCTGCACTCGAACATCGCCCGCAGCGGCACGTTCAGCTGTAGCTGCTTCTGCACCCGCGAAGCGATCTGCGTGGCCAGTAATGAATGGCCGCCCAGCTCGAAGAAGTTGTCGTACACCCCCACCCGCTCGGCTTTGAGCACATCGGCCCAGATGCCCGCCAACACATCCTCCAGGTCGTTACGTGGCGCCTGATAGGCCTGGCTATGCTGCACGCCGATGTCGATGGCTGGCAGGGCCTTGCGGTCGAGCTTGCCGTTGGCGTTGTGCGGCATGCTGTCGAACCAGCCCCAATGCAACGGCACCATGTACTCCGGCAACTCGGCACGCAGTCGTTGCTTGACCTGCTCCAGCAACGCAGCATCGGCACTGACGCCCTGGTGCGCCACCAGGTAGCCGACCAGATGCTTGCCGTTCACGCCCTCCTGCACCGCCACAGCGGCATCGCGAATTTCCGCCTGCTCATGCAGCCGGGCCTCGATTTCGCCCAGTTCGATGCGATAGCCGCGAATCTTCACCTGGTGGTCGATGCGCCCGACATATTCCAGCACGCCGTCCGGGCGTTGCCGCGCCAGGTCACCGGTACGGTACAGGCGCTCTCCCGGTGCCCCGTAAGGGTGAGGAATGAACGCCAGTGCCGTGCGCACCGGGTCACCGACGTAGCCACGGCCTACACCCGTACCCGCCACGCACAGTTCGCCCACCGCCCCCAGCGGCACCAGCTTCTGTTCCTCGCCGAACAGGTACAGGCGGTTGTTGTCCGTTGGCGTACCGATGGGCAGGTAGCTGCCTTGGGTCGAGGCGGAATCGACGCGGAAGAACGCCACGTCATCCGAGCACTCCGCCGGGCCATAGGCATTGACCAGGCCGATCTGCGGGTAGCGCTGCAGCCACTGCGCCGCCAGCTCCGGTGACATGGCCTCGCCGGTCGGCAGCATCCAGCGTAGGCCGTCGAGGGCCTGGTGGTCGCTGGCCAGCATGCCCTGGATCAGGGACGGCACGCTCTCCAGCACGGTGATGCCGGTGGCCTGCACGTGCGCCAGCAGGCCTTGCGGGTCGTGGGCGATGGCATTTGGCACGATCTCTACCTTGGCGCCGAACAGCGGCGCAGCCAGGAACTGCCAGACCGAGATGTCGAAGCTTTGCGAGGCGGTCTGGGCGATCACGTCCTGCTCGCTCAGCGCCAGGTAAGGCACCTTGCTCAGCTGATTGTTGAGCATGCCGCGCTGCTCGACCATCACCCCTTTCGGCAGACCGGTCGAGCCTGAGGTGTAGATCACGTAGGCGAGGTTGTCCGGGCCACTGTGGATACCCGGGTTGTGGCTTGCGATCGGGTTGGCCTGGACGTCTTCCCAGACCAGCAGTTGCGGCCGCAGCGCAGCCTCCAGCTCACCGAGCAACTGCCGTCCCTGCTCGGCGCAGGCCGCGCTGCACACCAACACTGGCGTGCGGCTGAGCTGGATGATGCTTTGCAGGCGCGCCGCCGGCAGGCCCGGGTCCAGCGGCAGGTAGCCGGCGCCGGCCTTGAAGCTGCCGACAATCATGCCCAGCAGCGGCAACCCACGTTCGGCAAGCAGTGCCACTGGCTGGTCCACGCAGACTCCGGCAGCCACCAACGCATGGCCCAGGCGGTTGGCCGCCAGGTTCAGCCTGGCGTAGTCATAGGATGCCTCCAGGCAGCGGGCCACGGTACGCTGTGGATGCGCCACGACCTGCGCTTCGAACTGCGCGATGTAGCTCTGTTCAAGTGGATAAACCCGCTCGGTCCGGTTGCAGTCCTCCAGCAGGAAGCCTTGCTCCTGGGCGCTCGACAGCGGTAGCTCGCTCACCTCCCCTTCAAAGCCTTGTACCAGCGCCAGCAGCAGGCGCTTGAATTCAGCCAGCAGGCGCTCGACGGTCGGGTAGTCGAAGTAGCGCTGGTCAAACGACAGGTGCAGGCCCAGGTCATCACCCGGGTAACACACCGCCGTCAGCGGGAAGTTGGTGTGGGTACGGCCCGAGTCGGAGCTGGCGTTCAGGTGCTGGGCGTGATCGAGCACGGCGGTTTCAACCGGCGCATTCTCGAACACGAACAGGCTGTCGAACAGCGGCTGGCCCTTGGGCAACTCGCTGCACGCCTGGATCGCCACCAGCGGCAGGTATTCGTACTCGCGCAGCTCCATGTTGCTTTGCAGCAGGCCCTGCAGCCACTGGCGTACGCTGCAACGCTCACCCGCCGCGGGCAACTGCACGCGCAGGGCCACGCTGTTGATGAACAGGCCGACGGTGCGCTGCATCTGCGGCATGCTCACCGGGCGCCCGGCCACGGTTACGCCAAAGGCCACGTCGCGGTCGCCGCTGTAGCGCGACAGCACCAGGGCCCAGGCCGCCTGGGCGAAAGTGTTGACGGTGAGCTGATGGGCCTGGGCCAGCTCGCGCAGACGCACGCCATCATTCACCTCAAGGCGGGTATAACAATCGCCGACGACCATGCCGCTACCGGCGTGGTCATGGCGCAGCGGGCGGTCGCTCGGGATGGCTGTGGCACGTTCGAAGCCGGCCAGGTTGGCCTGCCACCAGGCGCGTGCGTCGTCCAGGCCCTGGCGCTGCAGCCAACCGATGTAATCGCGGTAACGCGGCGGCACCGGCAGTTGGGCCTGACGGCCTTCGCCAAGGGCCTGGTAGACTTCGAAGAAATCGTTCATCAACAGCGAGCGGCACCAGGCATCGATAAGGATGTGGTGGTTGCTCATCATGAACCAGTAGCGTTCATCGGCCACGCGCACCAGGCGCAGGTGGAACGGTGCCTCGCTGAGCAAGGCAAAGCCGGCCTCGCGCTCCTGCTTGTGCAGGGCCTGCAGGCGCTGCTCCTGGGCATCGTCGGCAAGGCCGCGCCAGTCCTGGTAGTCCACCGCCAGGTTGCCCGGCTTGTGGATGATCTGCAGCATCGCCTCGCCGCTGTTCCAGCTGAACGAGGCGCGCAACGCTTCGTGGCGCGCCACCACGGCCTGCCAGGCCTGGGCGAAACGCTCGGGGTCGAGCGCGCTGTTGATGCGGTAGCGGTCCTGCATGTAGTACAGGCCAGTGCCCGGCTCCAGCAGGGTGTGCAACAGCATGCCTTCCTGCATCGGCGTCAGCGGGTAAACGTCCTCGATCTGCGCGGCCGGGACCGGCAATGCGTCGATCTGCTCCTGAGTCAGGTGCGCCAGCGGGAAGTCCGATGGGGTGAAGCTGCCATTGCCATCGGCCAGACAATGCGCGACCAGCGCCAGCAGCTCCTGACGATAGCCCTCAGCCAGACCCGCGATAGTCTTCTGGTCGTAGCGCTCGGCGCTGAAGGTCCAGCGCAGTTGCAGAGCACCGCCATACACCTGGCCATCGACGCTCAACCAGTTGGGCAACGGCGCATCGAGATCATGCGCCAACCCGGCCGGGGCTTCCAGGGGCTGGAACAAGGCCGCACTGTCGAACTGCTGGTCGAACTGGCCCAGGTAGTTGAAGGTGATGCGCGCCTGCGGCAAGGCCGCCATCTGCTCGCGCCCGGCGGCATCCGCCAGGTAGCGCAGTACGCCGTAGCCCAGGCCCTTGTGCGGTACATGGCGCAGTTGTTCCTTGATGCGCTTGATCGAACCGGCCCGCGCCGCGTCGTCTTCACCTGGCAGCGGACGCAGGCTCAGTGGGTAGGCATTGGTGAACCAGCCGACGCTGCGGGTCAGGTCCATGTCTTCGAACAACCCGTCACGGCCATGGCCTTCGAGCTGCACCAGCACTTCTTCATCGCCGCTCCAGCGGCACAAGGCCCGCGCCAGTGCGGTCAACAGCAGGTCGTTGACCTGGGTGTGGTAAGCCGCCGGGGCCAGTTGCAACAGCTGTCGGGTCTGCTCCACGTCCAGGCCGATGGCCAGGGTTTGAGCGTCGCGATGCAAATTGCCGCCCTGCGGATGGTCGCACGGCAATTCGCGACGCACACCGCCCAGCTGGCCTTGCCACCAGGCCAGTTCGTCACGCAGCGAATCGCTGCCGGCGTAGCTGACCAGGCGCGCGGCCCAGTCGCTGACGGCGTGGGTCTTGGCCGGCAGAGGCTGGCCACGGTACAGCGCCTGCAGGTCTTCCAGCAGCACCCGCCAGGACACGCCATCAACCACCAGATGATGAATCGCCAGCAGCAACCGCTGGGTGCCCTGCCCGTCACGCACCAGCAAGGCGCGCAGCAGCGGCCCCTGTTGCAGGTCCAGGCTGCGCTGCACGTCGGTGTAGAGTGCCTGACAATCATTGAAATCGGCGACAGTGGCGCTCCACAGCAGTTGCTCGGCGCCAGGCTGCGCGTACTGCGCCTGCCAGCGGCCCTGGGCGTCGCTGAAGCGCAGGCGCAGGCTGTCATGGTGCTGCACCAGCGCAGCCAATGCCTGTTCAAGGGTGGCCTCAACCAAGGGTTGGCGCACCTCCAGCAGCACGGCCTGGTTCCAGTGTTGCGGCTGTGGCACGTCACTGTCAAAGAACCAGTGCTGGATCGGCGTCAGCCCGGCCTGGCCCTGGCGCAGGCCCTGCTCGACCGTGCTCGCGGCTTCGCTGAGCTGAACCACAGTTGCCAGGGTCTGGATGGTCTGATGCTGGAACAGGTCGCGTGGGGTGAATTGCAAGCCGGCCTGCCGGGCGCGGCTGACCACCTGGATCGACAGGATAGAGTCGCCGCCCAGTTCGAAGAAGTTGTCCTGCACCCCAACCTGGGCAATGTTCAGCACGTCGCGCCAGATCTGCGCCAATTGTGCTTCCACCGCGCTGCCAGGGGCCTGGTACTGCTGCCGCGCCTGCTCAAGATCCGGCAACGGTAGCGCACGGCGGTCGAGTTTGCCGTTGCCCATAAGCGGCAGGCTGTCGAGCAGCACCAGGTGCGCAGGCACCATGTAATCGGGCAGGTGCTGGCGGGCATCGGCTTTCACTGCTTCGCGCAGCAGGTTTTGCGCCTCGCTACCGGCGGTGGCCTGCCTGCACACCAAGTAGCCCACCAACTGCTTGCCGCCCGGCAAATCCAGCGCCTGCACGACGGCCTCGTCGACATCGTCGTGGGCCTGAAGGCGGCTCTCGATTTCGCCCAGCTCGATGCGGAAGCCGCGGATCTTTACCTGCTGATCAGCACGGCCGAGATACTCCACCAGGCCATCAGTACCCAGACGTACCAGGTCGCCGGTACGGTACAGGCGCCCGCCTTCGGCACTGAACGGGTCGGCGACAAAGCGCTCGGCAGTGAGGCCTGGACGGTCATGGTAACCCTGCGCCAGGCCGGCACCGCCGACATACAGCTCGCCAATGCCGCCTTGCGGCAACAAAGCCAGATCCTCGTCGAGGATGTAGGCCGTACGGCTACCGATGACGCGGCCGATCGGTACGCTGCCAAGGTCTGCTGGCAAGGCCTCTGGCGCCTGGCAAGCCAGCGGCATGACCACGGTTTCGGTCGGGCCGTAGGCATTGAAGAACAGCTGTGGCACGAAGGCCTGGCGGATGCGTTGCAGGTGCTCGCCGGTCAGCGCTTCGCCGCCGGTGATCACCAAGCGCACCGGCAACTGTTCGCCCTGCCCACCCAGGTACTGGGCCAGTTGGCTGCCGTAGCTAGGGGTGAAACCGAGGATGCTCACCTTCTGCTCACGCACCAGTTGGCAGATTTCCTCGGCACCCCACTGCCCTTGGGCGCGCAGCACCACACGGGCGCCACACAGCAGCGGCGCCCACAGGCGCTCGCTGGCAGCGTCGAAATTGATCGAATAGAAATGCAGTTCGCAGTCATCGCTGCGCATGCCGAATGCGGCGATCACCGCCTGGCAGTGCATGGCGAACTCGCCATGGCTGACCACCACGCCCTTGGGTTTGCCGGTGGAGCCTGAGGTGTAGATCAGGTAAGCCTGGTGCTGCGGCAGGCTGAGGTTGTCCAGCGGCGCATCGCTGTAGGCCGCCAGGCTGGCGGCATCGTCTTCCAGGCTCCAGCTGGCCACGCCTTCAGGCAGCTCGCCCACGGTTTGCAGCAACGTGCGCTGACTCAGCAGCAAGCCGATGCGGCTGTCTTCGATCATGTAGCGCAGGCGGTCGAGCGGGTACTCGGGGTCGAGCGGTACATAAGCGCCGCCGGCCTTGAGGATGGCCAGCAGGCCAACCACCATTTCCAGCGATCGCTCCAGGGCCAGGCCCACGCGCACCTGCGGGCCGACACCACGCTCGCGCAGGGCGCGGGCCAGGCGGTTGGCCTGTTGGTCGAGTTCGGCATAGGTCATGTGCTGGCCGGCAAAGGTCAACGCACCAGCCTGTGGCGTACGCGCGGCCTGGGCGGCGAACAGGCCGTGCAAGGTCTGGTCGAGGTCGAAATCGTGCTTGCCCTGCAACTGGCCCACCAGCACCTGCTGCTCGGCGCTGCTCAGCATCGGCAGCTCGCACAGGCGCTGTTGCGGGTTGTCCAGCAGGCCGACCAGCAGTTGCTGCCAATGCTCGGCCATGCGCGCGATGCGCGGCTCGTCGAACAGGTCGCGGCTGTAGGTCAGGCAGCAACCCAGACGACCGTCGAGGTCGGTCACCTCCAGGTACAGGTCGAACTTGGTGGCGCTGGCGTCATTGACCAGGTAATCCACCTGCATGCCGGCCAAGCTGCGGCTTTGCTGGAAAGCCCAGCGCTGCACGTTGCACATCACCTGGAACAGTGGGTTGTAGGCGCTGCTGCGCGGCGGCTGCAAGGCCTCCACCAACTGGTCGAACGGCAGGTCCTGGTGCGACTGGCCTTCGATGGCGGCCTGACGCATCTGCTCCAACAACTGCGCGGCGGTCATCTGCCCGTCCAGCTCGCAGCGCAGCACCTGGGTATTGAGGAAGGCGCCGATCAGCCCTTCGCTTTCCGGGCGGATGCGGTTGGCCACCGGCGCGCCGATGCGCAGGTCGCGCTGGCCGCTGTAGCGGTGCAGCAAGGCGGCCAGGGTAGCGGTCATGGTCATGAACAGAGTGAGGCCGCGCTGGCTGTTGAAGGCATGCACGCGGGCGACCAGGGCCGGGTCGAGGTCGAAGCGGTACAGCTCGCCACGGTGGCTTTGCACAGCCGGCCGCGGGCGGTCGGCGGGCAAGGCCAATACCGGGTGTTCATCGCCCAGGCGAGCCTTCCAGTAGGCCAACTGGCGCGCGCCCTCGCCGCTTTCCAGCCATTGCCGTTGCCACACGCTGTAGTCCAGGTACTGCACCGGCAGCGGCGCCAGTGGCGATTCGCGGTCATCGACAAAGGCTTCGTACAGCTCGCCCAGCTCGCGGGCGAAGATGTCCATGGCCCAGCCTTCGGTGACGATGTGGTGCAGCGTCAGCACGAAGAAGTGCTCGCGCTCGTCGGCCTTGACCAGGCAGGCGCGCAGCAGCGGACCACGCTCCAGGTCGAATGGCTGGTGCGCCTGGTCGTCGGCCAGTTGTTGCAAACGTTGCTGGCGGGCATCGACTGACAACGCACTGAAGTCTTGCCAGTCGAGATGCAGGCCACTGTCTTCAGCCACACACTGGTACGGCACCCCGTCGATGCTGGGGAACGTGGTGCGCAAGGTTTCGTGGCGCACGATCAGCGCCTGCAGCGCACGCTCGAAAGCGTCTATATGCAGGGTGCCGCGCAGGCGTGCCATGCCGCCGACGTTGTACGCCGGGCTATCCGGCTCCATCTGCCAGAGGAACCACATTCGCTGCTGCGAGTACGACAGCGGCACCGCCTGACGGCGGTCGACACGGGCGATTGCACCTTGCAGATTGCGCTCGCCGGCCGCGCGCAAGTGGGCGATCTCGGCACAGAAGGCGCCCAATTCGCTGGCTTCGAACAGGGCCTTGAGCGGCAGCTCGACATCGCAGGCCTGGCGGGTGCGCGAAACGATCTGAGTCGCCAGCAACGAGTGGCCACCGAGGGCGAAGAAGTCGTCCTGCAGGCCAATGCGCTGCAGATTCAACACGTCGCGCCAGATGGCCGCGACCTGTTGTTGCAGCTCGGTTCGTGGCTCGACATGCTCACGCTGCTGCCACACTGGAGCAGGCAGTGCCTTGCGGTCGACCTTGCCGCTGGGGCCCAGGGGCATCTGTGCCAAAGGGATGAGTTGCGCCGGCACCATGTAGGCTGGCAATTGCTCAGCCAGCACGGCCAGCACCTCGGCAGGCTGGGCGCTGCCACTGTAATAGCCGACCAGTTGCGCGCCAACGGCGTCCTTGTGTATCAGCACCAGCGCCTGTTCCACACCCGCCTGTGCCAGCAGGCAGGCCTGAACTTCCTCTGGCTCGACGCGAAAACCACGCACCTTTACCTGCTGGTCGAGGCGGCCAAGGTATTCCAGGGCCTCCAGCTGAACCTGCCAGCGGGCGCGATCGCCACTGCGGTACAGACGCTGACCATTGCCGTCGGCCTGGGGTACGAAGCGCTCGGCAGTGAGGCCGGGGCGGCCCAGGTAACCCCGGGCCAGGCCCGCGCCACCGAGGTACAGTTCGCCCGGCACACCGGGGGCGCTCAGTTCCAGCTCATCGTCCAGCACGCGGCACAGCACATTGCCCAGCGGGCGGCCGATGGGCGAGCGTTCGCCGTCCGCCACCTGGCAGTGCCAGTGGGTGACGTTGATGGCGGTTTCGGTCGGGCCGTACCGGTTGTGCAACTGCACCTGCGGCAGCACCTGCAGCACGCGGTCACGCAGCGTGGCGGACAACGCTTCGCCACCCGAGAACACCCGGCGCAAGCTACTGCAGGCACCTGCCTGCGGCTCCTGGACGAACACCTGCAACAGCGGCGGTACAAAGTGCAGCGTGGTCACCCCATGGGCCTGCACCAGGGCAGCGATACGCTGTGGGTCGCGGTGTTCACCAGGGCCAGCGAGCACCAGCTTGCAGCCGGTGACCAACGGCCAGAAGCATTCCCACACCGAGACGTCGAAACTGATCGGCGCCTTTTGCATCAGCACGTCGCTGTCATTCAGCACATAGGTCGCCTGCATCCACTGCAGGCGCTCGGCCAGCGCCGCATGGGTATTGCCTACGCCCTTGGGCTGCCCGGTGGAGCCGGAGGTATAGATAACGTAGGCCAGGTTGTCGCCGTGCAGGTGCAGGCCGGGGGCATGGCTGGGCCAGCTGTCCAGGTGCAACTGGTCGAGGGCAATGGCGCTGACACCGTCGACCTGCGGCAGCTTGCCCAGCAGGCTGCTGTGGCTCAGTAGCAAACGGGCGTCGCAGTCGGCCAGCATGTAGGCCAGGCGTTCGGCAGGGTAATCGACATCCAGCGGCACGTAGGCACCGCCAGCCTTGAGAATGGCTAGCAGGCCAACCAGCAATTGCGGCGAGCGCTCGATGGCAATGGCCACACAGGTATCGGGGCCGACGCCTTTGTCACGCAGGTAGTGCGCCAGCCGGTTGGCTTGCTGGTGCAGCCCGGCGTAATCCAGGCTGCCGCCGTCCCAGATCAGGGCGGTACGCTGCGGCGTCAGGCGTGCCTGCTCATTGAGTTGTTCGACCAACAGGTGCTGCGCTGCGGCGGCCGGTGCCTGGCCCCAACCCAGCAGCTGCGCACGGCCGTGCTCATCCAGCAATTGCACCTCTCCCAGCGCCTGCTGCGGCGCGGCACACACCTGTTCCAGCAGCGCCAGCAGGTGATGGGCCAGACGTTCGACGGTGCTGGCTTCGAACAGCTCCGCGGCGTAGTCGAAGGCCAGGCTCAGGCGGCCCAGATGGTCTTCCTCACTGTGCAACTGCAAGTCGAACTTGGCTTCACGGCTGTGCCACGGCAGCTCTTCGGCCAACAGCCCCGGCAGACGCCGCAGGGCTGACAGGTCGCGTTGCTGGTGGTTGAACATGACCTGGAACAGACCTTGCTCACGGGCCTCTGGCAAGGCTTCGACCAGCTGCTCGAATGGCAGGTCCTGGTTGGCCTGGGCTTCGAGGGTGGCTTGACGGACCTGGGCCAGCAACTGTGCGAACGACAGACGGCCATCGAATTGCGCGCGCAGCACCTGGGTATTGATGAAAAAACCGACCAAGCCCTGAGTTTCCATACGCGGGCGGTTGGCATTGGGCACACCGACGCGGATATCGGACTGGCCGCTGTAGCGGTGCAGCAGCGCCTGCCAACCTGCCAGCAGGACCATGAACAGGCTGGCCTGCTGCTCGCGGGCAAGGCCCTTGAGCGCTTCAGTAAGCTTGGCCGGCACCTTGAAGCTGAAACGGGCGGCGCGATGGTCGCGCTGGCTGGCCCGTGGATGATCGGTGCACAGGTCGAGCACCGGCAGTTCATCGCCCAGGCGCGCCTGCCAATACTGCAGCTGCCGCTCGGCTTCGCCTTCGGCCAGCCATTGCCGCTGCCAGCTGCCGTAGTCGGCGTAACCCAGGGGCAGCGGCGCCAGGTTGGCCTCCAGGCCCTGGCAGTGGGCGGCATACAGTTTGGCGAACTCATCGAGGAGGATGTTCAGCGACCAGCCGTCAGCGACGATGTGGTGCAAAGTCACCCACAGTTGATGGTCTTCATCGTCCAGCCGCGCCAGGGTCACCCGCAGCAACGGGCCCTGGGAGAGGTCGAACGGCTGGCGGGCCTCGGTTTCACGCTGCGCGGCAACCTGCTCGGGCGAGTGCCCTTCAAGGTCCAGGCGGTGCAGGCTGAACGGTTGTTGCGGCAGGATACGCTGCAGCGCCTGGCCATTCTCTTCGCTGAACACGGTACGCAGCGATTCATGGCGCGCCACCAGTGCCTGGAAGGCCACTTTTAGAGCGTCGACATCCAGCTCGCCGCGCAGGTGCAAGCCGGCGGGAATGTTGTAGGCCGCTGATTGCGGTTCCAGCAGCCACAGCAGCCACAAGCGGTTCTGCGCCAGCGACTGGGGCAACGCCTGGGCGCGCTCCAGCGTGGTGATGGCCACGGTGCCTGCGGCGCCATCGGCGATGATCTGTGCCACGGCCTTGCTGTAGTCGGCCAGTACCGGCGCCTCGAACAGCATGCGCAGGCTCAGGTCGATACCCAACTCATCGGCCAGGCGCGCAGTGGCCTGGGTGGCGGCGATGGAGTTACCGCCCAGCAACAGGAAGTGGTCGTCCGCGACCACCGCCTCTACCTTGAGGATCTCGCGCCACACACCCGCGATGCGTGCTTGCAGCTCATCGCCAGCGGTTGCACCGGCACCGGCTTCGCTTGCCTCAGGGAAACGGGCATAGCAGTCCAGGCTGCCATCGTCCATGCGCAGGCGGCAGGCAGCGCGTTGCAACTTGCCGCTGGAGGTCTTCGGCAGCGCGCCGGGGTTCAGCAACAGGACCACGGCGGGGGCCTGCCGGCAGGCATCGGCGATGACCTGCCGGAGGGTCTTGATCAGGTCCTGGGGCTTGAGTGCCTTTTGCACATTGCGGCTGACCTCCACCGCGACACCGATGCCCTCCTCGCCTTGATGCTCGACGGCGAACACCGCCACCCGGCCTTTACGCAGCACCTGCACTTCACGTTCGAGGGTTTTCTCCAGGTCTTGCGGGTAAAGGTTCTGCCCACGCACGATCAGCATGTCTTTCAGGCGCCCGGTGACGAATACCTCGCCTTCACGCATGAAGCCCAGGTCGCCGGTACGCAGCCAGGTCTGGCCATCCATTTCGACGAAGGTGCGAGCGCTGGCTTCTGGGTTGCGCCAGTAGCCCAGGGCGATGCTCGGGCCGCCTGCCCAAATTTCCCCCACCTGGTTGTCGCCCAGCACTTGCAGTTGTTGCGGCTCGACGATGCGTATCGCGTGCCCCGGCTGCGGGAAGCCGCAACTCATCAGCACGCTGCCAGTGCCGGGTTCGGCGCGGTTGGCGGCGAAGGCTTTGGCATCCAGCTCAAGCGCGGGGATACCCTGTCCACGGCGGCTGCCGCTGACGAACAAGGTGGCTTCGGCCAGGCCATAACTGGCGAAGAAGCTGTGCGGGTCGAAACCGCAGGCCTGGAACTTGTCGGCAAAGGTGGCCAGGCTGTCCTGGCGGATTGGCTCGGAGCCCGAATAGGCTACGCGCCAGCGGCTCAGGTCGAGCCCGGCCAGCGAAGCCTCGCTCACCCGCTCGCTGCACAGGCGGTAGGCAAAGTCGGGCCCGCCGCTGATGGTGCCACCGTAGTCGCTGATGGCCTGCAACCAACGCAGCGGCCGGGCCAGGAAGAACCCTGGCGACATCAGCACGCAGGGCACACCGCTGAAGATCGGCTGCAACAGGCCGCCGATCAGCCCCATGTCGTGGTATAGCGGCAACCAGCTGACGATCACGTCGTCGGGATTGAGGTCGATGCCGAAGCCTTGGCGGATCAGTTGCTCGTTGGCCACCAGGTTGCCATGGCTGACCTGCACGCCCTTGGGCAGCGCGGTGGAACCGGAGGTGTACTGCAGGAAGGCGATGTCCTCGCCCTTGAGTGCGGGCTCACGCCAGGTCGCGGCCAGCGCCGGGTCCAGGCCGTCCACGGCCAGCAACTCGGGCGTGTCGTCTGCCGCAAGCACCTCCAGGCCTTGCAGGTGGTCGTGCAGCGCCGCCACGGTCAGCAGCAGGCGCGGCCCGGCGTCGGCGATGATCGACAGCAAACGCTCCTGATGATGCTGGCGCGCGGACTCCGGCGGGTAAGCCGGCACCGCGATCACGCCTGCGTACAGGCAACCGAAGAACGCCGCCACGTAATCCGGCCCGCTGGGGAACAGCAACACGGCACGGTCACCGAAGCTGGCACGCGCCTGCAAGGCAGCGGCGATGGTGCGCGCACGCTGGTCGAGGTCCCGGTAGCTGAGCACGGCCTGCTCGCCGGGGGCGTCGGAGAGAAAGCGCAGAGCAATCCTGTCCGGGGTCTGCGCGGCGCGTTGCGCCAGGGCCTGGACCAGCGAGAGCGGGAGTTCGAAGGCGTCCGTCATGGGGTGTTCCTGCCAGTGTCTGTTAGGGCGTGCCGACTGCGCCGCGAACAGCGGCGGGCAGCGAGCGGCGACCGGGGATGTACACAGGGGAACGGATGGACGGGGGCAGAAATTAGCGGGGGCGAGGGTGTGGGGCTGCGTGAAGGCTGGAGGCATACCTGGGGGCATGCCCCCTTGGGACAGCAACACGCAATAATAATTTAGTTTCGCATTTGACAATCATTATCATTCTACATAATTTGTCGCACGTCGTAGGAAGCTTCCCAGCTTTGGGTGCCTCCTTTCCTCTCTGTGACAAGGTGATTTCCATGGCGGAACAACTATCCACAAGTAAGTGCGATTCACCATTACTGCAGGCCTTCGTCGACAACCGCAACATCCTGGTCAAGATCGCTGCCCGCATCACTGGCTGCCGCTCCCGCGCCGAGGATGTGGTGCAGGACGCCTTCTTCCGGCTCGGTGCTGCCCCGCAGATCACCTCGTCATTCAAGGCGCAGCTGAGCTACCTGTTCCAGATCGTGCGCAACCTTGCGATCGACCACTACCGCAAGCAGACAATGGAGCTGAAGTACTCCGGCAGCGAGGAGGAAGGCCTGAATGTGGTTATCCAGAATGCCTCGCCCGAAGCGACCCATATCAACCTTGCCGCACTGGACGACATTGCCCAGGCGCTGAACGAGCTGCCGCAACGTACCCGCTATGCGTTCGAGATGTACCGCCTGCATGGCGTACCGCAGAAGGACATTGCGAAGGAACTGGGGGTGTCACCGACCCTGGTCAACTTCATGATTCGCGATGCATTGGTGCATTGCCGCAAGACCGCCAACCGGCAAGCCTGAGTTACTCTTCGACAACATCTACGATGCCATCGGGCGGGAATCAAGGCCTGCGCGTGCTGACTGTGATGCGGTAGGGGTCGAAGATCCGCGCCAGCTCACCACTGTCGCGCAGGCCACGCAGCAGGGCTGCGAACGACTGATCGTCAATAGGCGCCTCTGGGCGCAGCAAGGCGTAGTGGTGATAGACCTGGTCAATGCGCTGCGAAGGCACCAGTTGAGCCCTGCTCGCCGGGTTGCGTGCCAGGAAATCGCTGAGGTAGGAGCGCGTGACCAGGGCGATATCGGCGCGGCCGGCCTGCACCATCAGCAGGTTGCTGTCGTGGGAATAGGTCAGGGTCGCGTTGTATGTCTTGCGCAGGTAATTCGGGTCAGCGTTGAAGCCGGCGAACGCGTAGTGGTAGCCGTTGAACAATGCCAGGCGTTTACCGCGCAGGTCATCGAAGTAATGTGGATCATTGCCATTTGCCTGACGGGCAACGAACACTTCGGCATCTTCCAGGCCCATGTCCACGGCCTGATGAGCAATTTGCTCCCAGCCCCATTGTGGGTTCTCGAAAATTGCCATGTCGGTGCGGCCCTGCTGGAAGTCACCGAAGCGCCGCTGGATAGACGTAGGCACAAGAACGAAGTGATAGTGCTGCTGCGCCCGGTTGAGTGCATTGACCAACTGCGGCAGCAAACCGGTATCGGCGCCTTGCTCGGGGCGCACCGTGTAAGGCGGGAAATGGGCCGCGCCAATCTTCACTTCGACCGCTTCGCCAGCCCATACCGGTGCCGCCAACCAGAACACGGCCAGCAGCATCAGGGTGGACAAGGCCTTGAGGCCGGGCACTGGAGTCAAGACGGACACTCATCACGGTTTATGCCTGTATGCGCCTAAGCTAGGCGTTTTCCAGGGGCGGCACAACTACTGGCGTCTGCTCTTTGTGCCAAAGCAGGCGGCAAAATGCCATAGGATGCCGTATGCCCAGACATTGGCTACGCTCTAGCAGGATCTGCAAGGGAGCCTGGTATGGGCCATTGGTTGGTGATCGACCTGGAAGCCACCACCGACGATGGTGGGTGGCCGGTCACAGAGATGGAAGTCATTGAAATTGGCGCAAGCCTGGTTACCCGCGAAGGCCGCGAGGTCGACCATTTCCAGCGTTTTGTAAAGCCACGGCGGCGGCCGCAGCTTACCCCGTTCTGCCGTGAGCTGACCCACATCAGCCAGGCCGACGTGGACAACGCCGCGCCGTTTCGCGAGGTGTGGGCAAGCTTCGAGCGCTGGCTGGGGCACCACCGCGGGCAGCTTCAGGCCTGGGTCAGCTGGGGCGACTACGACCGCCAGCAATTGCACCAGGAGTGGCAGCAGCACAGCCTCGACAGCCTGCTGCGCACATTGCCGCACATCAACCTCAAGCAACGCTTTGCCAAGGCCCGCCATCTGCAGCGCCCCACCGGCCTGAACGGCGCCCTGCAACTGGCCGGCATGCACTTTTGCGGGCAACAGCACAGGGCCCTGGAAGATGCGCGCAACACGGCGCGGCTATTACCGTTGACCCTGCCCGCCAACAGCCCCTGAAAGCAGATGACGAGGCCTGTGGGCTTGGGCATACTGGCCAGCCCTTTTTCATCACCTCTTTTCAGGAGTCGCCCATGTTCCAGGTCAACGAGTACTTCAACGGCACCGTCAAGTCGATCGCATTCTCGGGCGAAGAAGGCCCGGCCACTGTCGGCGTCATGGCTCCGGGCGAATACGAATTCGGCACTGCCAAGCGCGAGATCATGCATGTGGTATCGGGCGCGCTGACCGTGAAACTGCCAGGTAGCGACAACTGGGAAACCTTCAAGGCAGGCGACAAGTTCAATGTTGCCGCCGACAGCAAGTTCCAGCTGAAAGTGGCGGTGGATACGGCCTACCTGTGCGAGTACCGCGACTAAGCGTCGGCCTGTGCCGGCCTCTTCGCGAGTGAACCCGCTCCCTCAGGCGTATCACCGTCCTCGGACCCTGTGACCATCCTGTGGGAGCGGGTTTACCCGCGAAGAATCCAGCACTAATCCTTCAGGAAATCAGCAACACGTTCAGCCGCCGCCTGCAAATGCTGCTCATGGCTGAACCCCGAAGCCTTCAACGGCTTCAGGTCATGGTCCCCCGCCACTAGCCAGCTCACCTCGATCGCCGGCGACAACGCATACCCCGCCACCGCCTCGCGGTTACCCAGCGCATCCCGCTCGCCCTGCACGATCAACGTCGGTGTCTTCAACTCGGCCAAGTGCTCTACCCGTGGCTTCTCGGGTTTACCCACCGCATAGAATGGATAACCCAGGCACACCAGCGCATCCGCGCCCAGTTCGTCGGCCAGCAGGCTCGCCATGCGCCCCCCCATGGACTTGCCACCCACGGCCAGCTTGCCCGCGACCAAAGGTCGCACTTGCCGGTACACCTCGCGCCAGCATTCAAGCAACACCTTCTGCGGGTTAGGCGGCCGCTTGCCACCGGTAACCCTGCGCTCGGCCATGTACGGGAACTCGAAGCGCACTACCGCTACCCCAAGAGCCGCAAGCCTTTGCGCCATTTCGTCCATGAACCCGCTGTCCATCGGCGCGCCCGCGCCATGGGCCAGGATCAGGCACCCCTTGTAGCCCTCTTTACCTTCAACCGGCGGAGGATCGCAGCGCAAGCCTGGGACATTTGCGACCTTCGCCCATTGATCCCCGTCAATACCGGCACTTTGCCCATTAATCATGCTTGCCTCGCTGTAAAGCCTGCCAAATAACCGTGGAT
>Ga0182745_1001298_pt1 | contig 24422 bp, 18 predicted proteins | sample eDN3rd30CKraftBY_FD_128523 | JGI IMG/M metagenome (GOLD analysis project Ga0182745, IMG submission 128523) | Enriched backyard soil microbial communities from Emeryville, California, USA - eDNA 3rd pass 30_C Kraft BY (version 2) (version 2) | ecosystem: Environmental > Terrestrial > Soil >... | reverse complement strand
GAAACCGAAGAAGAGTACGAGTGGTGCCTGGAGCAGACCATCCTGAAAGATGGCCAGCCATGGGACGCCAACATGATCCTCGACGACGGTGGTGACCTGACCGAACTGCTGCACAAGAAGTACCCGCAGGTACTGGACCGTGTGCACGGCGTAACCGAAGAGACCACCACCGGCGTCCACCGTCTGCTGGACATGCTGGCCAAGGGCGAGCTGAAAGTCCCGGCGATCAACGTCAATGACTCGGTCACCAAGAGCAAGAACGACAACAAGTACGGCTGCCGTCACAGCCTGAACGACGCCATCAAGCGTGGTACCGACCACCTGCTGTCGGGCAAGCAGGCCCTGGTGATCGGCTACGGTGACGTGGGCAAGGGCTCGGCCCAGTCCCTGCGTCAGGAAGGCATGATCGTCAAGGTCTCCGAAATTGACCCGATCTGCGCCATGCAGGCCTGCATGGACGGCTTCGAGCTGGTCTCGCCGTTCATCGACGGTATCAACGACGGCACCGAAGCCAGCATCGACAAGGCTCTGCTGGGCAAGATCGACCTGATCGTGACCACCACCGGTAACGTCAACGTCTGCGACGCCAACATGCTCAAGGCCCTGAAAAAGCGTGCCGTGGTCTGCAACATCGGCCACTTCGACAACGAGATCGACACCGCCTTCATGCGTAAGAACTGGGCCTGGGAAGAGGTCAAGCCGCAGGTTCACAAGATCCACCGTACCGGCGCTGGCAGCTTCGACCCGCAGAACGACGACTACCTGATCCTGCTGGCCGAAGGCCGCCTGGTCAACCTGGGCAACGCCACTGGCCACCCAAGCCGCATCATGGACGGTTCGTTCGCCAACCAGGTTCTGGCACAGATCTTCCTGTTCGAGCAGAAGTTCGCTGACCTGCCGGCAGAAAAGAAAGCCGAGCGCCTGACCGTTGAAGTGCTGCCGAAGAAACTCGACGAAGAAGTGGCCCTGGAAATGGTCCGCGGCTTCGGCGGCGTGGTCACCCAGCTGACCAAGCAGCAAGCCGACTACATCGGCGTGACCGTCGAAGGCCCGTTCAAGCCGCACGCCTACCGCTACTAAGCGGCAAGCCTTGAGCTGCACGCTGCAAGATGAGGCAGACAGTGCCATTGCCGCTTGCAGCTCAAGCACCAACGATGTTGAACGATGCCAAGCCAGGTCGGCCATCACCGATCTGGCTTTTACTTGCAGTTTGCCGCTTGAAGCTTGCTGCTTGAGGAACGCCTGATGTCACAAGAACGCCGTTACAGTTTCGAGTTCTTCCCGACCAAGACCGACGCCGGTCACGAAAAGCTGATGGGCGTCGCCCGCCAGCTGGCCACCTATAACCCGGACTTCTTCTCCTGCACCTACGGTGCCGGTGGTTCGACCCGCGACCGCACGCTCAATACCGTGCTGCAGCTGGAAAGCGAAGTGAAAATCCCTGCCGCGCCGCACCTGTCGTGCGTGGGCGACACCAAGGCAGAATTGCGCGCCCTGCTGGCCGAGTACAAGGCCGCCGGTATCAAACGCATCGTCGCTCTGCGTGGCGACCTGCCGTCGGGCATGGGCATGGCCAGTGGGGAACTGCGCTATGCCAGTGACCTGGTCGAGTTCATCCGCCAGGAAACCGCTGATCACTTCTATCTGGAAGTGGCTGCCTACCCGGAAATGCACCCGCAGGCGCGCAACTTCGAGGCCGATCTGGCCAACTTTGTGCACAAGGTCAAGGCCGGTGCCGACAGCGCCATTACCCAGTACTTCTTCAACGCCGACAGCTACTTCTACTTCGTCGAGCGGGCACAGAAGCTGGGTGTGGACATTCCGGTGGTACCGGGCATCATGCCAATCACCAACTACAGCAAGCTGGCCCGCTTCTCCGATGCCTGTGGCGCCGAGATCCCGCGCTGGATCCGCAAGCAACTGGAAGCCTATGCCGACGACACCGCCAGCATCCAGGCCTTCGGCGAAGAAGTGATTACCCGCATGTGCGAACAGCTGTTGCAAGGCGGCGCGCCGGGCCTGCACTTCTATACCTTGAACCAGGCTGAACCGAGCCTGGCGATCTGGAACAACCTTAAGCTGCCGCGCTGAAATCTTTTGGCAAAGTCTGTTTAAGAAATAAATAAGGCTTTGGTCATAGACTAAAGCCTTATTCATTTTCGGGTTAAACAGGTCTCGCCTGCCATGCAGCAACACCAACCTTCGCGCCCACAGCTTGTATACCTGGCTTTTGGCCCGGCAACCTACCATCAGGAAGCCTGCTTCAGCATCGTCAGCGCCCTCGCCCAGTTGGGCAGCGCAGCCGGCGAGGCGATGGACATTCAGGTCTACACGGACACTGCAAAGCCCTACGCCAAGCTGCCCGTTACCGTACACCTGCTGGACGAGGCCACGCGCCAGGCATGGAACGCCCCGCACGGTTATCACTTTCGCAGCAAGCATGTGCTGTTGCGCCAGGTACTGCAGGAACACCCACTGGCAGTGCTGATCGATACAGACACCTTTTTCCGCACTTCGCCGCTGAATCTGTTCGCCCGTGTGGCGCCCAATCGCCTGCTGTGCAACGCCATCGGTGCGCGCTACGGCGCTGACCAGAAGTGCCTCTTGTACAAGAACCTGCTGGCCATTCTCGAGTCCAGGGGGCTGGCAGACTGTCAGATGCCGCTCGTCAATTCCGGCGTTATAGGCCTCACTGCCGAGGACTGCGGCACCCTCGACCGCTCCATCGCCATGATGGATGAGTTCTACCCCTTGGCTCGCGAGGCCTATACCCTTGAGGAGTTCTGCCTGGCCGTGGCGGCCTACCGCAACCTGGAGCTGGCCGAGTGTACCGATGTCATCCATCACTACTGGAGCCGCAAGGCGCAGTTCCGCGCCAAGATCCAGGCCTGGCTGCGCAAGCACGATCATGACCCACTCAGCCCCTCGGCCTTGGCCGATGTTGCGCAGGTCAACGACCAACTGCCGCGGCCACCAACCCTGCACCGCCTGGGTTACAAGGCGCTGAGCCTGACCCTGCCCAGCCACGAGCGCCAGTTCGCCCGCGAGTTGTTGTATGGCTGCTATCCCTACCCCAATGAGTTCGACCGCGCCTGCGCGTCCGCCTGGTGGGACAAGGCCCTGGAAAACCTCAACGACCGCCATGGCCACATGGAGCCCGAGCGGCTGCGTCAGTGCCTGCGCCATCCGGGGTTGCGGTTATCGCTGGGCGAGCGGCGCAAGGATATCGAGGCGCATCTGCTGCGAACCACTCAAGCCTGATGTGCCCGCAAAATTCATTGTCTTGCGCGGTTTTGTGGGAGCGGGCGTGCCCGCGAAGGGAGCGACCCGATAGTTGGCACCGGCTTTGCCGGTGTTCACGGGCACGCCCGCTCCCACATCGATCGTACATGCCTTTACCGTACACCGGCCGAGCGCGTAATCTCCGGCCATGCCACATATCGCCCGTCTGTTCTGGATCCTGCTGCTCGCCAGCCTGAGCCCGTTGGCTCTGGGCGAGCGACTGCGCCTGGTGACTGATGACTGGGCGCCCTACGTGTATCAGCATGAAGGCCAGCCACGCGGTATCGACTACGAGGTCACCACTCAGGTGTTCAAGCGCCTGGGGGTCGAGGTCGAGTTGCAGTTCCTGCCGTGGAAACGCTGTCTGGCAATGATCAAGCAAGGCTTGGCCGACGGCATCCTCGACATCTTCCAGATCGAGTCGCGCCAGCCTTACCTGGTCTATGCGCCCGAGCCCTTGTCGGAGGTCGAATTCGTCCTGTTCCAGGCTCAAGCACGCCGCCATGCCGTCACCCAGCTGAAAGACCTTTCCGGCCTTACCGTCGGCACATCGCCAGGCTATACCTATGGCGCCGCGTTCAGCGAGGCCTCTTACTTCAAGCGCGAAGCCGCACCTACCCTCGAAGCCAACTTTGGCAAGCTGATGCTGGGCCGTATCGACCTGGCGATCACCGACCGCAGGGTTGGGCACCACCTGCTTAACCAACTTGGCCTGCAGCGGCAAGTCGAGGAGTTGCCGCTGGTAATAAGCCATCAAACACAGTACCTGGGGTTAGTGCGCAAACCTGGCCGGGAAGCACTGGCACTGGCCTTTGCCGAAGAGCTGCAGCGGTTCAAGCAGGAGCCGGCCTATGCAGCGATCAGCAGCCGCTACACAAGCGACACCGGAAACATTCTCAACGCCGTTGAGCAGCAGGAAAGCAGCACAGCGCGATAGCTCTGTTATACTCGGGCCTTCCCGCCCGGCTCACGCCCGGACGCTCGGCCTCGCAACAGGCATCCCGATCGGCACCGACGCCTCTTCGCGTCCAGCCTCCGTTTCCCGGATGTGCAGTGAAAGCCCAGCTGGACCGGACGCGATCGCATCTCACCGATGCCCGTCGCGCCAGGCAGAACATCCCAACGGGCCCAGCCCACACGAGAACAGGATCGCCCATGTCCTTTGCTTCCCTCGGTCTCTCCGAGGCTCTTGTCCGCGCTATCGAGGCTGCGGGCTACACCCAGCCGACCCCCGTGCAACAGCGGGCAATTCCCGCCGTGTTGCAAGGCCGCGACCTGATGGTTGCCGCACAGACAGGGACGGGTAAAACCGGCGGCTTCGCCCTGCCGATTCTCGAGCGCCTGTTCCCGGCCGGCCATCCCGACAAATCGCAACGCCACGGCCCGCGCCAGCCTCGCGTTCTGGTCCTGACACCGACCCGCGAACTGGCAGCCCAGGTGCATGACAGTTTCAAGGTCTATGCCCGTGACCTGCCACTGGTCAGCGCCTGCATCTTTGGCGGCGTTGGCATGAACCCGCAGATTCAGGCCATTGCCAAAGGCGTTGATGTGCTGGTCGCCTGCCCAGGCCGCCTGCTCGACCTCGCCGGCCAAGGCAAGGTCGACCTGGCCCACGTGGAAATCCTGGTACTGGATGAAGCCGATCGCATGCTCGACATGGGCTTCATCCACGACGTCAAGAAGGTCCTCGCCCGCCTGCCGGCCAAGCGCCAGAACCTGCTCTTCTCGGCCACCTTCTCCAAGGACATCACCGACCTCGCCGACAAGCTCCTGCACAACCCGGAGCGCATTGAGGTCACCCCGCCGAACACCACCGTCGAGCGTATCGAGCAGCGGGTGTATCGCCTGCCAGCCAGCCACAAGCGTGCCCTGCTGGCGCACTTGATCACCCTGGGCGCCTGGGAACAGGTGCTGGTGTTCACCCGAACCAAGCATGGCGCCAACCGCCTGGCCGAGTACCTGGAAAAGCAAGGCCTGACCGCCGCCGCGATCCACGGCAACAAAAGCCAGAACGCCCGCACCAAGGCTTTGGCCGACTTCAAGGCCAACAGCGTGCGCGTACTGGTCGCCACCGACATTGCTGCCCGTGGCCTGGACATCGACCAGTTACCACACGTTGTCAACTTCGAGCTGCCGAATGTCGAGGAAGACTACGTCCACCGCATTGGCCGTACCGGCCGTGCCGGTCGTTCGGGCGAAGCAATTTCCCTGGTCGCGCCAGATGAAGAGAAGCTGCTCAAGAGCATCGAACGGGTGACCAAGCAGCGCATCGCGGATGGCGACCTGATGGGCTTCGACGCCAGCCAGGTAGAAGCCGAGAAGCCCGAAGCACGCGAGCGCCCGCAGAACAACGGTCGCGGTGGCCGCAACCAGCAAGCCCGTGGCGAAGGTGGTAAAGACACCAACGGCGGCCGCAAGGACAAAGGCAAGGATAAAGGCAAAGCCAGGCAGCAAGCTGCGGCCAAGCCGGAGGACAAGGAAAGGAGCGGCGACAAGCAGCAGCAACCGCGCAAGCCGCGTGACAAGAAGCCACGCCAGCAGCAGGCCAGCAATAGCAGCGTGCCGAAGCCGCCAGCAGACCGCGACCCGGAAGAATTCCTGGACGACGAACTCGACAACTTCGGTAACCGCGCCGACTATGTCAGCCCGTACCAGGGCAAGAACCAGGGCCGCAACCGTCGCCCCGGTGGTGCTGGCCAAGGTCAGGGACAAGGCAATGGCCAACGCAGCAACGCTGGCGGCCAGGGCCAAGCCCGCAATGGCGGCCAGCCACGCAGTGGTGGCGGTGCCGGCGGAGAAAAACGCCCGCCCCGCGCCAACAACGGTGGCGGTAGCCGTCGTGATGGCGGCGGTGGCCGTGGTCGCCCTGCGCGTGACGATGCTGCCCGGCAAGAGCCGGCCGTGCGCAACCCGCGTCAGCCGGAAAAACAGCCTGTGATCATTCGCAAGGAGTCCAAGCTGGACCGCTTCCCGACGCCTGAACAACTGGATGACCTGCCAAGCCGCCCACGCGGCGAGCGCCCGGCGCTGCTGACCCGCAAGGGCTGATAGAAATACCGAGGGGGCTGCTTCGCAGCCCTATCACGACATAAGGCCGCTCCTGTAGAGGATTTCTTGATCTCTGCAGGAGCGGCCTTATGTCGTGATAGGGCCGCAAAGCGGCCCCCTCGGTCTTCAGCTGGCAGAAATTACTTCTGCTTCACACCTTCAACACTGATATCCAGGTCCAGGGTCTGCGACGTAGCACCCGGGCCTTTGATGCCAAAATCGTTCAGGTTCAGCGTGGTGGTGGCATTGAAGCCAGCGCGCTCACCACCCCATGGGTCCTTGCCTTCACCGTTGAAGGTAGCCTTGAATGTCACCGGTTTGGTGACACCGTGCATGGTCAGGTCGCCAGTCACGTCAGCAGTCTTGTCGCCAGTCGACTTGACGCTGGTGGAGACGAACTTGGCGTCCGGGTACTTCTTCACATCGAGGAAGTCGGCGCTGGCGATGTGCTTGTCACGCTCGGCGTGGTTCGACCACAGGCTGGCGGTTTTCAAGTCGACACTAATCTTGCTGGCTTCAGGCTTGGCGCTGTCCCAGCTGAAGTTGCCGTCGAAATCCTTGAAGGTACCGTGGATGAAGCTGTAGCCCAGGTGGCTGATTTTCCAGTCAACGAACGCGTGCTGGCCTTCCTTGTCGATCTTGTACTCGGCAGCCATGGCCTGGCCAGCAGAGAGCAGAGCGGTACCGAGCGCCAGAGCGGCAAAAGTCTTTTTCAACATCCTGTTCCTTCCTGTGTAATTGAGGTTGAGAGTCAAGCTTTGCGGCCCAGCATGCGAGTCAGGGTCGCGTCACGGTCGATGAAATGGTGCTTGAGCGCGGCAAGGGCATGCAGCACGGCAAAAATCACCAGCCCCCAAGCCAGCCACAAATGAACCACACCCGCCACATCTGCCTGGTCGGGCAGGTCGCTGATCAATGCCGGCACTTCGAACAGGCCAAACACCGGAATGCCGACGCCGTCGGCAGTGGAAATCAGGTAACCGGCAACCATCACTGCAAACAGCCCAAAGTACAGGACAAGATGGCCCATCTTGGCCGCCAGGCGCGTGAGCGCACCATGATTGACCGGAGCCGGTGGTGGCGGGCTGATGAAACGCCATAGCATCCGCAGCAGCATCACCGCCAGCAGCACCAGGCCGATGCTCTTGTGCAGGTCCGGGCCGGCCTTGCGCCAAGGGCTGTAGTAATCGAGGCCGACCATCCACAGGCCCAGGCCGAACAGGCCGAAGACTGCCAGTGCCACGCCCCAGTGCAGGATGATGCTGACCACGCCGTAGCGAGAAGGTGAATTGCGCAGTTGCATGTTGCGTGTTTCCCCGTGAAAGCTGTGCACAGACTAACGCGAAACTTATCGAAGAAAAGCGGAAAAAATTGCTTCGGATTATCGAGTAATCCGATATTTATTCTGTTGGCTCACCATTAAGAAAACATTAACGATAGTCGGAGAGTGAGAGTTACAGTGCCGGCCCTCAGGCTGCCAACAGGCCGGCACTGTCGATCAATCAGCCAGCCTTGGCCTGGGTATTGGATGCAGCCTTCACCTCGGGCGTGTCCGCTCCACCAAACAAGCGCTTGAAGAAGCCAGGCTTGTCCTGCTTGGCTTCCTCGGACGGCTTCGGCTCAGCTTTGACCGGCGCCTTGTCAGCCTTGTCGCCCTTGTCGGACGAACCGCCGAACATATTGGAGAAGAACCCTCCTTTGCTCTCCTTGGCGGCCGCCGCACCTGCCGTCGCAGCAACCGGCGCAACCTTGGCCGGGTCGAACGACTTGCCGGCCAACAGGTCCTGAACCTGGCCGGCCGCACGCTGGCCACTGCGCAAGGCGCCTTCCAAGGTGCCGGGGTACAGGGCATCAGTGTGCTCACCGGCAAAGGTAATGCGTTGCACCGGGCGTTCCCAAAGGCGCCAGTATTTGCTGATCTGCCCCGGGCCGTAGGCCAGGTAGGCACCACCAGTGCCCACATCAGCACTGTATCGCTTGACCTCGTAACCGGTGAAAGCACCACGGGCCTGTGGGTAGAACGCATGCAGACGGATCAGCACCTGGTCGACCATCTGCTTGTCACCAAAGGCCTGCAGCAGGCGAGCGTTGTCGCCGGACAGGTTGATCACCACGTTGGCACCACCCTTGAGCGCCGGCTCGACCCACAGCATGCCGAGGCCGGCGTTACTGAAGATTTCGCCCGACATGCGTGCACGGCTTTCCCATACGGGTTTCTTGAACTTGAGCATGATCTGGTCGCGCCAACCGTAGTTGGTGCCCTTGAGCGCCGCCAGATGTTGGCTGTCCAGGCCAGGGGTCATCTGGATCCTGGCCAGCGCGCGCAAAGGCACGGCCATGACCAGATAATCTGCCTTGTAACCGACGCTGCCGACTTTTACCGTGACCCCATCCTTGTCCTGGACAATGGCGGTAACCGGCGATCTGGTCTTGATGGTTTTCAGCTGCTTGACGAAAGCCTGGGCCAGCACCGGGCTGCCACCGGGCAGCCGCGCGGCGCGCAGGTCGCGGTCGCTGACGCCGCGGTACACGCGGTTCTGCTGGGCGAAGTACAGCAGCGACAGGCGCGACGGCTCATCGTAACGGGTGCGGATCTGCTGATTGATCAACTGACGTGCGGTGGCCGGCAGTTGCAGCTTGTTCAGCCAGGTAGAGACGTTGATCTGGTCCAGGGCGAACAGCGTGCTGGTTGCCTGCGGGTTCAGCGGGTCATCAATCGAGCGGGCCAGGTCATCGAGGGTTTTCTCGTAACGCTTGAGCGCCTCGGCAGTGGCCGGTTGCTTGGTGGCCAGGTCGCTGGCACTGAAGTACTCACCGTCGATCAGGTAACCGGGGGTACGCACAAACTCCGGCGCCGGCAGTGTTTCAAGCTTGAAACGGTTGAGGTACTGGTTAAGCACCGGCTGTGCCTTGGCGTTGCCGATCCACTCGCTGGTGGCCAGGCCCGAACGCCCACCCATGCCCGCCTTGGCCTCCAGCAGGGTCACCTGCCAACCTTTGTTCTGCAGCTCGTAGGCTGCAGTCAGGCCTGCCAGGCCCCCCCCCACGACAATTGCCGTGGGCGTCTTGTCTTTTGCCAGCGCAGCGCCGCTGGACACACCAATCAATACCAACGCGCACAGACGCACCCAAGCAGCAGCCATGTCGGCGGACTCCGAGTCAGGGGTTACAGAAACGGGGAGAGGCAGGAATGCCCCAAGAAGATGCGTTAAGAATACGTCAGGTCCGACCACCCTGCCAGCGCAGTGACATCAAGTCCTTTTGGCAACTGACATTTTTGCCAGTAGCCATGTCACAGGGTGGTAGGCGAAGCTGGCGAAGATGGCCAAACGCCCGCCAGGGGGGGTGCGCATGATCTTCGAGGAGCGTTTCAACCAAGTGGAGCGGCAGCTTCTGTTACACAGGCAGACACTTCGCACAGCCTCAGGCCTGAGCTTCCACTCCAGCAGCACGTCCTGGATCGGCTTTCACGAAGCCTTCAAGGGCGAGGACGGTACCGAGCTGGTGATTGGTGAACACAGCGAAATTTCGATTGCGTTCGCTCAAGAGGTCGACTCCCTGCGGCTGGAATACTACGTAGTCAGCGACTTTCTAGGCGAAGACCTGCACATGTTGTTCGATGCCGAGAACATCGACTATGACCTGGTTGCGCCATCCCCTCGCATTTTCTACTGGCTCACCCTCGAAGGTAGCGGCTTCCGGGACTCTCGCCCGGGCCCGATAGCTACACACCCCTACTACCAGGTGATTGACGGCCCCTTTCGGCGCCTGACCATCTCCACCTCGCACGCGGGCACCGTGCATATCCGCAAGCTGGAATGGACCGGCACCCACCGCCATTGAACGGCAGCGGTTGTCCTGCCCTGCGGCATTGCTTAGGCTTACGCGGTCGAATCACGCCGCAAAGCCAGGAGAAGTGCCCATGGGCCTCAATGATCAGTGGATGCAACGCGACCTCAAGGTCCTGTGGCACCCCTGTACCCAGATGAAAGACCACGAGCAGCTGCCGCTGATTCCGATCAAGCGCGGCGAAGGCGTGTGGCTGGAAGACTTCGAGGGCAAACGCTACCTGGATGCGGTGAGCAGCTGGTGGGTCAACGTGTTCGGCCATGCCAACCCGCGCATCAATCAACGCATCAAGGACCAGGTCGACCAGCTCGAACACGTGATCCTGGCCGGCTTCAGTCATCAGCCCGTGATCGAGCTGTCCGAGCGCCTGGTCGCCATGACCCCGGCCGGCCTTGACCGGGTGTTCTATGCCGACAATGGCTCGTCATGCATCGAAGTGGCGCTGAAGATGAGCTTCCACTACTGGCAGAACATCGGCAAACCGGACAAGAAGCGCTTCGTCACCCTGACCAACAGCTACCACGGCGAAACCATTGCCGCCATGTCGGTGGGTGATGTGCCGCTGTTCACCGAAACCTACAAGGCGTTGCTGCTCGACACTCTCAAGGTGCCCAGCCCTGACTGCTACCTGCGCCCCGAGGGCATGAGCTGGGAAGAGCACTCGCGCAACATGTTCCAGGCCATGGAGCAGACCCTGGCCGAACACCACACCTCGATCAGCGCCGTGATCGTCGAGCCGCTGATACAGGGTGCCGGTGGCATGCGCATGTACCACCCGGTGTACCTCAAGCTGTTGCGCGAGGCCTGCGACCGCTACGACGTGCACCTGATCCACGACGAGATCGCCGTGGGTTTTGGCCGCACCGGCACGATGTTCGCCTGCGAGCAAGCCGGCATCCGCCCAGATTTCCTGTGCCTGTCCAAGGCCCTGACCGGTGGCTACCTGCCGCTGGCCGCCTGCCTGACCACCGACAAGGTGTACCAGGCGTTCTACGACGATTACCCGACACTGCGCGCATTCCTGCACTCGCACAGCTACACCGGCAACCCGCTGGCTTGCGCTGCGGCGCTGGCGACCCTGGATATCTTCGAACAGGACAATGTGATCGAGGCCAACAAGGCCCTGGCCACGCGCATGGCCACAGCCACTGCACATTTGGCCGACCATGCTCATGTTGCCGAAATTCGCCAGACCGGCATGGCCCTGGCCATCGAAATGGTTCAGGACAAGGCAGGCAAGGTTGCCTATCCCTGGCAGCAGCGGCGTGGCCTGAAGGTGTTCGAGCACGCCCTGACCCGCGGCGCCCTGCTGCGACCGCTGGGCAGCGTGGTGTACTTCCTGCCGCCGTATGTGATCACCCCCGAGCAGATCGACTTCCTCGCTGAGGTCGCCAGCGAAGGCATCGACATCGCCACCCGCGACAGCATCAGTGTCGCAGTGCCGGCCAACTTCCACCCCGACTTCCGCGACCCGGGCTAGGCCTGGCAATTCGCCACATCACTTTTCCTGTGGGAGCGGGCGAGCCCGCGAACAAAGGCGAAGCCCTTGCCAGGCACCGCGGCGCCTGATTCGCGGGCACGCCCGCTCCCACAGGGATCTGTGTCTCTCTATTTACCGAGCAAACCCATGAGACTGTCCCGCTTCTTCATCGACGCCCCCCTGAGCCTTGGCGAGCACGACCTGCCCGAGGCCCAGGCCCACTACATTGGCCGCGTGCTGCGCATGGCTCCCGGCGACGCCGTGCAGCTGTTCGATGGCAGCGGCCAGGAATTCCGTGGTCAGTTGCTTGAGGTGGGCAAGAAAACTGTCCGCGTCAGCCTTGACCAGGCCTTTGCCGGCCAGGCCGATTCACCGCTGCATGTGCACCTGGGCCAGGGCCTTTCCCGTGGCGAGCGCATGGACTGGGCGATCCAGAAGGCCACCGAGCTTGGCGCCAATGAAATCACGCCGATCGTCAGCGAACGCTGCGAAGTGCGCCTGAAAGACGAACGCGCCGACAAGCGCCTGGCCCACTGGCGCCAAGTGGCGATCAGCGCCTGTGAACAATGCGGGCGTTCTACCTTGCCCGTCATCCACCCACCCGTGCCCCTGGCCGAATGGTTGAGCAGCACCAAGGCTGACCTGAAGCTGGTCCTGCACCCGGTGGCCGAGCCGCTCACCAGCCATGAAAAGCCCGCAACCCTGGCCTTCGTGATCGGCCCCGAAGGCGGCCTTAGCGAGGCCGAAGTGGAGCAGGCCAAAGCCGCCGGCTTCCACGCAGCCCGCCTTGGCCCACGCGTGCTGCGCACCGAGACCGCGCCAGTGGTGGCGCTGTCGGTGGCACAGCAGTTGTGGGGCGATTTTTAATTAGCGTACGTAGAGCGACACCGCCACGAAGTGCATCAGGCTGCCAGCGATCACGAACAGGTGCCAGATGCCATGCCAGTGGCGGAAGCGGCTGTCGAAGGCGAAGAAGATGATGCCGACGGTATAGAACACGCCGCCGGCAGCCAGCCAGGCGAAGCCGGCAGTGCCCAGCGAATTCAGCAGTGGTTTGACGGCCACCAGCACGATCCAGCCCATTACCGCATAGATGATGATCGAAAGGATCCGCGCCTCGGAGCGCGGCTTGATCTCTTGCAACATGCCGATGATCGCCAGCCCCCAGACCACGCCGAACAGGCTCCATCCCCAAGGGCCGCGCAGGCTGACCAGGCAAAACGGCGTGTAGCTGCCGGCAATCAGCAGATAGATCGACAGATGGTCGAGCTTGCGCATGATCACTTTCGCCCGCCCACGGGTGCTGTGGTACAGGGTGGAAATGCTGTACAGCAACAGCAGCGTGCCGCCGTAGATGGAGAAACTGACGATCTTCCACGGGTCGCCTTGCATGCCCGCGACCACGATCAGCCAGATGGCACCAATAGCAGCGAGGACGGCACCGACCAAGTGGGTCCAGGCGTTGAAGCGTTCACCGTAATACATGCAAACACAGACCTCCTGAGGTGGGCTGGGTTCCTGAAGTGATGCTGATGATCCCTTCGCGGGTAAACCCGCTCCTACAACGGAGCGCAGCCATTGTAGGAGCGGGTTTACCCGCGAAGAGGCCCTGTGCCTCACATCCTACTCAAGATCAGGTTGCAGATCCGCGTCACGCACCAGCCTTTCCAATGCGACCAGGTCCGGCACCCGCGCCACCTGCTCACCCACCTGCACCGCCGCTAGCTCCAGCCTGCCCAGCGCCACATCCACATAGTTCAGCTGGCTGTCGAGCTTGCACGAGCGCGGAATGCCCTGCAGCAACAGCGCCAGGTACCGCAAACCGGTATCGCCCAAGGCATTGAGCACCACCACGCGAGCCCGCTCCCCGCACGGCGTCTCACCACCGCACGCGGCCTCGAAACCGATCAGCGGCAGGCGTTGCTGACGCCAATCGATCCACCCCAGGTGCCAGGCGGGGTCGCCATGCTGGCACACCAGGTTACGTTGCCCGCTCAGCTCGGCCACCGCCACGTTGGGCAACACCAGCGTGCGGTCCCCCAACGGCAGCAACAGCCCGGTCAGGCTGCTGCGCTGGCCGGAAATCAGTTCAAGCATGGGCCTGGCTCCAATGTGCGATGCTCTGCAACAGCAGCGATTCCTGGTACGGCTTGCCCAGGTATTCGTTGACGCCGATGGCCATGGCGCGGTCCCGGTGCTTCTGCCCGGTGCGCGAGGTGATCATGATGATCGGCAAGTCTTTGAGCCGCGCGTCACGGCGGATACGTGTGGCCACCTCGAAGCCGTCCATGCGCGGCATCTCGATATCCAGCAACAACACGTCGGGTCGGTGCTCTTCCAGCAGGGCCATGGCATCGACGCCATCCTTGGCCGTGAGCACGCTCATGCCGTGGCGCTCCAGCAGGCGGCTGGTGACTTTGCGTACGGTTACCGAATCGTCCACCACCATCACCAGCAAGGGACGGCGCGGTGCCGGGCCAAGCAACTGGCGTTGGCTGCCGCCACCGGGCAGGCGGGCCAGCCGTCGCTGCTGGCCGCGCAGTTGGCCCAGCAGGTCAAGAATCAGTACCACCCGGCCATCGCCTAGCAATGTCGCCCCCGATAGCCCGGCAACCGCAGCAAACTGCGGCCCCAGGCTTTTCACCACGATCTCGCGGCTGGGCGACAGGCTGTCGGCCTGAATGGCGAACGACTGCTCCTTGGAATGCACCAGCAGCACCGGCAACGGTACGCTCTGCCCCAGCAGCGCCGGGCGCGGCAGGCCTTGCAGCAACTCGCCCAGGTAGCGCAGCTCGTATTCGTGACCGGCATACACATAGCGGGGCGAGTCCAGCTGGTAGCACGCCGCAAGCTCGGCAGGTGGCACGCGGACGATGCCCTCGATGGTATTGAGCGGAATGGCGTATTGCTCTTCGCCCAGGTGCACCATCAGCGCACGGTTGATCGACACGGTGAACGGCAGGCGGATCAGGAAGCGCGCCCCCTTGCCCTGCGCCGACTCGATACTCATCGAGCCACCCAGTTGCTTGACCTCCTCGTGCACCACATCCATGCCCAGCCCGCGCCCGGAAATCTGGGTGATCTTTTCGGCGGTGGAAAAGCCTGGCCGCAGGATGAACTGCAGGATCTCGTGGTCACTCAACTGTGCCTGCGGGTCCAGCAGGCCGCGCTTGATGGCCTTGTGCCGCACCGCTTCCAGTGGCACGCCGGCACCATCATCCGTCATTTCGATGACGATATCGGCGCCCTCATGCAGCAAATTCAGGTGAATGGTGCCCTGCTCCGGCTTGCCGGCGGCCAGGCGCATTGCGCGGCTTTCCAGCCCGTGGTCAACGGCGTTGCGCAGCATATGCTCCAGCGGCGCCACCATACGTTCCAGTACGCTGCGGTCCAGTTCACCCTCGGCATTGCCAACCACCAACTCCACCTGCTTGCCCAGCTCGCTGGCCACCTGACGCACCACGCGCTGCAAGCGCGGCACCAGGCGTTCGAACGGCACCATCAGGGTGGCGGTCAGGCCCTCCTGCAACTGGCTGTTCACCCGCGCCTGCTGTTGCAGCAGGCTGTACGCCTCCTGAGCACGCTGAGCCAGGGTTTCCTTCAGATCGAGCAGGTCCGAGGCAGACTCGAAGAGGGCCCGTGACAGCTGCTGCAGCTGGGAGTGGCGGTCCATTTCCAGAGGGTCGAAGTCGTCATAGGCATCGCCTTCGAACTGCTGCCGGCTGGAGATTCGCCCCTGGGTCTCCACATCCAGACGCAGCAACTGATCACGCATGCGCTCAAGTGTGGTTTCCATCTCGTTGAGGGCGAACTGCGCGTCGTTGACCTGCTGCTCGATGCGCCCACGAATGATCGAGTGCTCGCCGGCTAGGTTACCCAGGTCGTCGAGCAGCTCGGCGTCGACCTTGACCATGTCACCTGGTGCCCGCTCTGGCGCTGCTGCCGGTGCTTCGGCGGTTGCAGCTTCTGGCGGCCCCTGGCCCGCGGCACTGTCGGTCAGTGCCGCACTGCTGAAGTTGCGAATGTAGTCGATCAGCGCTGTAGCGGCATGCAGCGGCTGCCCCAGGCGCACAGCGTCAAGCATATGCGCCAGACGGTCGTGGCAGTTCTGCAGCAGGGCGAACAGTGGCGCGCTTGGCGGCAATCTGCCGGCAGCCAACAGCTCGTAGAGAAACTCCAGTTCGTGGGCCAGGTCACCGATCGGGGTAATTTCGACCATACGCGCCACACCCTTGAGGGTATGCAGGTCGCGCATCAGGTTGTCCACCTCTACGCTGCTGCGCGGGTCGGCCTGCCAACGTGCCAAGGCCGCCGCGGCGCTTTCGACGATGTCCGAGCTTTCTTCCAGAAACACTTCCAGCAGCTCTTCGCCGGGGCTTTCCGGTTTCTCGGCAAGCGGCTCGGCCACCTCCGGTTGCAACGGCGGGTGCGGCAACCCCAAGGTGTCGGACAGGTCCATGTCCGGGTGCAGTGGTGTGACCGTATCGATGCCCACCAGGCCGGTGGCATCCGGCGCCAGGGCCTGGTCCAGCAAGTTGCGCAGGCTGTCGACCAGCTCCGGGCGCGGCGGAATATCCTGCCCGGCGGCCACTTCGTCGAGCATGTCCAGCAGGGTCTCCTGGGCCCGCTGCGCCTGGCTGAAGAAGCGGGCATCGGCAGGCAGGCTGCCCTCCTCCACAGCGCCATACAGGTCCAGCAACGCCTCGCACACCTCATCCATCTGCCACAGGTCGGCCAGATGCGCGGCGTGCCCCAGGGTGGTCATCTGGTCGAGCAGATTATCCAGCGCGTCACGCTGGGCAGGCTGTTGCTGCCAACGCGACAACAACGTCTCTGCATCGAGCAGAATGTCCATGGCCTGCGCCAGGAAGCTGGCGACCAACTGCGGATCATGCTTGCGCCGGCCGGCATGGTGCGGGTCTTCATGCAGGCTGGCCAGGCGGCCGTCCACTGCCTGGCCGACCTGTTCGATCAGTTCCGCAGCGCCGGGGATGGCGGCCAGCGGTGTGCTATCGAGTTGCGCCAAACCCAGATGGAACAACGAGCGCGCAGCTTCCAGCCACTCCATCTCGGCCATTTGCAGTGGCAGTTGATGCCCCTTGTACTCACGGGCCAGACGGTCGAAGGCAGTGGCCAGTTCTGCGACCGGCATCACCCCGGCCATGGCGGCACTGCCTTTGAGCGTGTGCAAGGCACGCTGCAAGTCATCGCTGACCGGCGTGTCGTGGCCGCCGGCGCTTTGCAGATAAACCTCAAGATTGGCCAGATGACCCTGCGCCTCGGTGCGAAAAATGCCCAGCAACTGCGGATCGAGGCCATCGACACCGGCAGCCGCCGGGGCATCGTTTTCGGCCAAGCTGTGCAAGTGCCCGGCCAATTGCTCGATTTCAGTCAGTTGCGGCAGCTGGCCGGCAGCAAAGTCGGCCATCAGGTCAGGCAAGTGAACGAACACCTGCTGCAGCGCTACAACCCCTTCCGGGCTGAGTACGCTGCGGCCCTCCAGCACCCGGTTCAGCAGGTGCTCGGCGCCCCAGGCCAGTTCAGCCACCGCCTCTGCATGCACCATGCGGCCACTGCCTTTGAGCGTGTGCAGCGCGCGACGCACTTCGCCCAGCGCTTCGCGCTGCTGGTTGTCGGCACGCCAGCGCAGCCAATGGCGCTCGATTTCCGGCAGCAGCTCGCCCGCTTCTTCAAGGAACACTTCGCGAAGCTCGTCATCGATACCATCGCCACTGCCGTCCTGGTCTGGGCTGGCCCCGACCACCGCGCACTGCACACCCAGCGCCGCCAGGCTGGCCCGCGCCATCTCGATAAAGGGCTGGCCATCGGCCAGCGGGTCGGCCGCCCGCCATTGCAGGTAGCATTCGGCAGCGCTCAGTGCCTCGGCCAAGTGCGTCAGCTCATCAATCGGCGGCTCTTCGTCCAGGTGCTGCAGCCAACGCTGCACATAGCTTGCGCAGCCGACAAACAGCTCGGCCACGGCCGGCAGCATCAACATGGCCAGTGCCCCGCGGATCTGCTGCAACAGCCCCGGCAAGGGCTGCAGGCGTTGCCGGGGCCAGTCGGACTCCAGGTAATCGCCGATCAGATCCTTGGCCTGCTGCAGCACGTTCAGCGATTCATTCAGCACCAGCTGGCGTATCTCGGCCAGGTCCGAGCCCGGCAGGCTGCCTTGGCCGTTTTCCTCCAAAGGGCCGACCATGCCGTTCAGGGAGGCCTCCACGTACAGCAAAGCCCCCGCCACATCCATCAACACCGCGTCGTCCACCGCCCGCTCGCCCTGAGCCAATGCCTGCAATGCCAGCACCTGGTCGATGATAACGCGCCGCGGTTGCTGAAAGCCCAGTACCGCCAGGGTGTCAGCCACGTGGCGCAACGGTGCCAGTAGCGCATCGAGCTGCTCGAGATGCTGACGGTCACCGCGCCCGTACTGGTCCAGGCGCTCCTTGATGCGCATCAAGTCATCGCACAGTGCAGTTACCACCGAACGCAGCGCATCGCGCCCCGACCCGGCCTGCAACTGGTCACGCCAGTTGCCCAGCGACAGGTCGAGGTTGGCAAGGTCATCGTCACCTGCAAAGCGTTGGGCGGCACCGGTCATCAGGCTGGCCTGGGCCAGCGGTTCCTCGCCACGGCAGGCACGCAGCTGGTTGAGCAACGGCAGCATCACCAGCGGCAGGTCGTGGCGGGCACCGCGTAACCGCTCAAGATACGAGGGCAACTGCTCCAGGCCGCGGAACAACGCCCCCAGGCAATCACCCCGGGGGCTGACCTGGCCGTCGGCCAACGCCTTGGCGAACAGCTCCAGCTCCTCGGCCAGGCGCGTGGCGCCGCGCAGTTCGAGCATGCGCAGGCAGCCGTGCACCTGGTGCAGGTTGTCGACCACGAAAGCCATCATCGAAAGGTCGTCCGTCTCGCCAGCAAAGCGCTCCAGCGCCTGCCGTGCCTGACCCAGGCAATCGAGAATGGCGGCCTTGGTCCAGGCCAGCGCCACTGTTTCGTGACGCTCGGGGCTTACTGCAGACGCCATGGTCACTATTCCTCAACGCGGCTCGGTAGGTGGCGGCAGGGTGAATCCGGACACCGAACGGCGCATCTCGCTCGCCATGCGGGCCAAGTGGCGGATGCTGTCGGCGGTGGCGCCGGAGCCGGCGGAGGTTTGCGCGGTGATCTGCTGAATCACTGCCATGGTGTGGGAGATCTGCCCGGCGGACGAGGTCTGCAACTGGGCAGCGTCGGAGATGCTGTGGATAAGGTCGGCGAGGTTCTGCGATACCCCTTCGATCTCGGCCAGCGCCACCCCGGCATCCTGGGCCAGGCGTGCGCCACGCACCACTTCGGCGGTGGTTTGCTCCATGGAGATCACCGCTTCGTTGGTATCGGCCTGAATGGTACGCACCAGCGCCTCGATCTGGCGGGTGGCAGACGATGAGCGCTCAGCCAGGCGCTGCACCTCGTCGGCAACCACGGCAAACCCGCGGCCGGCTTCCCCGGCCAACGAAGCCTGGATGGCAGCGTTCAGGGCAAGAATGTTGGTCTGATCGGCAATGTCGTCGATCAGGCTGACGATGTCGCCGATTTCCTGAGAGGATTCGCCAAGGCGCTTGATCCGTTTTGCGGTGTCCTGGATCTGCTCGCGAATGTTGTCCATGCCGTTGATGGTGTTGTGCACCACCTCATTGCCTTTGTTGGCGATGGCCACCGAACGCTCGGCCACTTTGGCGGATTCGTAAGCATGCGCCGAAACCCGGTCAATCGACTCAACCATGTCACCCACCGCCTCGGACGCCTCGCTGATCTGTGCGGCCTGGTGCTCGGAGGCCTTGGCCAGTTGCCGCGCGGTGTTCTGCGTGTCCTGCACGGCGGCCGCGACCTGCACTGCACTGTGGTTGATGGTGGCGACCAGATCGCGCAACTGGTCCACGGAATAGTTGATCGAGTCGGCAATGGCGCCGGTGAAGTCTTCAGTCACCGATACGGTCACCGTCAGGTCGCCATCTGCCAGCTCTTCGATTTCGTCGAGCAGGCGCATGATGGCCTGCTGGTTACGTTCGTTCTTTTCTGCGGTCTCGCGCAGTTGGCGGTTGGTGGTACGCACCATGACCAGGCCGATAAGGATGATCGAGGCCAGCGCCAGCAGGCCCAAGACATAGCCGCCAACGGTGTCGAGGGTGCGACCGCCGGCCAGGTTCTCGAAACCGTTCGCCAGGTGTGAAGCTTCGTCGAGCAAGGTTTGCGACAGGCTGAAGATGTTGCCCGCAGCCTCACGCACACGGAACAGTTCGGGCGAGGTTTCGAGGATTTCGTCCACCGAACCGGCAACGAACTGGAACAACTCGGCGATTTCGGCCAGCCGTGCGCGGGCGTCGGCGTCTTCTACACGGGTTACCTGGATCGTCGCATTGCCATTGAGCATGCCCTCCAGCACCTGGCCAAAGCGCCCGGCGTCACGGCCGAAGGCATCGGCCGCCTGGGCGGCGCTGTCGTCACCGGCCAGGACGGTGTTGACCGAGCCAAGAATACGTTCGGCCAGCAACAGTTGGCGCTGAGCCACTGCAACCTGACTGGCCGGGGCACCGCTCTGCAGCAGGATCTCGACCACTTTTTCATATTCCACCTGCAACTGCGGCACGGTCTCGGCCAGGGTCGCTGCCACCTGATGCAGCGACAGCACGGTCTGCTCGCTGGCCAGGATGATGTCGGTGTTCTTGCGCAGGTTTTCCCAGTCGCGGCGTACCGATTCCATCTCGTCACGCACCGAAGGCGGCGCAGGCGGCAGGCCAGTGGACTTGTCCCCTTGGCGCAGGTAGCCCCAGCGCTGCTCGAAATCATTGCGCGCATCCGACAGCAGCTTGAAGGCCAAGGCCTTGCCGGTGGCCGCCTCGGTGGCGTTCTTGGCGATACGCTGCGACAGCACGCGCAGCTCGCCGGCATGGCCGATGTACTGCTTGTCGTAGTTGGATTGGGTATTGAGGTAAGCAAAGTTTGCGAATAGCAAGATGATCGAGAGGATCAGTATCAGGAACAGCACGGTGATCTGCGCGATGCTGCGGGTACGTGGGCTCACGGTGGTGGCAGTGACGGGGGTGGCAGGCTTGTTCACGTTCGCAGGTCCTATAACGCCACATCGAGAAAGCCCGGCGCCTGGGCCAGGGCAAAGGGGCTGAAGATCGCCCAGTTACGTTCACGCGGAAAATACCCCTGCACAAAGCGTGCAGCGGCAGCGATCAGAGGCTGCGGCGGCGACAGCTGCAGGCTGTCGAGGGCAAAGTGCTGAAGGCCCAGCACCTCGTCGACCAGCAAGCCGACGAACAGGTCGTCGTGATCCAGCACCAGCACTCGCCGCTGCTTGCCCGGTGCGGCGTGGCCCAGGCCGAAGAAGCAGCTCAAGTCCATTACCGGCAACAGCCGGCCACGCAGGTTGGCTACCCCACATACCCATGGCTGCACACCGGGGACACGGCTACTACGTGGTTCGCGCAGCACCTCGGCCACTTCGCCCATGGGCGCGACGAACCACTGCCCGGCAATGCTAAAGCCAATGCCGCTCCACTGCTGCACGCGGTTGTCCTGCAGCGGCTGATCGGCGACCAGCAGGCGGCAGCGCCGGTCGATGTCCAGCAACAACTCAAAGGCGGTCAGCGACGCGCCTTGCGGGCGGGTGGTCAAGCCCCCAGCACTTCTTTGAGCTTGGCGATCAGCGCTTCCTCTTCCACCGGTTTGGTCAGGAAGTCACGGGCACCCTGGCGCGTGGCCCAGATACGGTCGGTTTCCTGGTCCTTGGTGGTTACCACGATCACTGGAATAGCGCTGGTGTCCGGGTCCTTGCTGAGCTGGCGGGTGGCCTGGAAGCCGTTCATGCCAGGCATGACGATGTCCATCAGCACCGCGTCGGGCTTGTCCTGCCGGGCCAGAGCCACGCCGTCGGCACCGTTGCTGGCCTTGAGCACCTGGTAGCCGTGCTTTTCCAGCCATTCGGTCAATCTGTACATCTCTGTCGGCGAGTCGTCGACAATCAGAACTCGGGCCATGCTGTTTCCCCATCAGGAAAGTAGGACCGCGCCATGGCGGGGCTCGGTCAGGGTGCGTGTTGTTGAGGTGCGGCAAACCCGGGCACATGGGCGCGGATCGCGTCGAGCAGTTCTTCCTTGCTGAACGGCTTGGTCAGGAACTGATCGGAACCGACCACCCGGCCGCGGGCCTTGTCGAACAGGCCATCGCGCGACGACAGCAGGATAACCGGGGTATCCTTGAAGGCACTGTTGTGCTTGATTACCGCGCAGGTCTGGTAGCCGTCCAGGCGTGGCATCAGCACATCGACGAAAATGATGCTGGGCTGATGGTCGACGATCTTGGCCAGGGCATCGAAGCCATCGCTGGCAGTGATCACCTCGCAACCCGCTTCACCGAGCAGCATCTGCGCGGTGCGGCGGATCGTGCGGGAATCGTCGATCACCATCACCTTCAGGGGTTGTTCCATAGATGCCTACCAGTAGGATTGAAGCCGCAAGTTGCAAGCGGCAAGCTGCAAGAAAGCAGCTCGGCGCATGGATGCTCTTTTCTTGAGGCTTGTAGCTCAAGGCTTGCAGCTGCATTTTTAGCATACTCCGGGTGGCCATTCCATCTGCCGCGCCCCTTGACCGGCGGCGTTCGCGGCGCCACCCTGAGCCACTTTTCTTTCGATCCACCGCGGCCACCTGCCGCCAAGAGGACCCCCCATGAGCGTTCGCCTCGGCATTGTCATGGACCCCATCGCGTCCATCTCCTACAAGAAGGACAGCTCGCTGGCCATGCTGCTGGCCGCCCAGGCACGCGGCTGGAGCCTGTTCTACATGGAACAGCAAGACCTGTATCAGGGCGAAGGCAAGGCCCGCGCCCGCATGCGCCCGCTGAACGTGTTTGCCGACCCGGCACGCTGGTTCGAACTGGGCGAGGAGCAGGACAGCCCGCTGGCCGAGCTGGACGTGATCCTGATGCGCAAGGACCCGCCCTTCGACATGGAGTTTGTCTATAGCACTTACCTGCTGGAGCAAGCCGAGGCCGAAGGCGTACTGGTGGTAAACCGCCCGCAAAGCCTGCGCGACTGCAACGAAAAAATGTTCGCCACGCTGTTCCCGCAATGCACCACCCCAACCTTGGTCAGCCGCCGCCCGGACATCATTCGCGAATTCGCTGCCACGCATCCAGACGTGATCCTCAAGCCACTGGATGGCATGGGCGGTACGTCGATCTTCCGTCACCGGGCGGGCGACCCCAACCTGTCGGTGATCCTGGAAACCCTGACCGCGCTGGGCACCCAGCAAATCATGGCCCAGGCCTACCTGCCGGCAATCAAGGACGGCGACAAGCGCATCCTGATGATCGACGGCGAGCCAGTGGACTATTGCCTGGCACGTATTCCGGCCAGCGGCGAAACCCGTGGCAACCTGGCCGCTGGCGGGCGTGGCGAAGCCCGCCCACTGACCGAGCGCGACCGCTGGATCGCCGCCCAGGTCGGCCCGACGCTGCGCGAGAAGGGCCTGCTGTTCGTTGGCCTGGACGTGATCGGCGACTACCTCACCGAAATCAACGTCACCAGCCCCACCTGTATTCGCGAAATCGATGCCGCCTACAACACCGATATCGGTGGCAAGCTGATGGATGCCATTGATCGCAAGCTCAAGGCACGCTGACAGCCAACGCGAAGTAAAGCCGTAGAGTGGGGTATGATGCCGGTCCTATTCGACTGAGCTGCTGCCCCGCCCTGCGGTTGCTGGATACCTGATGACGCTGCCCGCTGACGTCCCTGCCGACCTGCTGCCTCCCCGTGTTCGCCCTGCGGACCGGCTCGGCTTCACCCTGTTCCTGGCTGCGCTGGTGCACCTGGCGCTGATACTCGGCGTGGGTTTCACCGTGGTCAAGCCTGCCGAAATCCGCCACACCATGGACATCACCCTGGCCACCTTCAAGAGCGAGAAGCCGCCCGAGAAGGCTGACTTCCAGGCCCAGGACAACCAGCAAGGCAGCGGCACCCTAGACAAGAAAGCGGTGCCCAAGACCACCGAACTGGCGCCTTTCCAGGACAGCAAGATCAACAAGATCACCCCACCGCCTGCGGCCAGGCCCGAGGTGGTTCCACCCCCTACCCCGAAAAAGTCGGCGGTGGTGACTACGGCGCCCAAGCCGCACAAGGTCGAACCCAAACCCAAGGAAAGCAAAGCACAGCCCAAGCCAGCCGCACCGGCACCGGACTTCGACAGCTCGCAGCTGTCCAGCCAGATCGCCAGCCTGGAGGCGGAGCTGTCCAACGAGCAGCAGATGTACGCCAAGCGCCCGCGCATCCATCGCCTGAACGCCGCGTCGACCATGCGCGACAAGGGCGCCTGGTACAAGGAAGAGTGGCGCAAGAAGGTCGAGCGCGTGGGCAACCTGAACTATCCCGACGAAGCGCGCCGGCAGCAGATCTACGGCAACTTGCGCATGATGGTGTCGATCAACCGCGATGGCTCGCTGTACGAGGTGCTGGTGCTGGAATCATCCGGGCAGCCAGTGCTGGACCAGGCTGCGCAGCGCATCGTGCGGCTGGCGGCGCCGTTTGCACCGTTTACCGGGGATCTGGCCGAGTTTGACCGGCTGGAGATCATCCGCACCTGGCGCTTCGCCCGTGGGGACCGTTTGTCCAGTAACTGAGGCATCGCGAGCTGCGCTCGCTCCTACGTTTGTTTCGGGCCAGTTATTTCTGGGGGATTTGCGCGCGGGCGCTTTGGGGCATGTCGCGATATTG
>Ga0182745_1001297_pt1 | contig 24431 bp, 21 predicted proteins | sample eDN3rd30CKraftBY_FD_128523 | JGI IMG/M metagenome (GOLD analysis project Ga0182745, IMG submission 128523) | Enriched backyard soil microbial communities from Emeryville, California, USA - eDNA 3rd pass 30_C Kraft BY (version 2) (version 2) | ecosystem: Environmental > Terrestrial > Soil >... | reverse complement strand
GCGTAGAGGTTGAGGAGATAGGTTTCGGCTTCTTCGAGACGGCGTAGGGCCCAGCGGGATTTGGCGATATCGAGGACGGCGAGTTGTTCGCGAGGGCATTGGGGGTCGTAGACGAAGTAGAGATCTTCTAGCATGGACTGGAAGAGGGCGGGGTCTTCGTTATCGAGGACTTTGTGGGTGGTGAGACTGTAGCCGTGTTTGCGTGCGTTTTGCGAGGAGGCGGCTTTGCCTTCGGGCGTGCGGGGTCCGGTGGAGAACTGGGCGTTGGCGCGGTTGCGCTCGGCGAAGGGGGACGGGTTGGAAGGAGCCGCCGGATGTGGCGGCTGGTGCGTGGTGGGGTTGGTCGGCTGGTTTGTGACCGGATGCGTTTCGGGGGAAGTGGGGGCAACGGTGGCCATCGGGAGTCTCCTGCGCGGTGAAATATGCAGGGTGTAGCGGAAGTTTATCGCTGCCCTGGCATGCAGAGTGTAGGGAGTCCGTGCGGCCGGTTTTACATGTGTGGGCTGGAAGTGACTGGAAAGACTAGGAAGAAAAATTTGGAACTGGTGTGATGGGTTCCGTCGGAGTGGACTGGGGCGGGCTGGATTGAAGGAAGCGAGTTGTCGCATCTGCTAGCAGGCAGCTGCGACGTGGAGGCTCCGCCGCTGTTTGGCTACCACGATCGCTTGCGCGGAGAAGAAGAGCTAGGGTGACTCGCCCCAATCAGCAATAACGGCATTAGGTGCATGCCCTTCACGGGTCTCGCAGATAACAAGCGCTCCGAATGTATAGCCAAGCTGATCCCTGAATGCGCGCAGCCTCAGGCGGTCACAATCCCCTTTGTCGGGATTAGTGGTCTTCTTCATCTCCACGACGAGTAGATTGGGGCCGTCCGCTCCACGCCGATGGACAATTACATCCGGCAGGGCCAGAGATTTTCCATCGCTGTCTCGCCTGCCTTCGCACTCAGGTGGGAGCTGTACTTTTTTGGGGATATCTCCCAAGCGGTTGTAGTCCGCGTCCACGTGATATTCAGGGAAAGCGTTCTGAAGGTAGATGGCTAGACGCGCAGCAAAACTCCGTTCCGCCACATTGTTGGAGAAGAGATGCCCATCTTTGTCTCGCAGTTCCAACAAGGCGGTTTCCAACCGTTTCCTCATGTCCATTGCATCCATGATCAATCTCTGTTTCTCGGTTACACGTAGGTCCATATTGGGGTGGCCTGCAGCGGCCCGGTTCAGCTCATCGAAGTCTTAGGCAGTATTAGGAACCACCGGCTACAACCCCTGACATAGCACCCGGTGCTTTCGGCCAGACCGTATTGAGGGCGGCAAAGGCTACCTGAGATATAGCAAGCGCGATCATCGATACCCCGGGTTTCATCGCCTCATGAACCGCCAAGATGCGGGTTTGCAGCGCCGGATGTGTATTGCTATCGTCCCATTTGTCCTTCGCAATCAGTGTCATCGCAAAAAGGGCAAAGTAGATGCCCAACTGACGCTTGCGCCGCACAAGCTCCAGGTCCTCGTGTGTGCACTGCGCATATGCTTCTACCCTCTCAAGCAGGAAGCGCGTTGCGAAAGCATCGCAAGACAGTTCTTCAGCCCGCCCATTAATTGGGTCCGCCTCGTAGGGGTCCGCGCTGGTACCTTCGCGCTGGTGGCGTAAATGCCGCACTTCGTGCAGAAGAGCCCACCCCACGGCGATTGTGGTAAGTTCGCCCGCAGCCCGCCCTTGCATGTCCTGATCCTTGTCCACGTAGGAGCCCGGTTCCGACACACCGGGCGGCAAAGGTTCAAGTTCAGGCGAGTCACTCGAAATCACCATTTCAAATGCTGCGATCAGTTCACGGAAACTCTCGAGGTCCAACGTACTCGCTCTTGCTAGGCTTCTTTGTACGGCGCTAAAACCTTCCCATGCCGCGTAACCTGCAATCCAGAAGGCACGCAACACACGGTGATTGAACCGTACGTACCGATACATCCCGGCTTCCATGACAATATGGCCGCCTTCATGAACGTTCTGGGTCAACTGGAACTTTGGCGACAGCTCTTGCCAGAGTACCTCCAGTTCCTCGGCTCTTTCCGGGGCCCAGCCAAGGAAGAGGCTGCGGATCGCAGTTTGCACGTCCTCGCCATCGCGATACTCGTGTTCTGACATGTGGTTCTCCCTAGTTGCTGTGGCCATCTGGCTAGCTGACAACCCAGCGCGATTGTCACGCGCCCAAAAGTTCATTGAGCGTCGCCTCAACGCTTGTTGCAAGTGTATCTAGGCTAACATGGCGCAAAGCGGCAAGCTCCTGTACCGTCGATGCCACATCCCGGGGCCGGGAGGCGCGCCCGCCCGTTTCGGTAAACGGCCCATCCGTCTCAGTCAAAAGGCGGTCTGTAGGAAGACTTGAGACAAGATCACGTCCCTTGTCGCCTTGCAGCATGCGCGCATTGACCGAAAAATAGCATCCCAATTCGACGGCACGACGGGCCTCGGCCTTCGATCCTGTAAACCAATGCAAGACAACCTTACCCTTTGCAGGCGGAAGATAGGTCTCAATAAGGTCCAGCACCGCCTTGGCCGATCTGACGCTATGAACGGTTAGAATCTTCCCGCCCGCATCCGCGCAGAGTTTCAAGATACGCTCGAAGACTTGTTTCTGGAGATCCAGCGACCGAAAATGTTGTGGACCCGCATCGAGCCCGACCTCGCCGATGTAGCGCGTTTCCGACAGATGCTTTTCCCAGAGGCTCAATTCATCGCTATGCTTGGCCACAAGCTGTGGGTGCAGTCCCAACGCTGCGCGCACGTATTTTGTGCGCTGGGTCAGCGCCAAGTTTCGAGGCCATGCGCGCGGAGTCGTCGTCACCGTGAGGGTGTAAACGCCTGCGGCATCCGCTTCCGCAATTGCCGCCTCGGGGTCCGGGTATAGGTCTAAGTGACAGTGAAAATCGACGAGACGAGCGATCATGCTTGGTTAACCCGGAGCCGTGCGGACGCCAGTGAGCAGGGCGGCGACCTCTTCAAGGCCACGCTTATAAACATCGGCCAAAGCCGCCTGACGCTTGGGTGATTCATCGGACAGGGGGCCGGGCTTGTGGATCAGCAACTGTGCTAGGTCCGGCCTAAGCTTTAGCTTTTCAATGGCGAACTGGAACGCTCGGACCTGCTGACCCTCCGCCTGACGTGTGTCAAGAACGTTCGCCCGCAGATTGTCAACGGTATAGTCAGTTTGATCCGGTCCTCCGAGTCCCTTGCGCAGGGCTGCACGCCTGATCAGGCATGGAAGGCAGTAGCCGCAGTGTTCTGTCGCCTTGCCCTTCCAGCGAGCCTTGGCTGGCGAGGCGCATGAGAGCGAGGTCGGGACGAGCTTGGCGAGAAGTGCCTTGTCGCTACAATCTGCGGTCATTTCTCCCTTCGTCTTATCCCAATAGGGGTTCTCGACACGGCCGTCGATTCCAAGCGCGTGTATCAGGTCATTCCATCGGGCCATATAGAAGGGGTGAGTCGTGCGCGTGCTGAGAGCACCCAGACGTAATGGGTCGAGCGGGACGTTCAGGGCGATGAGACCGTTCTCTGGTACGCGCAGCGTAAAATCTCCGTCCAAACCGGTCCCGGCGAAAATGCCTGCCGCGAAGAAGAGGAACGACCTGCCCCGAGTTGTATTCTCCGACTCGACACCCGACACTAGGCCGTTCGGGAAATTCATCCAAATCCTCAGGCGGTCAACCGTCCTTTTGGGGTAGCTCTGTTTTAGCGCTTTGAACAACGTGCTCTGTGCATCGCTCGTCGCTCCCTCACCAGCGTGGCTGATGAGCAACGGAGATTTTCGATCTTCCAGCGTGTCGATTGCCCCGATGAGACTGTCAAGGCCTCCTGAAAACAGAGCGAGGCTGTTGTGAGGTGGCGGAACCAGATTCGTTCGTTTGACTTCGACTGTCCGATCAAAGCCTGAAGGACGTGCCCTGAATCCGAGTGTCCACCGGTCTCCAGTCAGGAAGTTCAACATCCGCTCCAGAATTGGCGTAGCCGCGGTCCACCGCTCCACGTCGCTTACTGGAGCCACAATCCGTATTTCACGCGTCCAGGCATCCTGCGATTCTGAGGCGCGAGAGATCCGGGTATCTGCGGCATGCACATGTGCTGCAACCACCAGAAGGTCAACCCCGATTTCCGAGGGAAAGATCTTGAGCGATGAAAGGTCATCCAGTGCACGGCCAATACCGTGCTCCAGACGGCGATTGGAGGCGACAAACTTCAAGGCTGTCGCAGTTTCGTCTCTAGAGACCGGAATTTTAGTCCGGTCATTGGTACCGAAGCGCCCTATCAGAACATGCCGTCTCATTGCGCCTCCGCTTCCGCATCACCCATCGTTTGCAGGATGAAGAATGCCTGTTCGTAGATACCCGTGACGAAGCCGAGTACGCGATCGGGAGTCAGTGTTTGCATCGTCGTGCGCGCGGCAGTCAAAGCATCAGACACGCCGCGGCGTATGAAGTCGAGCAGTTGCGCCTGTATCCTTGCGGCTGCAGCCGGGTTGGCGGGAAGCGATATCGCCTTGGTCCCGATGTCGTTGCATAAGCGTGCTTCGATGGAATGGGCAGCGTATAACTCGAATATGGTCTGCATCTGCACTGCCGTCAGATTGTCGATGTCTGTGATGCCATTCTGTGCGAGGTCTCCGATGGTCTCAATGAACGCGTCGCGGGCAATTCCGTCATCGATTGTTCCGCCGTCGGGACAAATGTAGTCAACCAACCCGATGAACACTTCTTCTATGGGACGTCCGGCAAGGTTCTCCAGGTTAAGGGAGCGAAGCGCCGCCAGTGGCCCGTTCGCGGCGGCACCTGACAGAAAACCGGCAAGCCTTGCGCCAGCAGTTCGCGATGCGCCCATTCGCTGCGCAGCCGTACGGCTTCCGCCTGCTGTCGTGGAGACATAACTCGATACCGCACGTCCCAGGCTTGTCCGGTCGCTTCCGCCTGATCGCGCATATCGGGAGAAGTTGTTACGTGCCGAGGTGTACCTCCCCACATCTCCACTCACCGGCATCGCCGGGAGTGCAGGAGGATTGGGAACCGCAGGAGGAGTCCCCGGCTGTGTCGCCGGAGGATTTGGGGGCGGTACGGGCGGTCCACCGTCTGGACTCGCGGCTCCGCCGCCGAGCCAACTCGGTATCAGCGGCGTCCCGCCGCCTGCGCCACCGTATGAGTTCGAGGTGCCCATTAACGATTCCCCTGTCTGCGCGTCCGCAGTGTTATTGAGGCGGTGGTTTTCAGCATCGCGCTGCCGTCCTTGCTCCAGGTTTCAAGCAGCCGCTCGAAACGTTGAATCATGGGAGCATCCTTGAACACGCTTTCCCAACCGCTGCAAGGCCATACCCCAACTCTCTGGCGTGGCAGTGCTTCGAGAAAATCCAGCAGAGAGCCTTGAAGGCTCGGGTGCGCCTTCACGAGAACCGCCAATCCATCGACGCCAACCGGTTGCGTATCGAAATTATCGGTGCCGATGATGCGTCCTCGCACGACCTCGAATACCTGAGCGGCTTCGGCCTGCGCAAGCTGGGCCAGTTCCTTCTCCATTCCCACGACCGCAAACTTCGGCCCGAACAGCTTCTCCGCCACGGCGGCGATATGCCCAAGAACTGACGCCGCGCCAAAGTAATCTTTGCGATCTTTTGCTACGAAGAGATAGGGCCTGAGATCGACCGTTCCGATGGCTGGCGCAATCCTCGCCCAAGCCGTCACCGCATCCGATGAGAGCCATTCGCTGAGCTGCATGGACGGCGACGTATCCGCCGCCTTGATTGGTTCTACTTTGGGGGAGATCTTGGCTCGCGTGGAAGGCTTCGGTTCTTCTGGTTCCGTCGTTCCCGCTGCCATAACTTTCACCTCCACGACGGCGGCTTCGAGTTCGGCCAGGTCTGCGCAGGCACCAACCGGAGAAGCAGCGGCGGCCATCGCTATCTGGTCAAACAAATGCGTCAGGAATCGCTCAGCAAGCATGAGCTTGGCGAGCACCGGAAGTCTGACATCATTGCCAAACCCCCGCGCCTCGGCGGAGGCCTTCCGCAGGAGCAGAGTATTCAGGAAGCGCTTGATCTGACGAGGATTGCCTTTCGTGCCGCTCGCAAGTATTGGCCCTATCTGCGCGCTGAGCATAAGCGCATCCTGCGCCTGCCCTGCTTTATCACCCAATGCCGAATTCACGGCAGCTGAATCAAGAGAACCTCCGGTCCAAGGCCGTTTGAGCCTTTCGCGCGCCTCCGCTATTAGGGTGACGAACTCGGGATCTTGCTCGCCAACTTCCGCTCCAATCAGCAGCAACGTCACATAAATCAACGTTTCCGTCTCCCCCAGCGCGGGAATACGGAACGGAACCTGAATGAGTTTCTCAAGATAGTTCCGCGCGTAAGTTTGCGGACCTGTACTATCCGGTAGATCAGGGAAATGCTTGCGAACGGCATATTCGATCATTGCCTCGTCCGCAGCTACCACGAACGCAGTGCGGGAGGTGAAAACGAACAGCCGCACGGCTTCCAGCGTCTCGATGGCGATGTCCGGTAGGCAGCGGTCCAAGTCGTCGATCAGCACTACGAGCTGGTCGATGCCCGCTTCCTTCAGTAGGTTGTCAAAAGCCTTGCGGAACGCCGCTATTTCTTCCGGCACGTTCTTGGTTTCCGCTTCGGCCTTGAGGAGTCCTTTCGCCTCCGTCAGGACTTCGCCGAGTTTTTCCGGAGACAGATTCTTCGGATCAGCGAAGTGACCTTCCAGCTTTCCGACCAACGTTTCGAGACCAATCGCCGGGATGCCCGTGTAAGCAGTGACCGCGAGCCCGCCCGCTTTCTTGGCGACCTTCAGCCAATCGATCCGGTGGAAGATCTCCTTCACCGCGATTGCCGCCTTGGTCAGCTTGGGACGCTTTTCAATCAGCCCGGTAACGATGCCTTCGATAAGTGCGATCTTGGCATCCTCGAACCCTTGGAATCGCCACCCGTTGAATTTCAGGCAGAGAACCTTGTCCTCGGCGTTGAGCTCGCTTTCGATCATCTCCAGCACGCTCGATTTCCCCGCTCCCCAGTCGCCGTGGACGCCAACTGTGACGGGGTGCTCAGGGAGCTTCCGCAGGAGCTTCACGATCGTCTTGGCGATCGCCTCATTGTTCAGGAGATCGACCCTGGTCTCGTTGTCTGGAAGAATCATTGCGTTCTCCTTTACGGCTCTGACCGGTACCCAATTGTGATACCAAATAGACCGGAGAATCGGTTAGTCAAAATCGTCGTGAGCCTGATCTGCGGGCCTGAAGGTCACTCCATAGAGTCAGCAAACGACTTCGGCTGGACGCGCAGCAAGCGATGCTTCGGAGTGCTTCGCCCTCATCTCATCTACGGCGTCTTCCGTCAAACGTCACTCCGGGTCAAGGGAGGCTTTGGGCGGCATAGCGAACCCTTGATGCGGGGTGCCGCTTGAAGTACTCCCAACAGCGAGGGCGGAGCGCTCCTGGCCGCTATCCCTCCACAGCCCGGGAAATGCTCCGGGCATACGGTCCGCTAGCGCGTTGTGCGACCGGATCTCTATATGCTGTACCAGCCTAGACTCAAGAATCAGAGGAAGGCAGACAAAAGACAGCCGCGATGCCGGCCCTCCTGGGCTTCATCGCAGGGCCCTGTCGACTGGTCTTCATCACTCTGGATTGATCGCCAAATCCCGTGGTAGCATCGGCCCTAAAGGCTGGATACTCGACGGAGGTGCGGCTGATGCCGTCGGCGGACCGCGAAGCGAGAGGATGTGCGTTCATCGATACCGTTGAGCAGATGGCCGGGCTTCTGGGGAAGCCCCAACCGCTGGCTCCTTGGTCTCTTTCCTGTGGGACGCGCTCCGCCCCGCTGGGGCTTTTGTGATACGGCTGCAGTTTGCGTGGTGTGGGCCGTTCCGGCGAGATTTCGAGGTCGAGGCGGCGGTCCTTGGAATCCGTTATCGCATCTGCCAGGAGGCAGATGCGACGTGGAAGCTCCTCCGCTGTTCTAGCTGCCACGGGTTCCACTCCCTTTGGTCGCTCCACCCATGGCAACATGATTGTGTCGCGCCGATGAGGCTATTGCGGTACGGCTGCGATTTAGCCTGTAGTGCGGTAGTGGCGCGATTTCGAGGTTTAGGCGACCGTGCCTGAATTGCTGTCCCTGAAATCCCTGGCCTCCGCTGCCGCGGCGGCTTGCGGTCGAATGCGCCGCGGTGGCTGCGCCGCTGTGTTTCTCCCCGGGGCTGACGGCCCCGGCTGGCATATGGCGCCCCTTTGGGGGTGACCTGCTCCAAAAAACTACTCCAGCGATCACAGGACGGTAGCACTGCTGCTGCCATTTATGCCGCATTGGCATGCGGATCCAGTAGGGCACGGCTTCCCCGTTTACATCCCAGAAGGGCGCGTCTCCGTGAGGCCGAAAAATGGCCTGTGCTAGACTCTCGAACCTAAGCTATGCGATCCGTTTTTCTTGTACTTGCTCTCACCGTGACTGCTTGGGCACAGCCTGCTGGCAAGCAAGCCGATGTCGACCAGATTTTCTCTGCCTTCAACACACGGACTCCCGGATGTGCGGTGGGTGTGGCCCACCAGGGCAAAATTGTCCTGAAAGCCGGATATGGCATGGCGGACCTGGAACGGAATGTGGCCATTACCGCCGACACTGTATTCGAGAGTGGTTCGGTAGCCAAGCAGTTCACCGCCGCGGCGCTGCTGTTGCTGGAGCAACAGGGGAAAATTTCGCTCGACGACCCCATGCGGAAGTACCTGCCTGAACTGCCGGACTATAGTTCGCCCGCCACCATCCGGCAGATGATTGGCCATACGAGTGGACTGCGGGAGTGGAGGCCGATTGCAACCTACGGCGGAGTGCCGGAGGGAACCTATGTGTACGACAACGAGGACCTGCTTCGCTTCGCGGCGAAACAACGGGAGCTGAACTTTGCCCCCGGCACGGCATTCAGCTACACCAATACCGGGTATAACCTTGCAGCGATTCTTACCGACCGGGCCCTGGGCGATGGCACTACCTTTCAGGAGTTCACCCACAAATATATCTTCGAACCGCTGGGGATGAACGATACCCGGTGGCGGGACAACATCCGTGCGGTCGTTCCCAACCGCGCCCTTGCCTATGAGCGCAGGGATGGCGAGCTGGTGCAACACACCCCGATTGAAAACATCATTGGGGCTGGGGGGCTGCTGACCACAGTGTCTGACCTGTTGGCGTGGACCGAAAATTTCAGACACGCAAAAGTGGGCGGCCCGGAGTTTGTGAAGGGCCAACAGACACCGGTGATCCTGACAGATGGCACTGCCGTTCCGTATGGAGCCGCTGTGATGCTGAATCAACCAGGTGGGGTCCGCGAGGTGGCGCATCGAGGGTTCACGGGAGGCTATCGCACGTGGCTGGGTTTCTACCCGGACCATGCGGTGTCGGTGGCGGTGCTGTGCAACTACGGCATCGTGAAGCCCGAACCGATGGGCCGGGCCACCGCGCGCCTGTGGACCGGCGCACAAGCTCCCGTGCCGCCGGTATCCGGCTACACACCACCCGCAGGAGCACTGGAACAACTGACAGGAAGATACCGTCGCGGCCATAACAACACGGTGGTGGAACTGAGCATTGCGGATGGCAACCTGGTGATCGACAAGCAGACGATTCTGTGGCCATTGCGCGCCGGGGTGTTCGCGGGGGCCTTTGCTGACGCTGGGTTGTCGTCGTACTTGGAGTATCACGTGGAGCAGACGACGCCGATGCGGCTGCGCATTGTGGCTCCGCTTGGCGGCGACATGTTCCTGGAACGCGTGACGCCCGTGGAACCGAGCGCTAAGGACCTTGCCGCGCTTCTGGGGAAGTATGAGAGCGAGGAAACCGAGTCTGTGATTGCGATTGCACTCGGGAAGAAGCCGGGCGCCCTGACCTACCGCGTTGGCGGGAACAAGTCCATTCCGTTGGAGCCGGCCTACAAGGATGTGTTTACCGGACCGAACCGCGAAGCCTTCCGCTTTTACCGGGATGCGATGGGAGAGGTGACCAGCTTGGGGATCGGGGAACCAGATGTGTGGGATTTGCGCTTTCTGCGGGTGCGGTAAGCGGGCTGGGTAGGGGATTTGGGCACCGGGAGCCTCAGGCCCAGAATGGAGGGTCGCGTCTAATATTCCGGGGAGTGCCTCTCCGTTCGTCGAGCTTGAACACCTGAGAGTTGCACTAAAAGCGAAAGTGTTGCCTTCCCAACTCCCTTTTCGCCGACTTCCCCAGTTTGCTTGGCAGACTTAGCAGGCTGCTGGAAGACTGGAGGGGAGGGTAGCCTGTGAACACAATCAGTCGTCTTGATAGATACGCGAGGAGAAGACCGGAAGCAGCAGGAGCTATTCAGCTACGTGTCGTTGGAGGATCGTGTGCCGGCCGATCATCCATTGCGGCCCATTCGCCGGATGGTGGACGAGGCATTGATGGCGCTCGACGGAAGCTTCAATGCCCTTTACGATGAGGATGGCCGCAAATCCATCCCGCCGGAACGTCTCTTGCGGGCCCTGATGTTGCAGATGCTCTACAGCATTCGCAGCGAACGGATGCTGATTGAGCAGATGGACTACAACCTATTGTTCCGCTGGTTCGTAGGCCTGACGCTGAACGACACCGTGTGGCATCGGACCGTGTTCAGCAAGAACCGCGACCGGCTATTGGAAGGCCAGATCGCAGGAGAATTCTTCCACGCTGTGCTGGAACAAGCCCGCAAAAAACGGCTGCTATCGAGCGATCACTTCACGGTGGATGGCACGCTGATCGAAGCCTGGGCAGAGCAGAAGAGCTTCCAGCCACGTAAAGATGACGACGATGTGTTGAAGCCTCCGCCACCGGAAGCAGGCAGCAATCCGACGGTCGATTTCCGGAAGCAAAAGCGCAACAACGAAACGCATCGTTCGACGACAGACGGGCTGGCGCGGCTGTATAAGAAGGGCTCGGGACAGGAAGCGCGGCTGTGTTATCTGGGCCATGTGATGACGGAGAATCGCAACGGGTTGGTGGTGAACACAAGGCTGACGTTGGCGACAGGGACAGCGGAACGGGACGCGGCGATAGCGATGGCGGACGAGCTTCCGGGCGGCCAAAAGCGTGTGACCTTGGGAGCGGATCGCGGTTATGACACGAAGGATTTCGTGGAGCGGATGCGGGAGATGGCGGTAGTGCCACACGTAGCGCAGAACGAGAGCGGGAACCGGCGAAGCGCGATTGATGGGAGGACGACAAGGCAGGCGGGATACGAGATGAGCCAGCGAAAGCGGAAGCGGGTGGAAGAGGTCTTCGGATGGATGAAGACGGTGGCATTGCAACGCAAGACCCGCTTCAAGGGTCCGGATAAGGTGGGATGGATGTTCACCTTGGCGGCGGCAGCATACAACTTGGTGAGGATGCGAAACCTACTGGCGGAGCCTGCCTGAAGAGGGCTTCGGAGGCCGATGGGAGGCTCTGCGGAGCCCCCGTTGGCCTCCACGAACGACCGGATTCCCGTCCGAATCCCGAGATTTTGCTTCGAAGCTGCCTTTATCTATTCCGCTCAGGATGATTCGTATCGCTTTTCAGCAGCCTGCTAGAATCCCCGGAACCTAAAGGCGCGGAATTCTCGCTGCTCCTTGCTTCGGAATTGGACCACGTTTGCGTGCATGGATGTCCATGCCTGCCTGTTCCAGCCGCTGCTTGGCTTCTGCTTCCAGTTCCTGCTTGGCTTGGCGGATCCGTTCCAATCGCTGTTGGGCCGAGGCGAGTTCCGCAGGAAGTTCATCGCCTGTGTTCCCTCTGCCGAAGCAAGCATCTTCTTCCTGATCGGCGGCGAGGAAGCGGAAGGCCAGATCGTCGTGGGTGGCTTTCTCGATGCGTCGTGACTTGGTGAGCCCAATGGCATAACCGTAGAGCATCAGGCGCGTGAGCATCAGTAGGTGGAAGGCGGCAATGCCGCGATTGTCTTTGCGTTCGTAGACAGAATAGATAGCCCTGAGATCGAGAGAGTCGACAACGTCTGCGAGGAAGCGAGCCTGATGATGATCAGGAAGCCAATCCTGCAACGACGGCGGTAGGAGGAAGGTCTGATCCAGACTACACGTTCGAAATCCCGTCAGCCCCTTGATTGGATGAAGCCAACCAGACCATCTCCGCCAGGAAATGCTCCTGCAGCTATAGAATCTGTTTTCGACAGCTTCGGCGACTATCCCGGGAATCCGGGGAGATAAATCGGGAACTGGCGTGATGGGTTCCAGCGAAGTGGACTGAGCCATGGGGATCGACGGAAACGTGTTATCGCATCTGCTGGGGGCAGATGCGACGCGGACACTTCGCCGCTGTTTGGCTACCACGGGTTCCACTCTCTTCGGTCGCTCCACCCATGGCAACACGATTCTGTCGCCCCGATGGGGCTTTTGCGGTACGGCTGCGATTTGGACTGTAGAAGCGTTGCAGCGCGGTTTCGAGGTTGAGGCGACCGTCACAGAAATCCGTCACGGAAATCCGGAAATCACGCTATGATCGACGGCTCAATGAAAGAGCTTTGTCATACAATCCGTAGGCCTTCAGCAGCCGGAGCGAATCGCGTCCATCAATTAGGCAATATCGGCGCGGATACGAGGGCTGCACTGCAAAAGCGCGGAGGGTCTTTCTGACAGCGGGCAGGATGTCATGGCAGTGCTGAACGAACAAGACATCTGCAGGCTCTTCCGCCAACCTTACAATCTGGTCATTATTCTTTCCCAAGTGGTTCAAACCCATCGGCGCGAATCGTGCCGAGCCTTTGAATGCAAATGCACCAGTCGTCCGTTTGCCGTTAATGGAAAGATGCGCAGTATAGTAGTCAGAAGTTTCACCGCCCCAATCCTTTTGAGCTTTGTCGCCTAGAATATCTGCGACGCATGTCTTGAATGCACTCTCTGAAATGCTGCTCATCTCGTTGGGGCTGGTGGGTAGTGCGATCTCTCGCACTTTTGTGAACTGGTCAAAATCTTCGACGAACACCTCGTAGAATTCGGAAGCATACCACTCCAGACCCTCATATGGTTCGTCGTCCTCACCTGTCAGCCAAGGTGTTCCCATCACTATTGGGTCGAAGATGACTACATCTTCCTTGACGGCTGCAAGTTCAGCTATCACTGAGAAGACGTAACCGCCGTCGCGGAGGCGTTCTTTTGGTGTATCCCCGTGAACGTGGCTTCTAGAGTAGTGCAGCTCTACACGTCCTTCGTAGTTGCCATCGACAAGGACGGGATTCTTAACTCGCTCTGGTCCGCCCAGCGAATCAGCAGGTCCAAGCTCCACATTGGAACAGAATATCCTTCCTCTCCGGTAAGCTAGAACATCGCCAAGGCATTTGACCTTATTTACCTCACACCACCGGAGCATGGTCCGAGCGTAAATGTGATCAAGTCGAACTCCGAGTTGCCATCCTGGTAGATCGCCTGGGAGCTTGCGGATCTGATCATCTATCACAGTCATCCCTTGTTCGCCTAGAATCGTTTCGATCTTACGGATGTGAACGAATCCAGCGTCGATTGTGTGCCTTATTGGCTTGGCGCGCCATTCTGTTGTGTGATTGAATCGAAAATCCATGGGGATACTATTCTGGGGCGCTAGCAGGTTCAACTAGATCACCTGTTTAGACAGTTCGTTAACTACCGATAACTGATGTTATCGGAAAGTGTAAACAGCGCGTCACCATTAAACGTTCGACTTGCTGCCGTTTACATAGGCTCGAGATCTGATGGATCATCTAGGTTATGGCTCCTCCACAAATGGTGGTGGAGTCGGCAGGCGGCTCAGAGTAAGCGGGGGTGTTAAGAAGCTATAGGTGAGAGCGCACGCCCTCGTATGGTGCGCAGAAAGATGATCTCATTCTGAGAGCGGAACACTTCAAACGGTAGTTGACCCGGTCAGCTTTGTTGTGAGTCCACCAACCGTGAAGCCGATTAGGGCGTTTGCCGCAGCGGCAAAATACACCTCCTTAGTTCTGTCAAGGATTGCTAGGTCGATCATCGAAACAGCCATAGGGTCGGCCAGAAAGTCTACTTGGGTTCGTGGAGTATTGAGCAGATTCTCCAAGAAAAGGTTCGGCCATTGATGTGTTGAGTTGACCGTGTTTTGGAAGCCTAACACTCCCAGCAAGTGATTAGGCCCGGCAAGCGTCACAAAAAGATCTTCTGGAACGGCGACGCGTTTATGGTCATAGTTCTCAATGTTTAGCTTGTCTTGCTCTTGAGTGACTTCCAACTTTCGGAGTACCTCGCTTGCTTTCCTGGCTACATCGGTTTTCGGCCGTCCCCGTTTTGGTGCCTGCTGGGGGAGGTTAATCAGCCCAAATTCAAAAGCGTGCACGATCAGGGCGTCCGTGTAATGGTAAATCACCTCTCCTGTTCCGAAGTCAGAAATCTCCATAAGCACAATGCCCCCGCCCGCGCCAACGGTGTCGGGCGTTGCCGGAACTCCTAATCTTTCCACATGTTGTATCGATGGACGGAAGAACGTCTTGAAGACGGTCCACTCTTTGGTGTGAGCGTCAGGAGCAACGGTTTTCAGTTGGATCTTGCGAGCGTAGTCCTCGTCTTCCAGAGTGACATCGTTTCCATGGCGATCAACGTCTGCGACCGCTATAGAGATGGGCATCGCAACTCGGGCGGCCGCCAGCCGCACATCGAACTCAAACTTGTTCACGAACATCTTTTCGCGCGTGACAGTGCTGGCAGGTAGCGATAAAAAATGCGGCTTATCGTTCATGCTTCTCTTTAGCCTATAGTGACGTCTGATAGCGTCCATCTTAGAATCGGCATACGACAACTTACCACATCGCCACTTCCCAGGATGGAGATTCGTGCGTCTGCTCGCTATCACCGAAAATAGCCCGATGGAGCGAACTTCTTTCCATTGGACCTCCCAGAATATTTGTCCGACAGACTCGGCGAGTGTCCCTGGAATCCATCCCTAGAATCCGTCGTCGCATCTGCTAGCAGGCAGATGCGACGTGGAGGCTCCGCCGCTGTTTTGGCTACCACGGGTTCCACTCCCGCTGGTCGCTTCACCCATGGCAACATGATTCTGTCGCCCCGATGGGGCTTTTGGGACAGGCCTCATCGCGGTTTTACGCTAGTCCATGTGGCCACCGATCCGCCCAATCCCGCGCAGCTACGCCTCAGCAGATATGGTACCGTCCGCTATTCTCCTGCGCCTCATCGCAGGGCCCTGTCGACTAGCCTTCATCACTCTGGATTGATCGCCAAATCCCGTGGTAGCATCGGCCATAAAGGCTGGATACTCGACGGAGGTGCGGCTGATGTCGTCGGCGGACCGCGAAGCGAGGGGACGTACGTCCATCGATACCGTTGAGCAGGTGGCCGGGCTTCTGGGGAAGCCCCAACCGCTGGCTCCGTGGTCTCTTTCCTGCGGTACCCGGCTGACTTCGGCTTGGGCCTGCGATGCCTTTCGCGGCTACGCCCCGGGAATGCATGACCATGTGATTTCCGGATACTACCATCGCGTTCAGCGCTGCTCATGGTCGTTGGAAAACCGGCTCCTTTCCGCTACGCTTCGGCCAGGCACCGTGACGCTGATTCCTTCCACGTGCGACGGGCAATGGGGGATGGAAGGGTGCCTGGAGATCTCTCACGTCTATTTGAGCGACAAGCGCCTGCAGTTCTGTGCCGAGTCCTTTGAAAAGGCGAAGCGCGTGGAGCTGATCGGTCGACTGGGCTTTGATGATCCGTCCACGGCTCGCGTGCTGGCACTGTTGAGTGAGGAAGCGCAAAACCAAACCGCTGCCACCCTGTTTCTTGACGAGGCACTGGACCTGTTGTGCCTGCAGTTGATTCGGCGCCATTCGGCGTTTCCGGACAATTGCGGGAAGCGGCCCGCGCGGGGGCTTACGCCGAAGCAGCTTCGTCTGGTTACTGGATATATGCGCGACCATCTGGATCGCGATATTGCGTTGGAAGAACTCGCCGGACTGGTGCATCTGAGCCGCTTCTATTTCTGCACCGCCTTCCGCTTGGCAACAGGCCGGAGGCCGCACGAATGGTTGACGATCGCGCGGATGGAACGGGCACGCACCCTGTTGAAAGACATCTCTTTACGGGTGATCGACGTTGGCCTGGCGGTGGGCTACCAGACTCCGGCTGCGTTTGCGGCGGCGTTTCGCAAAGTGGTGGGGGTGACTCCCTCGAATTACCGGCGACGCTTGTAGTTTCCTCTTTGCGAAGGGACCTACGCCATTCCCGCAATCCGGCGATAGAAACCGCAACCTAGCCATACAGCCGACAGCCGCTTGATTCGACAATTGTCAACCTGGGGCAACAAGAAACGGTAGAAAGCCCCACGGAGGACAAACCATGCGGGCAGCGCGAATGCACGAATACCACAAGCCTTTGGTGCTGGAGGATGTTCCAGTGCCTGACATCGCCGCGAATGAACTTCTGGTGAAGGTGACGGCAGCCGGTATGTGCCGTACCGACGTTCAACTGGTGGATGGATATTTTCAGAAGTACGCCAACCTTTCGTTTCCGTTGACACCCGGTCATGAGATTGCAGGCACGGTCGAGAAGATCGGATCGGCAGTGCCCAAGCATGCGGGTTTCGAAGATGGGGACCAAGTGGTGGTGGTAGGTGGCTGGGGCGACGATACCTGCCGCTTGTGCCATGAAGGGAACACGCAAATTTGCGTGCACGGGAAGTGGCCGGGGTTCAGCGCCTATGGCGGCTATTCGGAATATGTCCCGGTCCCGTTCAACTATTTGATCAAGGTCGACAAAGGCCTGAACATCAAGGCGGAAGAGTTGGCGCCCATCACGGATGCTGGCCTGACTCCCTACCGGGGAATCAAGAAACTTCGCGATGCCGGGGCACTTGGACCGACACGGATTTTTGCGGTATTCGGGATCGGTGGTTTGGGTACGTACGCGGTGCAATACGCCAAGCTATTCGGCGGTGGCGCCACCGTGGTGGCATTTGCGCGCAACCAGACAAAGCTGGATGCTGCCAAGGAGTTGGGGGCGGACTATGTCATCAGCACCAAAGGCAATTCCGTAGACGATATCCGCGCGGAGTTGAAGCGCGCGACAGGCCAGGGCGAGCTGGATGCGGTGATCGATTGTGCTGGCGCCCCGGAGATGATTCGGATGGGCTTTGATCTTCTGGCTCCGCAAGCGCATTACTGCTCGGTGGGACTGGTAGGGGATAGCATCAGCCTGCCATTGTTTCCCTTGGTGGCCCGAGAGTACACCTACCATGGATCCTTTTGGGGCAACTATAACGACTTGGCGGAAGTGGTGGCTCTGGTACAGCAAGGGAAGATTCGGCACACGCTGAAGGTGGCGAGCTTTGAACAGATCAACGAGAACCTGGAACTGCTGCGTACGGGGGATGTTCTGGGTCGCGCGGTGATCAAGTTCTAGCTGTAGTTATCCAGGCAATGAAAGGAGCGCCGAAACCGCATGACTGATGTACGTATGCGCATTTCCCTTCGGGTTATTCTGCTTGCATTGATGATTGCTGGATTCGGGCAAATGACTATGGCAGACGATAGCAACAACATGGGGGCTCTGCATCGACAGGCAATTCAGGCTGCTTTCGACGCGTGGCAAAAAGGCGCTGGCGGGCCATTTGACCTGCTAGCGCCAGATGCCACATGGACCATCACTGGGAATTCTCCGGTTTCGCGGACCTTCCAGAGCAAGCAAGAGTTCATTGATGTGGTGATTACCCCGTTCAATCAACGGCTGTCGAAACCACTGGTCCCGACGGTACGGGAGATTCATGCAGACGGGGATACCGTGGTCGCTCTGTTCGACGGGGAAGCCACGGCGCGAGATGGGAAGCCCTATCGAAATACCTACGCATGGTTCATGCAGATGCGCGATGGAAAGATTGTCCGCGTAACGGCGTTCTTCGATACGATTGCGTTCACCGATCTTTGGACGCGGGTCGCGCCACGTTAGGTTCTGCATGGGGGCTGTGGTGCTACGGAGAATGGGACGTGGACTAGATTGGGGGCGCAGATACAGAGATCATCTGTCTTATTGGTCGCTAGCAGGTCGATGCGACTGGGAGGCCTCGTCACTGTTTGGCTATCGCGGGTTCCCCTTCACCCATGGCAACCTGATTCTGTCGCCCCTATGGGACTCTTTGCGATGCGGGTATGGTTTGAGGTTGAGAGGCTGTCCGTCAGGCCCGGTTGGCGTTGGCAGAGATGGGTTGGAATTCGCGCCCTCGGCGCTCTCACCATTCTTTGTGCTGACCTGGGGTTCTCGCTTCCGTTGGTCGCTTCACCCCAGGCTAGGGTTTGCGGTCGCGCCGTTGGCGCTAGACGCGGCGTTCGGCGTGGCGGCCCAGTGGTATGGCGATGGGTGCAGCGCACGGAGCCTGCGGTTTTTGGGGACTGGGACCAAACACACAATCTCGGGAATCGGCGCGAGCAGGGGATAAGGTCAGAGGCACTAGGTATCTGGAAGTTGTACGGCCGCGTGGACACCAGACAATGGGTATTCGAAAGTGGCGTTTTGAACGGTTGTGGTCAGGCCCCTTTGAGGGGCCAGCAACCGTAAAGCCTCCGGCTATGCCGGAGGACCATTACTTCCGGAGCCTGGAAATCAGTCAAGTACCGGCGCCGTCTGTTCCGGAGAGGTGACTCCCGGAAGCAGTTCCATGATTTTGATGTTGCGGAAGTGGATTTCCTTGCCTTCCGATTCCAGGCACAAGTAACCCTTCTTGTAGGTGGATTTGCTGATGCCGTTGACGAACTTGCCGTTGACCGCCAGTTTGAGGACACCGTCGATCGCTACAACGTCGTAGGTATTCCACTCCCCACGGGGCTTGACGCGATGCTCCAGAGGGCTGCTACGAACGCCGCGTGGATTGTCCGGCTCGACCTTCACGCCGCCAGCACCAAAGAGGTCGCCGTGCACATAGGCGAGCGAGAGAGGCTGGCCATCGCTGCCCTTCAGGCCGATGATGGCATCGGCTTCCAGCATCTGTACTTCGACACCCGCAGGCAGACGATTCTTCTCTCCTGGCTTGGCGTCACACCAGACAAAGACACCGGAGTTACCGCCCGACTCCCTGTGGTTCCACTCGACGTGCAGGATGAAGTTCTCGTATTGCTTCTCTGAACGCATGACGCCGATCGGTTGGCCTTTGCAGATGAGGACTCCATCTTTCACGGTCCACGTGTCGTCGTCTGTGTTGACGTTCACCCAGCCCTTGAGGTCCTTGCCATTGAACAGATCGCGAAATGCCGGAACGGATTGGCTGGCGAGCGGGAGGGCGGCAAGCCATGCCGCGGCGACGAGCACGAAACGATTGAGAAGCTTCATCTACGCGATGCTAACATCCGCGAGGGCTTAGCGTCGCGTTTGCAAGAACGGGAATAGCACTGACTGGGTCTTTGGCCCGCCGATGTTCAGGTCTCCCTTGGAATAAAAATTGAGGGCTGGTCAGCATCACAAGACTGTTGCGGCGGTTGGCTCTAGAGCAGAGCTGGCATTAGGCGTGTGCGCCGTTAAGCCCCAGAATTGCAGACACAATTAGTAAAGGCCAATCCCGCGCCAGTTATTCTGTTTCTTTAATTCTGTCTCTGGCATTCTGTACCCGTCCTATTCTGCTCGCAAAGCTACCGCAGGATCGATGCGCATGGCGCGGCGGGCTGGGAGATAGCAGGCCGCTAATGCGGTGAGGCTGAGGAGGACGGTGACGGCGGCATAGGTTAGGGGGTCGAAGGGCTTTATGCCGAAGAGCAAGTTGGCGAATGCCTGCGATAGCCACCACGCGGCTATGGCTCCCAGAAGGATCCCCGGCAGGGCAGGCCGCATGCCCTGCACAACGGTAGTGCGTAGGATGCTGGAACGGCTCGCGCCTAAGGCGACCCGCAGGCCGATTTCCGCTGTGCGGTGGCTCATCGAATAGGAGAGCACCCCGTAGATGCCAATCATGGCCAAGATGAGAGCCATGCCACTGAATACGCCGAGTAGGCTGGCATTCAATCGCTGCGGCGAGACGGACCGGTGGACGATGTCGTCAAACGAACGGAGGTCCGCGACGGGAAGCCGGGGATCGAGGCCGGCGACCATGGACCGGATGATGGGAGCCAGACCTGAGGGATTGCCCCGCGTGTGGATGACGAACTCACTGGTGAGGGCTCCGGGCCCATACGGGATGTACACCGTGAGAGCCGGGTTGTCCGCAAGCCCGCGCTCGTGGTTATTGCCTACTACGCCGACTACTTCAGCATTCAGGTTCGATTGCCCTTTCCAGAGGACCACTTGTTTGCCGACGGCATCCTCATTCGGAAAAAGTAACGCCGCCAGGGCCGCGCTGATGACCACATGGCGTGCCGGCGTCGCCTTGTCGCGTGGCCTCCAGACGGAAAGATCTTGGTCATTGATGAGACGGCCCCGCAAGAGTGGAAGACCAATCGCGCGAAAGTAGCCAGGCGAAGTGATACGCCACCCAGCCCAGTGCGACGCGGCGGCATCCGCAGTGGTGGCGTGGGTAGCGATGCTCATTCCCGGATTTCCACCTTCCACTGGCCGGTGGCTAATGGAGCCCACGGCTAGGGTATCGGGGAGCGCCTCGAGTTGGCCGAGGAGGCGGTCGATAAACTGCTTTCCACTGTCGTCTTGCCAATAGGAGCTCGGCATGTTGACAGAAAAAAGCATGCGGTTTTCGGACTGAAAGCCGTGGTTCACATTGACCAGTTCGGTGAAGCTGCGAATCAGCAGGCCGGCGCCGACTAGCAGGACAAACGAGAGCGCCACTTCGCCCGTCACCAGCGCGGCACGCAGGCGATTGGCCCCGCGACCGCCAGTCTGACGCTCTCCATCGCGAATGAAGCCCGTGATGGCTCCATTTGGAACATGGACCGCAGGCGCCAGGCCGGCGAGCAGCCCGGTCATCAGGGCAATGAACACCGCAGCGCCAAGCACCCAGGGATTCAGGCTCGCGTCATCCAAACGCGAGAGCCCCTGGATCTGCAACGTTTGCATGGCGCGCAAGGAAAGAAAGGCAATTCCAAGGCCGAGCAAGGCGCCAAGCGCGCTTAATAACAGAGATTCCATCATCACGAATCGGGTGAGTCGGGTTCTGTCGGCGCCGAGCGCCGCGCGAATCGCGATCTCCCTGTGCCGCGCCGTTCCGCGCGCGAGCAGCAGGTTCGCTACGTTCAGGCATGCGATCAACATCAGCAGCCCCACTGCACCGAGCAGGACCCAGAGAGCGAGCCGTGTATTGGTTCTGGCCACCCACTCATTGGCGGACCCGAGCAAGAAGCCCATGCCTTTGTTGTCCTGGGGATATTCCTGATCAAGACTTGCGGCAATCTGTTCCAGGTCGATGGAGGCGGCCTCCAATGACACACCTTTTGCCAAGCGCCCAATGACGCTGAACTCCCAACTGCCCCGATTCATATTCGGTCCAGAGCCGAAAGGAATATAGATCTGGTCATTCAGCCAGACGTGGCTTCGAGGCAGAACACCGACCACGGTATAAGCACGGTCACCCAGGCGTAGTGTGCGCCCGATGACGTTGGCGTCCCCGTTGAACTGTTGTTTCCAGAAGGCGTTGCCAAGAAGTGCAACACTACTTTCACTGCCACCGCGAACATCATCGTCAACGAAGTCCCGCCCGAGAACGGGAGCCACGCCAAGCGTTCGCAAGAAGCCGGTAGATACGGAACTTGCAGAGACTTTTTGCGGTTCGCCCACACCCGTAAGATTGGCGTTGTCATAGCGGTATGCGGCTAGTTCCTCAAAGGAGTGATTGCGATCATGCACGTCCCAAAAGTTGGCCAGGGAGAAGGAGCTGCGATCGATGTTGCGCGCGAGTCGGGTCTCCCACAGCTCCACAAGCCGGTCGGGTTCGCGAAATGGCATGGGCTGTAGCAGTGCGGCCTGAAAAATACTGAATACCGTGATGCTGGCGCCCATCCCCAAAGCCAGCATCAAGATGGCGAGCAGCGTGAGGCTCGGATTACGACGTAGCCCGCGCAGCGACTGTCTTAGTTCCGAAGCAACGGTTTCCAGCGTCACGCCCAGGCGGATATCGCTGACCTCTTCCTTGATCTGCTGAGCGCCGCCGGTCTCCAACAGAGCAAGCCTCCGGGCGGTTGCCAGGTCTGCCCCCGCCTGCAGATGCTCGTCTTCCAGCATGGCCTGATAGGCACGGATCTCTTCATCCAGGTCGGCGGACACTTCGCGTTTGCGCGCAAGATTCCGCCAAAGCATTTTCATGCGGTGCCACCACGCCATTGGGAATACCTCAAATCAGGAAGTTTCGAGTGCCTGCGCCATCGCTGAGGAAATGCGAGTCCACTGCTCTGTCTCGTCTTGCAACTGACGGCGACCCGCTGGTGTCAGTTGGTAGAACTTGGCGCGACGGTTGTTCTCCGATTCGCCCCAGGACGCACTGAGCCAACCGGCCTCTTCCATCCGGTGGAGCGCCGGGAAAAGCGAACCGGGTTTCACTTGAAAGGCGCCACCGCTTATCTGTTCGATTCGCCGGGAGATGCCTAGTCCGTGCAAGCCCTCCAGCGCAAGAGCTTTCAGGATCAAGACATCCAATGTCCCCTGCAGAAGGGCGGTCGCAGAGGGCTTGGGCTGCTTCATATAGAGATTCTATAGGAGGAAAAGGCAACGCACAATCCTAAACTGCGCCGCGACGACAGTGCGGGAATCTGGCAGGTCGATTTACGCTGGTGTGCGTGGGCGTCTCGCCACTGTTTGGCCACCACGGATTTCGCATTGGCGTCTATCTGGTGCTCTGGTGTATGGCTGGGGCGACGTTCGTTGCAGCTATGGCAAGGTGATTCTGCCAGCCCCGCAGGGCCTTTGCGGCGCGGATGTGGTTTGGGTTGTAGGGCGTTGCGGTGAGGGCTTTGTGGTGAGGTGAGCCGGATCTGGGAGCCTACGTATGTAGTTTAGAATGGTCAAAGATCGAATCACCAGAGGATTAGGTAGTGATAAGAAAACTGAAAGTTCCACATGCGATTCATTTCGAGCCGTACAGCAACGGATACGTTTATATACCAATAAAATTTGATATAAACTCCGCCACCGATATGGTTATTAACCTTTCCATGATTCAGCTTTCTCTGGTTGACCAAATCGATATAGTTGGAGAAAACGGAACTGCAGTACAATTAATGCGAGAAACGGAACCATGCTCCACCTCTGGATATATTATTAAGAGTGGGAGAATTGCACTTTCCGCTGTACAAGTAGAATTCGCAATATCATTTCTACTAAAATATATACGTGACGGAATTGGTGATGTCAACCATATCGACATCGATCTCCGAAATCGGACGACGGACTGTGACGAAGGGTGCCTAATAATTCAAATCGAATCTGCTCGGCCACTTATTGGAAAAGAAGCCAGAAAGATACTTGGACTGCCCGTCTGAAAGCTCCAAGAAACCTTCGGGCTCCGCTACTGTTCCGACACGGCAGTAAGCGGAGAAGCGGAGTTCAGAACCTACAGCCTTCTGTAAGATGACCAATCATACAGATCTGATCGTGGAGGCAGGAAAGGGATAGCACAAAAGTGTCCTCATTGCTATTTTATGCAACCGGGTCTGACCTGGAGAAGGTTGTTATTTCGGTGGAAACAGTGTACCCGTTGTAATATTTTAGGTGCGGATTGTTTGATGACCCCAATATTTAGAAATTTGCAAGCATATTGGATTACCAGCTTTTCGGGACGTCGATCGCCAGCAGCCACTCAACTGCCGATACATTTATTGCCATCAAGAAAAATGAGCAATTAAGCATACGCCCTGTCAATCAACGCAGAGGAGTAATCAAGTATGCCGTGGATCAATACATAAACCCCAATTCCATCATCATTTGCCCCGGGGGTGTATATAATAATCAGTCGATAATTATGGGTATGATTGGGTCTACCTCAGTGAATTCCGAATCCAAAACTATAGAAAATCAGTATAAAAGAGAAATAAAAAAATATTTCTCAAACGTGAGAGGAATGTGGGTCGGTGAAGAGGCTTTTACAATGCTACAGAACGGCGCTCGACTTACAAGCTCTGTGCGATCGCCGAAAGAATGTGATCTACAACTGGATGAATAGTATCTCATTCAGCCCGCCTCGCCAGTTCAGCAAATTGGAAGCCGGTTCCGAGTTTCGACAAGGAATTTCCATTGCTTCGCCATCGTTACTTGGCACCGCGGGGTCGCAGTGCTTGAAGGGCCCGTTTCAAGTGGGATGGGAAGGTTTGCCGCTTTGGTCTTGAGTAACGCGTCCGGGGCGTTGTAGACATTTTATCCGTGCCTGTTCTTACTGATTCTGGCTCTTCCGGCATTCTAGTGGCTAGGGGTTCAGGTCCAGAGCGCCGCAATGGAAGTAAATGGCGTTGATGAAGTTCTGCTGGTTGCGGTAACCTCTGGCGGTTGCCTTCACCCATTGAATC
>Ga0182745_1001295_pt1 | contig 24461 bp, 19 predicted proteins | sample eDN3rd30CKraftBY_FD_128523 | JGI IMG/M metagenome (GOLD analysis project Ga0182745, IMG submission 128523) | Enriched backyard soil microbial communities from Emeryville, California, USA - eDNA 3rd pass 30_C Kraft BY (version 2) (version 2) | ecosystem: Environmental > Terrestrial > Soil >... | reverse complement strand
GACGCCCGCGCTCCCAGGGAGAGGCTTCGGGTAACGCTCTTGTGGAACGCCTTCGGACTTATCATCGAATTGAATGCGGGCGGGACGCCCGCGCTCCCAGGGAGAGGCTTCGGGTAACGCTCTTGTGGAACGCCTTCGGACTTATCATCGAAATGAATGCGGGCGGGACGCCCGCGCTCCCAGGGAGAGGCCATCGTTTCGCTCCGGCCGCGTGCCTTCGGCTCCATCGTGGAAATGCGGGTGGGACGCCCGCGCTTCGTATTGCCCAATTGCGGGCGGGATGCCCACGATGCCCACACTCTCAGGAAGAGAACTTTGACGGGATTGGGCCAGTCCGGTAACCTTCGGACTGGTAGGGATGATTGAATGAAGGGGGACTGCGCAACCGTTTGGACCTGATCGTCCCTCCTCGGCGATCACGCGGGGTGGTCGCCGTCGCGCCGGGAAGCAGGTCACGCTCGCCCCCATGCCGACCGATACAATGCAAACCATTCCAGACCGAGGGTGAGAGGCAAATGAAATCGATTTCGCGCAGAAACTTTCTGGGCAGCTCAATGGCCACGGGGTTGGCGATGGGCATGCCGGGCCTGATCAGGGGCGCCGAGCCGGGTTCGGCGGGCCCCAACGAAGCGGTTCGGATCGCGGTGATCGGCCTGGGATCGACCACTGCGATTGGTGGAGTGGGGGCACGTGGCCACCAGCTCATCGGCCGCCTCCGCGAAGTCAAGGGGGCCCGGATCGTTGCCTTGTGCGACGCGGATCAGGCCCATCTCGACCGGGAAGTCAAGGAGGCTGAGAAGCACGAAGGGAAAGTGGCGGCCTTCACCGACTTCCGCCGCGCCCTCGATGATCCGAACATCGACGCGGTCGTCATCGCCCTTCCGAACCACTGGCATGCGCTCGCGACGATCTGGGCCTGCCAGGCCGGCAAGGATGTTTATGTTGAGAAGCCGTTCTCATACGACCTCTGGGAAGGTCAGCAGATGGTGGCGGCGGCCCGCAAGTACAACCGGATTGTGCAAGTGGGGACTCAGAATCGATCAAGTCAGTTCCTGAGCAAGGTGTTCGACCGCCTGAACGGTGGCGACCTGGGAGCGATCCGATTCGCCCACGCGCTCATTTACCGAGGGCGCGACCCGATCGGACTGGTCAATACGCCTCAGCCAATCCCCAGCACGGTCGACTACGACCGCTGGTGCGGACCGGCCCCGAAGCACGACCTCATGCGCAAGCAACTCCACTACGAGTGGCACTGGTTCTGGGAAACCGGAAACGGGGAAATGGGGAATAACGGGATTCATGTCATCGACATTTGCCGATGGGGGCTCAGGCAGAACCAGATTCCCGCGCGGGCGCTCAGCATCGGCGGTCGGTTCGCGTTCAATGACTCCGGCCAGACCGCCAACACCCATGTCGCCTACTTCGACTTCCAGCCCGCTCCGCTCATTTGCGAGATCCGCAATGTCAGCGTCGGCAAGGACAAGAAGGCAATCGGAGAGTACCGAGGCCGAAACAAGGGCATCTTGATCGACTGCGAGGGAGGCTATTTCGCTGGCGACGCGGGGGGCGGAGCCCTCTACGACAAGGCTGGCAAGAAAACGGAAGACCTCCCCAAGGGAGACACACCCAAGGAGCTCGAGGTCGCGCACCTGTCTCACTTCGTCAAGGCCGTTCGGAGCCGGAAAACGAGTGACCTGGCCGCCGAGGCCCTGGAGGGGCACCGTTCCACGGCCTGCTGCCACATGGCGAACACCTCGCACCGGCTCGGCAAGACCGCGAGCCCCGAAGCGATTCACGCCTCGATCTCCGATAACCCCGAACTGACCGATGCCTTTAACCGCTGCCAGGAGGTTCTGCTGAAGAACGGCGTCGACCTCAAGAGCGACAAGGCCACGCTCGGTCAGTGGGTCACGTTCGACGACAAGCAAGGCCGATACGTCGGCGAAAATGCCGAGGCGGCGAACGCTCTCTCTCGGCGTGAATATCGCGCCCCTTATGTCGTCCCCGAAATTGACAAAGCTTAACATCCAATAAAAACCAGCACGTTCTCAATTTCACCATTGAGAACATGTCGGCTTTTTCCTTCGCAACCCAGCCCATTCACAACTTGCCCCGCGGCGGCCGACCCATTGCCTTGCCGAATGGGTCGGCCGCGGAGAACGCAAGAGAATAGAGGGGAGGTGACGCCGGCTTGGCGTCACTTCCCCTCTTCGTTTGATTGGGACCCCACTCAATCAGGTGGGTCTCACCTGCCGATCCTCGAGCAGATTATTGCACGGGCCGGCTCGCGGCGCGGTGCGCGTTCAGTCGTCCCAACTGTCGGAGTGGAGTATGCGACTTCTGTGCCTGCCGCCGCAGCCAGATCGCCTCCTGGCGTGCCCGCAGCCGATCTCCGCGCCGAGGCTGTAAACCACCACCAAAGCTATCAACCTCGGAGGGCCCCACCAGAATGCTCTGGTCGAAGTGGGTCACGTAGTTCGTGCCTGGCTGTCCCCCCGGACGCCCGGCAAGCGGAATTCCGGTCACACCAGTCAGGCCGGTCGCTCCGACTCCAATCACAGTCAACTGGTACTGATCTCGAAGCTTGAGCTGGCGGCTCGCCGTGATCAAGGTCACCGTTCGGGTACTGGCGTCATACTGCGCACTCACGATGGGAATGAACAGGTCATCACGTGTGCCAAGGCGTCTGTCTCGCCCTCGGCTTTGAAGCAGGTAGTTCGCTGGATTCTGAGCCCGGACGGGGTCGAGATCCTGGCTGAACGTGAGAACCAGTAAAGTGGTTTGATTGTGGAACCCGTATCGCTGAAGACCGATGACCGAGGGAGGAGCTGGCTGCGGAGCCACCGGAAGCACCGCGATCGCGACACTCGCCGAGTTGCTGAACGAAACCCCGTCGGTATTTCGGTATGTGAACGAGTCCGTTCCAATAAAACCTGGGTTCGGGATGTAGGTAAATGATCCGTCCGGGTTGAGAACCAACGTTCCGTTCGAGGGAGGATCCACCACCTCGGCGGTCAGCGGGTTGCCGTTAGGACTCGAGTCGTTAATCAAAACGCCCGGCGTGGTGATGACCAGCGTCCCCCCTTCGTTGGCAACATACTGATCGTCGACCGCGGTGGGAGCCTGTTGCTGCTGCGCAAGCACGGTGATCGCGACTGTCGCCGTGCCCGACGTCAGCGTTCCATCCGAGGCCTGATACGTGAAAGAATCAACACCCACGAATCCCGCGTTCGGCGTGTACTGGAAGGAGCCATCGGTGTTGAGCGTCACCGTCCCATTCGTCGGCTGGCCCACGATCGTGGCCGTGAGGGGAGCACCCGAAGTGCTTACGTCATTGCTCAGAACTCCAGGCGCGCTAATGGTCAAGGACTGGCCTTGATTGGTCGCGTACTGGTCATTGACCGCTGTGGGGGCCTGTTGCTGCTGAGCGACCACGGTAATCGCGACCGTCGCCGTGCCCGACGTCAGCGTTCCATCAGAGGCCTGATACGTGAAGGAGTCAACACCCACGAAGCCCGCGTTCGGCGTGTACTGGAACGAACCATCGGTGTTGAGCGTCACCGTCCCATTCGTCGGCTGGCCCACGAGCGTGGCCGTCAATGGCGTGCCCGACGGGCTCACGTCGTTGCCGAGCACACCAGGAGTCGCGATCGTCAGGGCCTGATTCTGAGTCACCGAATACTGGTCATTGACCGCTGTGGGGGCCTGTTGCTGCTGAGCGACCACGGTAATCGCGACCGTCGCCGTGCCCGATGTCAGCGTTCCATCGGAGGCCTGATACGTGAACGAGTCGGTCCCCACGAAGCCCGCGTTCGGCGTGTACTGGAACGAACCATCGGTGTTGAGCGTCACCGTCCCGTTCGTCGGCTGATCCACGATCGCGGCCGTCAGCGGAAGGCCTGAAGGGCTCACGTCGTTGCTCAGAACACCAGGCGCCGCGATCGTCAGTGGCTGGTTCTCTGTTACCGAGAACTGGTCGTTCACGGCGACAGGCGGTTGTTGCTGTGGCGGAAGCACTGTGATGGTCACGGTCGCCAGGTTTGTCAAGTTTGTCCCGTCGGACGCCTGGTACGTGAAGGAGTCGGTGCCCACGAAGCCCGCGTTCGGCGTGTACTGGAGCGAACCATCGGTATTGAACGTCACCGTCCCGTTCGTGGGCTGGCCCACGAGCGTGGCCGTCAAGGGCGTGCCCGAGGGGCTCACGTCGTTGACGAGCACACCAGGCGCCACGACCGACAACGTTTGCCCGCTCTCCATCGAGTACTGATCCGCGTTGGCCACCGGCGGTTGCTGATCAGGGGGGAGGATGTTGATCGTGACCGTGGCCGAGTTACTCAAGAGGGTGCCGTTGGTAGCCACATACGTGAAGCTATCTACCCCAACGAAGCCGGGGTTTGGCGTGTAAGTCACAGTACCGTCTGGGTTGATCACGACGGACCCATTCGTCCCCTGGGTCACGGAGCTTACCTGGAGGGTATCGCCAGGCGCGAAGGCGTCGTTATTCAAGACGGGAATCACAACGGCGGTATCAACGTCCGTATTGGCATGGTCGGGATTCGCGATCGGCGCGGAGAAAATTCCCACCGCCTCCACGCCCACGATGGACTCGCCGATCCCAATTCCCAACGCCCCCAACAAGGGATCGGCGACGTTCGTGAGAAGCGGAGTCACAATCGGCGTGAGAACGCTATTGACAAGGGGCTGAACCAAGCCGCTGGTTAGGGCTGGAAGGATGCCATCGAGGAGCGGCCCCAGAGATCCACTGATCTGAACCTCGAGATTATTGACGAGGCTCTGGGCCAAATTCGTGATGAAGGTCGTGCTGGACCCCACCGTCTGCAGGGGCGAAGGATAAGGAGGCGTGAAATTCAAGAGCGTCGGAGATCCCGGCGCCTGGCCCAAGGCGACGTCGCGTACCTGGATCGCCGCCGAGACACTCAGACCCAGAAGCGGAACCGATACGGCGAGTGAGCCCACGGTTCCGAAGGTCAAATCGGTCGCGGGATCAATCACATGGGTCCGGTTGAAGAACACGCTGTCATCAATATTACCAACATAAATATTGGTAACACCCGGGGTTGCTTCCACTCCCACGGCAGCCGAGATGGCATCAATCGTCTGAATGGTGCCGTTCGTACTCGCCACCTCGAGATAGACTTGCAAATCGGCCACGTTGGCCGTCGCGGTGATCACGTTCAACGGAACGCCCAGCACGCCTCCGATCGCGCCCAGCAAACCCGAGGTATCCAGATCCAGACCGACAAGGTCGTCGAGGTCCAGTTTGACCCGCATCGCGGCCGTGTGGAACTGTGTTCCCTCGGGCCCCCTGACGATCACGGGGGGTTCGACCACCTGCGCCGAAAGCTGCAAGCTTCCAACCGACACGGGCAAGCCGAGGCCTGCTAGCTCCGCGCCGGAAATCACCACGGGGGTTGGCGTGGTGAGAACGTTATCAAAGTTGTAAAGTTGGGCTGTTCCCGTCACCAGGTCGAGAGCGTTCAGATCGATGTCGGACAGGCTCCCCTGGTTAGGATCGATCTGAAGCAAGTCTCCCAGTTGGATCGTGCCAGTCAGGCCGCCAAGCTGAAGAATCTGCGCATCCAAGGCGTTAACCAGCGCGGTATTGCCATCGGCCTGCGCGACCGTCGCGGCCGCGCCCAAGATTTGCACGAGCGTCAGGTCAGTCGTGAGCACCTCGCTTGGGCTGGACACGCCGAGATCGGCCTGGAGCACGTCCAGAAGGCTCGCGAGATTAACCTCACCCCCCGCCAGTCCATTCCAATCCAGCACGGAGAGGCTGACGTTACTCTGCAGCAGGGCGCTGGTGACGGCATTCAGAAGCGGGCCTTCCGAGGAGTCGATCGACGCGAGCCGAGAACCCGCGAAGACCGTGGCGACGGGGATGCTATCCGCCACCGTCAGATTAACGGTCGTGGTCGCCGAATCCACCCCGTCGCTCATCGTATAGGTAAAGCTGTCCGCGCCGACGAAATTCCCGACCGGAATGTACTGAAACGACCCATCTGGATTCAGAACCAGGTTGCCGTTCGCCGGCTGCGTGAAGTTCGTGACCTGCAAGGCGGTGTTTTCGGTGGTGCTATCGTTTGCCAATACTCCGCTAGCGCCAACGTTGAGCGGAACATTTTCAATCAAGCCGAAAGTGTCGGCAACGGCGCTGACTGAGAGTAAAGTTCGGTCTTCCAGCGATTCGAGGCTTGCACGCTTTCGCCGCTCAAGCAATGTATTGTGCCTCTGCCGCTGAACCTCGCGTCTGTTTCCATACACCGATGCAGTTGCCTTGAACATCTAAAAAACCCCCATCTCATCCGATGTTGATCTATCGAATGCCGTTCGCTCTCCGCCTGATGTGGTGGAAGTGACAGCAACCACCCATCCTGTGTCGATGCAAACCGCTTGGGTGAACTCACTCGGGAATCGCAAAGCGCAGAGGCTCCCTCAATCCCCTTGGGTTCAAACCAATGGGACTCATTTTGCCGTCAGAGAACGAGTTACCAAGACGCTCCGCGCAATCGTCGCAGGCGCAATTAAGCTCGAAAGCTAGCTTGCAAATCAGACGCCTAACATGGCGCCCGATTAAAACATAATTCAAAAAGAATCCCGAGACTGTCGAGCGAGCTTCAATCCCAAGCACGCATGAGACATCACACTCGACCCTCTTATACTATCTATCTTGCGCCAACCTAGGCGTCAAGTAGCTCGATCAGACTTTTATCCATGTTTTTCTCGCTTTTTTCTACTCGATCCTTTTCAAATTTCCTATTTTTCGAAATCGCGACGTATTAAGCAGGCCCTCGAGAGCGAGCCGTCAAAAGCCGCTTGATATAGCAGAACATATCGGTTCCTCGTATGCCATGTCCCCGTTCTCTCCTTAATTCTGAACCCTCCCCGTTCATCAAGCGTCATCGCGACAAACAATTCCAATATCACTCACATAATGAGCTTAACCTGGGACGCAACGCAAAAAAGGCCGCCCTCATCCAGGTGGACGAGGACGGCCCAAACGATCATTCACTCCAAGCTACTTTCATTCCTCAATTCTTATTTGTTTTCACTTCCTGATTCTGCGCACTCAAGTACTCAATCAGATCAATGAACTCCGAAGGGGCCAAGGTAGCGGCCGTCCCTTCTGGCATACTGCTCTGGGTTTGCAAGGCGCGTTCCTCAATATCCTTGACGAGAATTTTGCGGATCGCCTTGCCATCGAAGATCTGCACTTCCTGATCATTCTCACTCACCAGGAGGCCGGAGGCGATGGTGCCGTCGGCGGTGGCGATCATCGTGGATCGATACTTTGGATCCACGTCGGCGTTAGGATCGATGACGGAATGAATGATCTTCATTCGAGGCATCCTCCGCGCCACTCCCGCGAGGTTCGGGCCGAACTCGCGGCCTTCACCATTGCCAACCCGATGGCAGGCCGTGCAGGATCGGACGAAGACCTCGCGTCCTCGGTTCTGGTCCCCTTTCAACTGGGCCAGGCCGGTCATCGCCTTGTTCCGTTCTTCCTCGGGCTTGGGTTCCTGGCTCAAGAGTGATTGCAAGAACGGAATCGCCGCCGCGCCCGACTTCGCGGCGGACATCAACTCGTTGAGCATCTCCGTCCCGCGCGAACTCGTCTTGGGGAGCCGACCGGTCAGGTAATCGCCCCGCCAGACGTCGGCATTGGCTCCAAGCGCCTGTTTGACGGTGTAGTCGCACCAGTAGTCGGCGGGGGCGTCGGTCATGGCGAGCAGACCCGTCATCGCCTTGGGATCGGCGAAGAAGCTCAGCCCACGCGCGGCCTCGGTTCGCACGCGCGGATGCTCGTCTCGAGCGGCCTCCAGCAGCGCATCGAGAGCCCCAGGAAGCGATGCCCGCTCATCCGCGATCACCCGGACCGCCGCGGCGCGAGCGGGAAAGCTCTTGGCATCCTTACGCAAGGACGTGAGCAACTCCTGGTCCAGGTGGTGAAAGGACTCGAGCACCCAGAGCGCTTCGCAACGGAGGCGGTCGTACTCGGCATCGTCGGCGGGAAGCTTGGCAACCCAGCTCTTGACCGCGGCCACCACCTCGGCCTCGGGCCGATCGCGCAGCTCGCGCCGGGCACGGTACCGGGTCCGCCACTCGTATTCGCGCAGTTGCTCGAGAAGCTCGGGAACGGACTTGCCGAACTGGGTCACCGGCTTGACCAGGGGGCGGCCGGGATACACCAATCGGTAGATCCGGCCTCGCGTGTGGTCGCGGTTCGGGTCGCGCTGGCTATATTGCATGTGCCCGATCAAGGCGTTGGCCCAGTCGCCGAACCAGAGGGCGCCGTCGGGGCCAATCTGAGGGTCAGCAGGCCTGAAATGCTTGTCAGTCGATGCGATCAGGTCGTCCGGCTTCCCATTGGCGTGCTTCAGACGCGCCCCCGAGTAGCCGCCGCCGTCGTCCTCGACATGAAACCGAGGCATGCCGTTCATATTAATGACACAGGCATAGGTAAACTGTCCCTGAACCTCCTCCGGGAAGTGCCGCGAGATCAGGAACTCGCTTCCAAGGGCGGGACGCATCCCTTCATTATTGAAGATCATGTTCAGGCCGGTCCGGCCGCGATACTGAGCCCCCGAGAGGGGCGTATCCCAAGCCTGGTTGGCGGTGGTGCCATCGCCGACGATCCCCTGCCCCCAGCCGTTGAACACGTAGCACCACATGTTGTACTGGCCCGGCAGCGCGAACTGGCGGATCTTGAACGTACGGGGGTCGAGCACATAGGCTCCCCCGGTGCCATGGCTCCGGTGCGGTCCCCAGGGGGTCTCGAGCGTGGTGCTGGTGGCGATCCCTTCAAGCATGTGCAGAGCCCCGCCGGGGCTCCACTCGAACGCGCCACAGGCGTGATGGGTGTCGTCGGTCGCCCAGCCGTCGAACAGGTGCGTGACCTCGTCCGCCTTGTCGTCGCCATCGGTGTCCTTCAGCCAGAGCAAGCGAGGCTGGTCCACCACCAGAACTCCCCCGTTCCAGAACTCGAACCCGGTCGGGCAGTGCAGCTTGTCGTAGAAGACCTTGGAAACGTCGGCCTTACCATCCCCGTCGGTGTCTTCCAGAATCACGAGCCGGTCGTTGGGCTTGTGGTCGCCCGGCTTCCACTGCGGATAGGTCGGCATGCAGGCGACCCAGAGCCGCCCCTTGTTGTCGAAGTTGAGTTGAACCGGCTTGGCGATCTCGGGAAACTTCGACTCATCGGCGAACGGCTCGATCGCGAATCCGGGAGGAACCTTCGTCGCCTTCACCAGTTGCTCCGGGCTGAGATACCGCAACGAGTCGGCCTCGGAGTACTTCTGGCGCGGTTCGCCAAATCGCGTCTTGGGAGTGAACAGCTCGCCGGTCGTCGAGTCGTCGGGATGGTCAGCCACCTTCTTGTTTTGAGCGAGATCCCAGATATAACGGTCGCGCACCTCCGCCATCTCGCGAATCTTCACGTACTCGCGAGGAAAGGTCTCCGTGTCCCAGGTTCGCCTTCCTCCATAAACATACCACCCATTCAACATGCGATAGTCCTGTAGATGCACCCAGGACTTATCATTCACCGCGGCCCGGAGCGCCTCGTAGGCTGGGCTGCCCACGCTGGCCGAGGAGGGGATGGTGAAGAGGGCCTCGTCGAGGAGGTAAGCCACCTCGCGGTCGCCTCGTTCGTTCAGATGGCACCCGTTGATCGTAAGCTGCATGCCCGGCTCGGCGATCATGCGCTCGTTCGACTTCCCGAACAGGTCAACGAATGCGACTTTCTTCTCGACAGCCACTTCCCTGGCCGCCTGCGTGTAGAGTTGCAAACGGTCATTCACCGGCTTGGCGTCGGGAAGATCCGGGTTTCCGGTGGGCTCAAAGGCGATGGGGGAGATCACCACAAACCGAGGCGGGGCCTTGGTATCGTCGCGTGGGTAGCTCGTTTCGAGACGTTCGAAAAGTTTCCGGTAGTCGGCCTTGAACTTCTCGATCCCCTCGGCTCCCGCGTACGACTCATTGAATCCAAAGAAGCAGAAGTAAGTATCCGCGCCGAAGGCGAGCATCGGATCGTCCAGCGCCGTGTAGTCGGCGGAGCGCTGTTGGATCCCCACTTCCTCGGCGGGGCGGGCGAAGTTCCGCACCACCAGCTCTTTATCTGGAAACCGCGTGTGCAGCATCGTCTCGAAGTGTCCGAACAGGTTCATGCGTTCGGCCTGCGAGTTTCCGATGAACGCCACCCGCTCTCCCTTGAGGAATTTCAGCGGGAGCCGGCTGGGGGGCAAGGGCGGACGCGCGGGGCGCGCCGGCAAGGCCAGGAGTTTCTTGGCGAGCTCCTTTGAAGGAGCCTGCGCCCATGCCCCTTGCGCGGGGGCCAATGCGCAAAGACAGGTGAAAAGAACGAACGACTTCACGAAATTCATGGAGGGAGTGCCTCGCGGGATGGCACGATCGCAACTCGACTGACGCGCCCGGCGTGTTGGTGGGTCTGTCAGCCGATCCGGTATCGTGGGGTCTAGATCCCTCACAGTGTTTCGCCCTGCTCGCCCTGCGTCAAGAGAAGGGCTCTTGAGAGGCGCATTCCTTTACAGGCCGTGAGTGTCCTACGTACTTTCGCTCGGCCTTCGTTCGAAAACAAACAACCCAGGCCTCCGCAATCGAATGATTGCGAAGAGCCTGGGTTGAACGTCGCGGAAGCCGAAGCATTCCCAAGGGTCGGCTAAATGAGGTTCAAGACCCGGTCGGAGAGTCCCTTCTCTACCACCAACACGTTCAGCTTGCCGGTGGAAACGAGTTTCTCGAGCACCTCGAGCTCGCGCAGACGCATGAGGGTCGGGTTCTCAACCAGGAGCTTGGCGGTGTTGGCCTGGGAGCGCAACGCGGCGGTCTCCTCGCGCCGGGTGATCAGGTTCGCCTCGGCCGCTTTCTTCGCCTCGATCACCCGGTTCAACAGGTCTTTCATCTCGCCCGGGAGGATGAGGTCGCGAATTCCCAAGGTCACGCACTGAAGGCCCAGCCCCTCGAGTCTGGGGTTCAGCAGCGCGATCGCCTCGCTGGAGACCCCTTCCTTGTCCGCGAGCAAGGTATCGATCTCACGAGCGCCGATGACAGTGCGTAGAACGAGCTGAGCCTCTCGGTAGAGCGCCTGGCGAAAGTCGTCGATCGCGCAAACGGCCTTGCGCGGGTCGAACACGCGGTAGGTCCCGCTCACGTTCATGCGGAGCGTGACCTTGTCCGCGCTCATGATCTCCTGGCCTGGCAAGTCGATCACGGTATCACGCAGGTCCACCTCGACGACCCGCACGTCCGCGACCCCTTTCCAGAAGGCCCAGGGGCCCGCTTCAAGGTTCTCAACATACCGGCCGTCCAGGAACAAGATCCCCACGTTCCCCCGGTTGACCGACCCCATGTCCAGGAACTCAGCGGCCACCTTCGAGCGAAGAACGACCTTGCGGTCGGCATGCTCGAATCGGGGCGACTCGATATCGACCACCTCGACTCGCACCGCCCGCAATCCGGTCCAGTACACATGCTGACCCGGTCCGAGGATGCGCGCGAACCGGCCGTCGATCCAAACCAGCGCACGCTGCTGGTCCTGAATCTCGAGCACCTCCGCCCGCCCTTGCAACGCTCCCGACTTCACGATCAGGTCCAGCTTACCGTGCTTCAGGAACGGCTCGCTCTGAGCAACGACGTCAACCCTCACCCGATTCAGCGGATCGAGGTACAGGTGCGTCCCGGGCCCCAGTAGTCCCGCGAAGTCCCCCGCGCGAAACAGGAGCCCCATCTCATCCCGCTGGATCCTCCATTTCTTGATCAATGTCCACATGGTTCTCTCCCTACCAAGGTAAACGCAACTCAATGAATGAGTTAATAAGAACACTTTTCAAAATCATCAAACCGCTCGTTCGATAAAAACGAGCACCTTCGAGAGACGGAGTGACCAACGGCCACGCGTTCAGAAGGCACGGAGCCTGGTTTGCGTCTCCCGTCCGCCGGAGGACTTGGGAATCTTTCAAAGCTGGGGTTGAGGCGTCGGCTTCGCTTCCGAGAGCAACCTCTTCAGAACGCGGAAACATCGGAGCATACCCCAAACGATTGATTCGCAAGGCAACCAGGCTGATGTTGGGAGACGGAATGGACCTGCTTCAAGGTGCCCGGACGCGCTGTTTGGTTGTCTTCGACGAAGTCCCCCCTCCTTTTGATCGACTCTGGGGAGGTGGTCGCCTCGTCTCCGACACCAACGGGCCGCCTAGCGACCCCGCCTCTCTCAGGCTCAAACGTGGTCGGGAATGGTTTCAGCACCCCCGTAGCCAACGCCCCCGTCGGGGACGCCTTGGCGAAGTGGACGGGATTCGAACCCGTAACTTCCAGGTTAATAGCCTGGTGCTCTACCGTTGAGCTACCACGAACCGACCTCGCCCCGGTTTTCACTCCCTGCACGGAACACGTCTCACCAATCGCCAACGAGGGCGAGGTGAACGCGCCGCGGGCCCGACGAGGATCGGAACGTTTGCTTACAAAGGAGACGCCGGTGGGAATCGAACCCACTTGAACCGGGTTGCAGCCGGCTGCCTGGCCATCTGGCTCCAGCGTCCCAAACGTCTTGCAAGGGCGAATATCGCCTTGGCTTCTACTTCCCGCCAAACCGAGATGAATCTCTCGACATCACGGTTTTTGCCCTCGCCAGGAGTCGAACCTGGCCTTCGACCTTCGCAGGGTCGCGTGCCTCCTCCACACTCCGAGGACCGCTTTCATCATCAATTCTATATTCCTTAAATTTTGCATTCCTTAACATGATGATTTCGGAGAGAAGGATTCGAACCTTCATCACCGGGATCAAAGCCCGGCGGCCTACCGTTAGCCGATCTCCGAGAGCGCTCAGCGGGATTCGAACCCGCACTTCCGCGTTGGCAACACGGTAGGATGCCATTACCTCATGAGCGCCTGAATGACTTACGATTCAATATTTCAAAGAGCAAGAATCCCATGGCCTGATTGGCCCTGGATGAATAACGCATTGCGTGCGTCTTCGCCGTGGCGATGCGATGCCAGCATCTCCGCCGAATGGGACCCGAGGGACTCGAACCCTCACCGCGTCGGTTAAAAGCCGAGCGTGCTGCCACTAACACCTGGATCCCGCTGGCGTCGGTCTGTATCGGAGCCGATCGGAGAGTTATAGCGAGTTGGTGCCGGGCCCAACGCAAAGCGGCCCGGCGTCGCTGAGACGCCGGGCCGCTCAATTCCCTTTATGATCAGGAATGCGGTCGGTGCTCACGTCGCTCTGACTTTACGCTGTCCACCTTGAGAAGGGTGACATTGGCGTCGTTGTCCCGCCTGGCCATTCGCCGGTTTGAGTGGATTGGGCTGAGCCAATATGCGGAACATGACTTGATCCATTCTTCGTTTGAAACGATGGTTCCTCGCCGTCTCTCCGGCGTTGTACCAGGGGAGACACGAGCCCCCATTCTCGAGTTCGCAGCCATCGCGGCGTTTTTTACGCGGGCCTCGATTATATAGACTCCCCTCGTCGAGAATGGTAACCTGAACCCCTGGGGAACGTCGGATCTCCCTCGAGCCTGGGCGGGAACCTTTGGTTTGAGGGACCTCATGGCATGCCGAGACCGACCTCGCTTTGTTTCAAGGCATTTGAGGTCGACTTGCGCGGGAGCTCTCAGGCCATGCTGAGTCACGAGTCCGCTGCGCACGCGCCACTCCCAATCGTTTCCAACGGTCGAGAGTTGAGCGAACCCGTGCGTCGTCCAAGGGAGACGGAAGCGGACTCGGTAGGCATCCTGGTTTTGGGCCCCGACGGCCCGCGCGAAACGTCCGACTGGATCGTGGTGGAAGAGCCGCTGGAGATCCGCGCCCGAGGGCCCGACCAGACGCCGGTGAGCGTGGCGGTGACCATGCGCACGCCCGGCCACGACCAGGAGCTGGCTGTTGGGTTTCTCTATACCGAGGGACTGATTCAGTCGCGTGACGAACTCCTGGAGTTACCTACTCCCAAGGAAGCGACGCATCCCCGCCGAGCTTGCAATATCGTCGAAGTCCCCCTGAACCACCCATTCGACGGCTCAAGACTGAAACGCAACTTCTTCGCAACCTCGAGCTGCGGGGTCTGCGGCAAGGCATCGCTGGAGCAAGTCGCAGTCCGGTGCAAGCCCGTTGAGCCAGGAACGTTGGTCCGCCGGTCAATCTTGCTCGAGCTTCCCGACGCACTTCGTCGAGCCCAAAAAATCTTTGAACGAACGGGGGGTCTGCACGCGGCTGGCCTGTTCGACCCGTCCGGTGCGCTCTTGAATCTGCGCGAAGACGTGGGACGGCACAACGCGGTGGACAAGCTCGTGGGCCATGCCCTGCTCCACGGGGACGTGCCCCTGTCGGGCCGAATCCTCGTGGTCTCGGGGCGGACCAGCTTCGAGATTCTTCAGAAGGCCGCCGTGGCCGGGGTCCCGATCGTCTGCGCGGTCTCCGCCCCTTCCACGCTTGCGGTCTCGCTCGCCGACCGGCTGGGGATCACGCTCGTCGGGTTCCTTCGCGGGTCGAGCTTCAATATTTATACTCATGCGGATCGGATCGATCCGCGGCACTGATCCTGATCACGAATCGACGGGGAGGGAAGGAACGATGCCGGACTTCACCACGAAGCCAGGTTCCACGCCGCCCCCACCCCTGCCTCCGCCCCCCAACACTGCCGATGCTCCATCTCACCCTGAATTGGCGAAGGTGGATGTTCGACCTTACCACCACCCCGCCGCTGGCTTCGGGGCCATCGCCAGCACGGTCAAGCACACCATGCATGAGATGGGGGTGATTCGAGGGGCCTCAACGCTCTTGAAGGTCAACCAGGTCGGCGGGTTCGACTGCCCAGGCTGCGCCTGGCCGGAGCCAGGGGCCGACCATCGCTCGCACGCCGAGTTCTGCGAGAACGGGGCCAAGGCGGTCGCCGCCGAAGCCACCACCCGGCGCGTCACTCCCAGCTTCTTTCGCCAGTGGTCGATCCCCCAGCTTCTCGACCAGTCCGACTACTGGCTCGAGTCGCAAGGGAGGCTCACCGAGCCGATGCTCCGCGCGGAGGGGGCCGACCATTACGAGCCGATCTCCTGGGACGATGCCTTCCACCTGATTGCCCGCGACCTCAACGCGCTCCACTCACCCGACGAAGCCGTCTTTTATACTTCGGGACGGACCAGCAACGAGGCCGCCTTCCTCTACCAACTCCTGGTTCGGCTGTATGGGACCAACAACCTGCCCGACTGCTCGAACATGTGCCACGAGTCGAGCGGAGTCGGGCTAGGTGAGTCGATCGGGGTGGGGAAGGGAACGGTCTCGCTGCACGACTTCGACCTGGCCGACGCCATCTTCGTGATCGGCCAAAACCCCGGCACGAACCATCCTCGGATGCTCTCGGCGCTCGAGGCCGCGGCCCGCCGCGGGTGCCACATCGTCAGTATCAACCCGTTGCACGAGCGGGCACTCGATCGCTTCTCCCACCCCCAAGACGTGCGCGACCTGCTCACCGGCGGGACCGCCATCGCCGAACTGTTCCTTCCCGTCCGGATCAATGGAGACGTCGCCCTGCTCAAAGGGATCATGAAGGAGGTCCTCGCCGAAGAACGCGCCCGGCCGGGCGAAGTCCTCGACCACGCGTTCCTCCGGGAACACACCTCGGGCTTCGACTCGTTCGTCTCCCAGCTCGAGGCGGTCTCATGGGACGAAATCATCGAGCAGAGCGGGATCAGCCGAGAACTCATCAAGAAAACCGCACAAGTTTACATCAATGCCAAGCGAGCGATCATTTGCTGGGCCATGGGACTCACCCAGCACAAGAACGGAGTGGGGAACATCCAGGAGGTGGTGAACCTGCTCTTGCTCCGAGGGAACCTGGGGAAGCCGGGAGCGGGAGCTTGCCCGGTGCGCGGGCACAGTAACGTGCAAGGGGACCGGACGATGGGGATTTTTGAACGTCCCTCCGCCGGGTTCCTCGACCGCCTGGGCCAGGCCTTCGGCTTCGAGCCTCCGCGCGAGCACGGCTTCGACGTGGTCGCGGCGATCCAGGCGATGCACGAAGGGCGGGCCCACGTCTTCTTCGCGATGGGGGGGAATTTTCATTCCGCCTCGCCCGACACGAATTACACCGCCGAGGCGCTCCGACGGTGCCGCCTCACCGCGCACGTGGCGACCAAGCTCAATCGGTCGCATCTGGTTACGGGCAAACAAGCCTTGCTGCTCCCCTGTCTCGGCCGGACCGAGCAAGACCAGCAAGCCTCCGGCCCTCAGTTCGTGACCGTCGAGGACTCGATGAGCGCGGTTCACGCCTCTCGAGGGAAGCTGTCGCCAGCTTCGTCGAAGCTGCTCAGCGAACCAGCGATCGTGGCCCGGCTCGGTTTGGCCCTGGGCGGGCGCGTTGCCCAGGTCGACTGGAACCGCTTCATGTCAAACTACGACGAGATTCGGGACCGGATCGCCGAGGTGGTCCCTGGCTTCGAGAACTTCAACGAACGCGTTCGTCACCCCGGCGGGTTCGTCCTGCCCAACCTCGCGGCTCGGAGGCAGTTTCAAACGTCCACCGGCAAGGCCGAGTTCCGCGTCGTCCCGCTCCCCCGCATCGACCTGGCCCCGGGTCAGCTCTTGATGATGACCGTGCGGAGCCACGACCAGTACAACACGACCATCTACGGGCTCGACGACCGATACCGGGGCGTTTACCAGGAGCGCCGGGTCGCGTTGATGAACCCCGAGGATCTCGTCGATTTGGGGTTGGTCGATCACCAGGTCGTGGATCTCGTGGGGGAACATCGCGGCGAGCGCCGGGTCGCGCCGCGCTTCATCGCGATCCCATATGATATCCCTCGCGGCTGCGTGGCCACCTACTTCCCCGAGGCCAACGTGCTCGTCCCCATCGACGATTACGCCGACGGCAGCCGCACCCCCGCGTCGAAGTCGGTGGTCATCCGCGTGGTCCCCACCGAGCATCACGAGGGCCTCGCCCTGAATCTTCCCCGTAACTCATCGGCATGAACAAGAGGAGCGAAGGCTTCCGTCAATCCAGCGATCTGTCTTGAACCAAGCGAGATTCAAGCACCCGATCATCGGTTGTCGCCGTTCACGGCTACCTCGACTTTGGGAAGACAATGAGACCTTTCTTTTCAAAATCTAACACTCTTCTCACGTATTTCACGAACGAGAGCGAGATCTTCGCAGCTTCAAATTTTCTGGCAGACATTTCCATAAATCGATCAACATTAAAAATCGTAAAATGACTCAAAAGCCTGCGAGTTAGAGCATCCAACGAATTATTCACTTTTTCCCATTCTTGGGAAGATTCATCTTCAATATCATTTAGGCCTTCATATTTAATGAATTGACGAAGCAGCTTTGCGTGTTCCTCGATTATCAACTCAGACGCCCTAAAATCCGTGACACACCGGATAGCCTGTTCAGCAGCTTGTGTGTTGAGTGAAAACCGCACAAAACCGGGAGAAAACTTCTGAATAGCCTCAACATAAGGACGATCACGACGTGGGACGGCAGCCGTTATCTCTCGAAAGAAATGAAGAGAGCTGAATCCTCCCCGCCAAGGGTGAGTCATGAATCCCCGCGATTGATCGCCGCTCAATCCATACATAACCGAATATACTTTATTAAACACCTTAGGGAAGTTACCAATCGCTTCCACCGACCACTCCCCCTCGAGCAGAAATGAGCAGGAATGCGTATCCGGGGAGGGTTCCAGTGGTTCCAGGAACGTACTGGGGGCAGGCTGATAATCTTCGGGAATTGCTTCCGGCATTGCCAAGTAAGACTTAACTGAGCCATCAGAAAACATGTCTAAAAAATAAACAAAATCATCTCGCGATCCACAAGGAATCACTTCTCCAAGTGCAAGGATCCGTTCAGTCAACCGAAGCAACGTCGCTTCCGAAACTCGAAGGACCATCCACCGATTTGCTTCTTCGTCGCAATCACACCAATAATACAGATAGTTTTCGCCATTTTCATGCTTGAACTGGGAGAGCAAGGGACCCTCAAAGTAAATCAGGTCCCTGACGTGGATTAGCCCCGTCACGGGGAACCTTTCCAAATTCATGGCCACAAGTTCTTTCATATTATCAGATCCGCAATAATCACAAACCGACTGGCAAACTCAACTCCCACCGCCTCCCAAAAATCGAAATGTCCGCTCGATCCCGGGTTCGACCTTCGACCATCCTCATTTTTCAGAGTCCCACTTGCCAACTTCGTACCCAAGCTTTTCCCAATGTTTCTATGACTTCTACTCAAGTGTTCGTATCTCTTTCGAGCACATTCCTCTGAGATAAAAAAAGACAGGCCCAAACCGCTGCATCTCTCTTTTTCCGCCAGCTTCCTGGCGGGATTCAACTTCCAGACGCATAAAAAGTTACGACCATCCCCGATTTCTTCATGAACAAATCGAAACGCCTCGGTTTCGCGAGCGACGGCATCGGATGGAGGGCAATTGTCAACTAGAACCATCTCTTCCGCATACTTAAATTCCATTACATATCCCTCCCATTCGCGCGGGCGCTTATCCTAGATTATTGGCGTCGAATCATCCCGAACACAAGGGCTGATGTGGACCCTCAGGTTTTAAATCCTAATCGACGGCAAAGGCCATCAGACAAGGCAGGTCTTAACCGGCATGCCAAGGGAGGGAAGAGGAGCCGATTGGAGCGGCTCCCTTCAACTCGAATCACGACCAGAAGAGCCGAGGTCGGAGAGTCTAACTCAGCTTCCGTGCCGGGGGCTGACCACGCGCCAGGAGAGGACGTCGTACAGACGGTCGAGCGTGGCCTGGATGGCCCGAGGCGTGCCCCAGGCGCCCCACGCGAAGATCACGCCGCTCTCCACGCCGAGATAGGTGATCTTGACGCGCACGCCTTCCACGCGAGGCTCCAGCGTCACCGACGGCCGGGTCCGCCCCGCTGGCGTCCACCCTTCCACCGCGGCGACCAGCTCGGGTTCATCCTGCAAGGTCGGAATCGATACGATGTCGTCGTGGTTGCTCACAAGCTTTGTCCTTTTTGAATCCCGCATTCCCTCGCCCCAGGGCCCAATCCAATCCAGTCCAGTCCCCTCTCCTCCTCCTTCGAGAGCGGAACCGACCAGGCCAGGGCAAACTTCATCCATTCTACTGATCGCCTGTCATCCTGTTCCTTTGTAAACTCTTTTCGGCGATCTCTCAAGCGGACTTGAGCGACTCCATTCTTCAACATGGTCGGCCAAACGGCGGGCGGATCCAACCTCGGCGGATGAAACTCTCAAGGCCTCGACCGCTGAAATCCGCATAGCGTGCCAGGTCTCACTTCCCTCGCTTCATCCCCTTGCAACCCAACCGCTTCCCTCCCCCCACCCCTTCGTCAAGGGCGGGTCCACCCAGCCGCGCGAATGCTGAAAACCCACCGACCCCTCACCTGTCGAACACCCCGCATTTCGACCTGACAATGAACAGGCGTATCGTATAACGTGAATACAGTCACCTCACGAGCTTGTGGGAGACCAGAAACCAGTTATAGTGAACTAATGTTCCCTATCCCGGAAAATCTTTTGCCTTGTCGAGTCTGGAGTTACGGCGAAGGGGCCGTGCGGGGTTCCCAGGAGTTGCCCAGTAGGGGTGAGAGGGGCGACTTCCGAGGGGAGGCCGGGCTCGAGTGTGAAGGGGGTGATCCTCTCGATGAATGGAGAGGAGAAAGGAGACGAGATGGTGTTTCAGAACGCGGATGGGGAAGGGGTTTTCGCAACGCCGTGCCCGCGCCGCGCTCCTCGATTGACGGAAATTCATGGCCGAAGGCGTCGCAACGCGCTTTGGCTGCACGCCACGACCAAGGGGCTGATCGATCCGGTCCAGAACCGGCCGCGCCCTTACTCGGTGAACGAGCTCGCGGCGCTCTGGGGCGTCACGCCCAAGGCGGTGCGCAACGGCATCAAGGAAGCTCTCAAGGACCTGGAGAAGGTGGTAAGCCATGTCGCGGTCTAAGCTTGAATCCGCGTTCCTGAAGGAACCGGACCTGATCCTGCTCGGCTGCCGCCCCTGGGAGTCGTCCCCACCAGAGCCCTGCCCCGTCTGCAAACGCGGCATTCGCCCAGGCGACGACACCTACTACTGCGCCCGGTGCGACTCCATGAGCCCCCGCCGAGAGGCGCAGCTCCAGGAGCAACAACTGATCCGGAATTGCCAGGAGGCCGAAGCCGACGCCTCGAGGCGGGCCAGACAAAGCCTGGAGCAAATTCAGCGGGACACCCCCATTCTGAGCGAGTCGCAACGACGAAGACTCTGGATGGGTTACAGCCGAAACGGGATCGACTCCCGCAACGCCGAAGTCGCGAACCGTGCCAAGGCCGGCCGGGACTGGCTGATCGCGATCGGCCAGGAACCCGACTGGTCGATCAAGCTGGACGAGAAGGGACGCCCCGTCCCTTCCAGCCAGTTCGGCGGAAATGCCCCTGATCAAGATCGAGCCCGGCCATGCCGGTGCAAGAGGCGGACCAAACACGCTTCTTAATAAGATTAGCTCGTTCTTTATCAACACATCACGTTGCTGTTGGCTCGAAGACGGCCTGCTCCTTGAGTGCAACTCGCATTGATTCGTGGGAAATTCAGGCCAAACATCGCTTTTCCTGGGAGCGCGGGCATCTTGCCCGCGCGACGTCTTACCAAATTGCGGGCGGGACGCCCGCGCTTCCAGGGATGGCACTCACACGGCTTTTCCTGGAACCGCGAGCATCTTGTCCGCGCGGCGTCTTACCAAATTGCGGGCGGGACGCCCGCGCTCCCAGGGACACTAAAACTCGAGGTTGGTTCAAAAACGTTTTTCCTGGGAGCGCGGGCGTCCCGCCCGCAATTTGCATCTCCCATTGCGGACGGCACGTCGGTCAATATTACCATTTTTTAATTTCACTTAATTTCATAAACGTGGGTTCAACCAGAATCCGCGTTACGCGAACAGACCGCGCCGCCTCGAGCGCGGTCCTCCCCGCCCTTGGTCCCGGCCCCGAGCCTCCACAGGCCCCAACGCTGAGACCTGGCGAGACGCTTCGGCTCGAGTCGACCGGGCGGGCGGGGAGTGATTCCATCTATTTATTTTAATTTCTTGATGGATTCCACGTGTTCCAGGCGAGTCGGAGGGTAACTCGCGCTGGCCGAGTTCGATTCGGTTCGGTACGCATGCGGTGGGTCAAGCTCGAAGGAGAGGAATCCTCCGCATGGCTTGGTCAACCGCTCAACGTTGATGGGAGTCAACCGTGGGTCAGAGTCTTACCCAGAAGTTCGAGGCGGTCCATGCCGCCGACGAGGCCGGCCGCGCCGCCTTGGCCGACCTGCTCAACCCGGAGACCGGCGAGTCGATCGCCCCGGGGGAGTCGGTTTTTGACGTGACGTCGCGACAGCTCTTCACGAACGAGAACGGCCGGCTCGTTCGCACCCGGCCCCGCATCATTCAGGTACCCAAGGTCGCATGATGAGTCAATCGAATCACCTGCAAGGGAACGAGGGAGACGGATTCCTGGACGGTCTTGAACTGGACCTTCCCCCAAGGGGAGCCACTCGCGCGGCGGCTCCCGCTCCCCCCTCGGCACCAGCTCGAACGCCTCGCGCCCGGTGGCTCGAGCTCGGAGGAATGGCCCTGGCCTCCGCCGTGCTCACGGCGGCCATCGTGCTGTTGTGCGTGGGCTTTTCCACCTCGAAGCCGTCGGAGCCAGGAACCACCGACGCGGTGGCGCTGGGGCGGACCTTCGTGGCCAAGCTCGCCGACGCCCTCGCGCAAGGCTTTGACGCCGGGGCCGAAGCCATCGCACAGGGCAAGTCAATGGGGGATGGAAATGCCATCCTGAAGACAACCTTCACCACGGCCCGGGCCAGGGCGTTCGAGCAGCATGCCGGCAAGGCGATCCGCGACCTCGTGCCGGACGGCCAGGACTTTCCCGATGACGACACGCGGAAGGCGATGACAAGCCTGTTTCAAGGGTTTGCCAAGGGCTTGAGGGAGGCTCGATGAACCACGACCCCACCATTCATCTGACGGGCTGGATCGACGATCCCGCCCGCGTTCCCCTGGCCGCCACCTTCGCCCCTCCCCTGGCGAGAGTGGCGCCTCGACTGATTGGAGCGGACGAAAACGTCTATCTGTACAAGGCCTGGAAGGAGGCCCTCGGAGACTATCCCCCGTACGTGGCCCAGCAAATTGGGGATTGCACCAGCTTTGGCTCCGGGCACGCCGTTGACCTGCTCCAGTGCGTCGAGATTGTCATTGGTGATCAACCATTGATCTATCACGAGACATGCACCGAATTTATCTACGGTTGCGGACGTGAGATCGCCGGGATGCTGGGAGGGGGAGACGGGTGTTACGGCACGGCCGTGGCGAAGGCGCTGGTTGACGTGGGGGCGATTCCGCGCACGCTGATCGGTGCTTATGAAGGCCGAAGGGCCAAGGAGTGGGGAGCACGCGGGGTTCCGCCCGAGTTGAAGACCACCGCGTCCGACTTCAAGGTGGGATCGGCGGCCATGCTCACGACCCTGGACGAGCTCGACGCCGCGCTGGCCAATGGGTATCCGTCGGCCGGCGGATTCAGCCAGGGGTTCACGATGCGTCGTGATCAACACGGCTGTTGCCAGCAGTCGGGACGCTGGGGGCACGAGCAATGTTGCATCGGCAGGCGGCGACGCAACGGCCGACGCGAGTACCTGCTTGGCCAGAGTTGGGGCCCCAACGTCCCCGATGGCCCCTTAACCGACGACCAACCCGACTTCTCGTTCTGGATCGACGAAACGGCGATGGCCTCCATCCTCTCCCAGCGCGATTTTCTCGCGTTCTCGAAGTTCCCCGGCTTCGAGCGCAGGCCGCTCCCGGCCTCCTGGACCACGCACGACTTCATCTAAAGCTTGGTCAACACAGGAAGTCATGGCTGGTACGAGAACGCTTTTCCCGGGAGCGCGGGCGTCTCGCCCGCAACGGCATCGAAAGCACGAAACGCATGCGGGATACCGCGCTCCCAGAGCCATTCGAGAATGGTGGGCAGTGCCCACCCTACACAAATTAGAGAGACTTACATACTAAATGATTCCCCATACTTCAAATACATCAGGTCAAATTGAAACGGGCGAAATTCTCGATCGCTCCCCCCCTGGTTCGCCAGGCGGTGGGATCGCCTCGGCAATCGGCCGTCGTTTGGTGGACGGGCTCGCCGTGGTGGGGGCGGGATCGCTGATCGCGGCGGGGGTGGTTGGGGGCGTTCTCTGGTGGGAGATTTGTCATCCCTCTCAATCACGCGACGGCTCCAACGTGCCCGCCGATCGCGTCGAGGCCCCGGTCTCTCCCGTGGCGGAGCAGATCGCCTCCCAGCTCGCACCGACCTTGCAGGCGCTGGCGCTCTCCAACCGAGAGACGATTATCGCCGAGTCGGGGGGCCCAATGACCCGGCTCACGGTTCGAGCAGCCTTCCCCGCAGGCGTTCGCGCCATTCCCCACGCCACCCGCGTCGGCTGCGACCTTGCCCTGACTTATCTTGACGGCCTCTCGGTCTCGCAGTTGATCGCCTTACTGACCGAACATGCTCGGGCAAAGCGAAGCGAGCCGACCGAATCGGCCTTGATCTCATCTCCCACCACCGCTCAACCCTCCTGCTCTCGCTAACCTCAACACAAGGAGAAATCCATGCCCCGGAGCTCCGAGTTGACCCGGGCTTTCGTGCATTTTCTCGGCCCGGTTGCCGGGGCAATCAAGGGGGAGCTCTCAAAGCAAGAGACCGCCCGGGCCCTCGTCAAGGCGCTGGTCGTGGGAGTGGCGACGCGAGCCTCGCTGGCGGCCACCATTCAGCAGCCAGACGTACTGGCGGACGTGGTCGTGCCACTCGCCGCCGCTGGTTTCACGGGCGCACTCGACGCCCTCTCACGCCTCGAACAGGGGAACCCCAAATCGACCTCGACGCTCGTGCGAACCGACGAAGTTCCCTCTACTCCGATTCCGCATCCGCCTGACGACCCGAGAAATCCGGCCTCTTCATGATTCCGTTCTCCCCCCGCATGGGAGCCACGCTGGCCGCTTTGGTCTTCGCCGTCCTGGCCATCAGGCTGTTGAGCCAGCTCGCCGCGGGCCACATCGTTCAGTTCCTACTGATGGACCCATAAATACCGACACCCTTATTTATTTAACAATTTCACATTTAATCTTTCGTTGCAATCGTCCAGAGGCGTATAATGCGGCCCCAATGGAACAAATGGAACCACATTCGTTTATGCAATAGTCCTCGCGCATCCTGCTTTACGATCCGAACGCGCGGGCAAAAGTTATGGGCCGATTTCGGCGATCATCCGTCGCTGTAGGACACTTTGTCTGTCTTGTCTGTCAGAGGCGGAAGCGTCAGCGACGCTCCCTTTGGCTGGTTCTGGCGAGATCATCCGTCGCTGTAAGGAATCTTCCCCGTCCGTCAGAGGCGGAAGCGTCAGCGACGCTCCCTTT
>Ga0182745_1001294_pt1 | contig 24473 bp, 21 predicted proteins | sample eDN3rd30CKraftBY_FD_128523 | JGI IMG/M metagenome (GOLD analysis project Ga0182745, IMG submission 128523) | Enriched backyard soil microbial communities from Emeryville, California, USA - eDNA 3rd pass 30_C Kraft BY (version 2) (version 2) | ecosystem: Environmental > Terrestrial > Soil >... | reverse complement strand
GGATACCGTGCTCAATCCGCCGTTGGCACCCAATACTGATTGGAGCGATGCCGAGAAGCAGGCCGAGCTGGAAAACAATTGCCAGGGCATCCTGGGTTACGTGGTGCGCTGGGTGGACCTCGGCGTGGGCTGCTCCAAGGTGCCGGATATCAACAACGTCGGCCTCATGGAAGACCGCGCCACGCTGCGCATTTCCAGCCAGCACATCGCCAACTGGCTGCGCCATGGCGTGGTCAGCCGCGCCCAGGTGGAAGACGTGCTCGAGCGCATGGCGATGGTGGTGGACAAACAGAACGCCGGCGATCCGCTCTACACGCCCATGGCGCCGGGTTACGACGGTATCGCTTACCAGGCCGCCTGCAGCCTCATCTTCGAGGGCTGCACGCAGCCCAATGGCTATACCGAGCCGCTCCTGCACGCGGCGCGTTTGAAGCTGAAGGCGGGGTAGGTCGGCGGCAAAGGCGGTACACTGCGCCGGCAATGTCCAAGCCAGTCACGCCACGACGCACGGTCGTCGAGAGTCTCGTCACCCAGCCCCGTACCCGTCCCGAGCCGGCATGGCCCTCGGATGGCGTGATATTCGACGCCAACTGTACGCTGTGTCCGCGTCTGGCGCGTTTTCTGGCTCAAGGGCTGGAGGAATATCCGCACTACTACAGCCGGCCGGTTCCGCCGTTCGGCGATCCCAAGGCACACCTGATCATCGTCGGCCTGGCGCCCGGTTTTCATGGGGCGAACGCCACGGGGCGGGCGTTCACGGGCGACTATGCCGGTCTGCTGTTGTATCGCACGCTGCATCAATTCGGCTTCGCCAACCGGCCGGAATCGATCAGCAGCGAGGATGGCCTGCGGCTCATCGACTGCCGGATCAACAACCCGGTCAAGTGCGTACCGCCGGAGAACAAGCCGACGCCGGAGGAGGTTCGCACCTGCAGCCGTTATTTGGCGGCCGACCTGGCGACGATTCCGCCGCGCTCGGTGCTGCTGGCGCTCGGCTTGATCGGCCACGGCACCTTGTTGCGGACCCTGGGGCTGCGGGTGGCCGATTACCCGTTCGGGCACGGCGCCGAACATGCTTTGCCGAACGGACATACGCTGCTCGATTCCTACCATTGCAGCCGCTACAACACCCAGACCCGCCGCTTGACCGATGAAATGTTCGCCGACGTGTTCCGGCGCGCCAGGGAGCTGATCGACGGGCGCTGAGGCGCAGCCGACTTGCCGTAGAATTCGCGCATGCCCGTGTCCGACGCCAAGAATCCGCCGCCGACGGCGGGACCCCTCGTACCGGAGGAGGTTCCGGCGGCGGCGTTCGATTCCAAGCTGTTTCTCGCCAACGTCAGCCAGCGCCCGGGGGTGTACCGGATGCTCGGCGCCAAGGGTGAGGTGCTGTACGTCGGCAAGGCGCGCAATCTCAAGAATCGGCTGACGACGTATTTCGTCGGCAAGGCGCAATCGGCCAAGACCATGGCCATGGTCTCGCAGATCGCCAATGTCGAGGTCACGGTGACTGCCTCGGAGACCGAGGCGCTGCTGCTCGAATACAATCTCATCAAGCGTCACCGGCCGCGCTACAACGTGGCGTTGCGCGACGACAAAAGCTTTCCCTACCTGTACGTCTCCACCGACCAGGACTATCCGCGCATCAGCTTTTATCGGGGCAGCCGCAGCCGCATGCCGGGCCGGTTCTTCGGGCCGTACCCGAACGCAAGGGCCACGCGCGAGACTTTGCTGCTGTTGCAGAAGCTGTTCCTGTTGCGGCCCTGCAGCGATTCATTCTTCGCCAATCGTTCGCGGCCGTGCCTGCAATATCAGATCAAGCGCTGCTCGGGTCCCTGTGTCGAGTTGATCGGCAAGCAGCAGTATGCGCAGGACGTCAACGATGCCATCAAGGTACTGGAGGGGCGGGGCGCGGAGCTGTTGGATGACCTGGCGCAGCGCATGGAGCAGGCCTCACAAGCATTGGAGTTCGAGCGCGCGGCCCGGCTGCGTGATCAGATTCATGGCATCAAGGCCATTCATTCCACTCAATCGGTCACTCGCAACACCAGCCATGACATAGATGCCGTGGCGCTGGTCTCGCACGGCAGCGACCACTGCGTATCCATCGTGTTCGTGCGGGGAGGGCGCAATCTCGGGAGCAATAATTTTTTCCCGCGGGCGGGGCTGGCCGAGGCAGGGGAGCTGCTGTCGGGATTCCTGGGGCAGTACTACCTGTCGCGGGAGGCGCCCAACGAAATTCTGATCAGCGAGCCGGTGGAGGACGCCGATTTGCTGGAAGCCACCCTGAGCGAACGCATGGGACGGAACGTGCGGGTTCGAACCGGGGTGCGCGGGGTGCGCGCGCGCTGGTTGGAGATGGCGCGTACCAATGCTGACGTGGGGCTCAAGCTGCGGCGCGCCACCGAGGCAACCACGACGGAACAATTGCAGTCCGTGGCCGAAGCGCTCGCCTTGCCGGCCGTGCCGGTGCGTATCGAATGTTTCGATATCAGTCATACCATGGGGGAGAGTACGGTAGCTTCCTGCGTGGTATTCGGTTTGGAGGGACCGCTCAAGTCCGATTACCGGCGCTTCAACATCGAAGGACTGGCTCCGGGGGACGACTACGGAGCCATGCGACAGGCCTTGAGCCGGCGTTATGCGCGCATCAAGCAAGGGGAGGTTCCGATGCCGGATGTGCTGCTGATCGATGGCGGTCCCGGCCAGCTCGCGCAGGCCATCGAGGTGTTGGACGAGCTGGAAATCACCGGAGTCACGCTGGTGGGCGTCGCCAAGGGAGCGGATCGCCGCCCCGGTCAGGAACGGCTGTTCTTGGCGGGTCAGGACCTGCCCACTATACTGGCCCCGGATTCAGCCGCCCTGCATCTGATCCAGCGGGTTCGCGACGAGGCGCATCGTTTTGCCATTACCGGTCATCGCCTGCGCCGCGCCAAGGCGCGTCGAGAGTCCATCCTGGAAACCGTTCCTGGCCTGGGACCGCGCAAGCGCCGCGAATTGCTGCGACAATTCGGCGGCTTGCAAGGCATCACCCGCGCCGGTATCGAGGATCTGGAGAAGGTGCATGGCATCAGCCGTAAGCTGGCGCAGGCCATTTACGAGACTCTGCATGCCAGTGGTTAAGTTGGGTGGTCGCGCGCCAGGAACGTAATGGAACCCTTGTCGCAACAAACCTATGTCGCAACGAATAAGGGCCGGTCGAGGCCTGAGAGAGAACTGGGCGCGGTGACGTTCCCGATTGCCAATATTCTGACTTTTTCGCGCATCATCATGATCCCGCTGGTGGTGGTGCTGTTCTATCTGCCGTACTCGTGGTCGGATCCCGCCGCGGCGGTAGTGTTCATCCTCGCGGCCCTCACCGATTCGCTGGATGGCTACCTGGCACGGCGTCTGGGACAGATCTCCGCGTTGGGCGCTTTTCTCGATCCGGTGGCGGACAAGCTGATGGTGGCGACCGCGCTCATCCTCCTGGTGGCTCACCAGCCCCCCCAGCTCGAATTCATCGTCTTCAATCCACACGTGTTGATCACACTGACCGCGATGGTGATCGTGGGTCGTGAGATCACGATCTCGGCGCTGCGCGAATGGATGGCTGAAGTGGGTGCGCGGGGCAAGGTGGCTGTGTCATCGCTGGGCAAGGCCAAGACCATTTTCCAAATGACCGGACTGTCCATGATGCTGTTCCGTAGCGACGTCTGGTTCATTCCCGCGTTCGAGCTGGGTTTCTATTGCCTGGTGGTCGCGGCGGCGCTGACGCTGTGGTCCATGGTGGTGTACCTGCGCGCGGCGTGGCCGGAGCTGATGAAATCGTAGCGCGCGGGCAAGCGCTTTGGGATTGGCGCATGCCGATTGAAAAATTGAGCGATATCAAGCCTTGACAGGCGAACGTCTGGCCCTAGAATAGCGCCCGCTTCACGGCACCGCGGGAATAGCTCAGTTGGTAGAGCGCAACCTTGCCAAGGTTGAGGTCGGGAGTTCGAGCCTCCTTTCCCGCTCCAGATCTGCTGGTACAGTGCATTCAAAATGCTCTGTACTCCATTGAAAATAGGGACTTTTGCCCCTTTCCTGCCCTTGGCGTCGTGGCGGAGTGGTTACGCAACGGTCTGCAAAACCGTGTACGCCGGTTCAATTCCGGCCGACGCCTCCACTAATAGTTATCGTCTCCACAAATTATTGGAGTGGTGCCCGGGACCGGGGTCGAACCGGTACGGAGTTGCCTCCGAGGGATTTTAAGTCCCTTGCGTCTACCAATTCCGCCACCCGGGCATGGGAGGAGGGCCGCGGATTGTAAGCTAATTCGAGCGCGGCGCGGGTGAAAGCGAGGATCTGATAAACTTCGCCATCATTCGAAGAACACCCGGGTCAGCCAAGCTTGTTGCATGTTCGCGATTTGCACCTGTGGCGTGGCGAGCGTCACCTGCTGCGGGGAGTTTCGTTTGCACTGGAGCAGGGCGAACTGCTGCAGGTGGTGGGGCCAAACGGCGTAGGCAAGACCAGCTTGCTGCGGTGTGTGGCCGGGCTGCTGCCGGTGGAATCGGGTGACATCGACTGGCAGGGGCGGCCGCTGGCGCGGTGTCGTGACGACTATCATCAGGCGCTTGCCTATCTGGCACACGTCAACGCCCTCAAGGCGGACCTGACGGCCCTGGAGAATCTGCAGTTCGGGGTGGGCGTGCGCCGCGACGTTGCCACCGTGGAGTTCGGTCAGGTGCTGGAGCAGCTACAGATCGCGGGTTGCACCGACCTGCCAGTACGCTCGCTGTCGGCAGGGCAGAAGCGGCGCGTGTCCATCGCGCGCATCCTGCTGACGCGCGCCAAGCTATGGATACTCGATGAGCCCATCACCAATCTCGATGTCGCCGGCATCGCGTTGTTCGAACGCTGCATGGCCGGGCATTTGCGTGACGGCGGCATGATCCTGACGGCGGCGCATCAATTGCTGCTGCAGGGGCAGCCGGGCGTGCGCACCCTGGAGTTGCACTGATGCCGCCGGCGGCAACGGAACCGGCGGTGCCCGGACTATGGAGCCTGTGGCTGCTGGTATCCCGGCGCGAACTGCGCCTGGCGGCGCGTCATTGGGACCAGGTGCTGCAGCCGCTGATCTTCTTCGTGATCGTGACCACTCTTTTTCCTCTCGCCATCAGTCCTTCGCTGGATGAACTGCGGCGCGTCGCGCCGGGCGTGGTGTGGGTGGCGGCCATGCTGGCGTCGTTGCTGGCGCTGGAATCGCTGTTCCGGCCCGACGTGGAGGACGGCACCATGGAGCAATGGACCTTGTCGGGACAGCCGTTGTCGCTGATGCTGTTGGCCAAGACCACCGCGCACTGGCTGCTGGCCGGGCTGCCCATGGTGGTGATGGCGCCGGTGGCGGGAACCGCCTTGGGCATGCCGCTGTCTGTCTGGCCGGTGCTGATGGGTTCGTTGGCGCTGGGAACCGCCTGTTTGAGCATCCTGGGAGCGATCGGCGCGGCATTGACCGTCGGGGTGCGTCGCGGCAGTGTCCTGTTGGCCTTGCTGGTGCTGCCGCTGGAAATGCCGGTGTTGATATTCGGCGCGCGGACCGTCGACCTGGCCATGCACGGCGAGAGCGTCGTGGGGCCGTTGAATTTGCTGGCGGCGCTATTGTTGTTGTTCGCCAGCCTCGGACCGTTCGCGATGGCGGCGGCCATGCGCATCAGTGTGGAATCATGAGTTCTGAATCACCTCGCAGTTCTGAACCGCGCGCCGGTTTCGAGCCACCTACCGGTAGCGGTGAGGCGCGTGCCAATACCCGCTGGCTGTGGTTCTTCAAGCTGGCGTCGCCGCCGCATGCCTATCGCCTGGCGGGCCTGCTGCGGCCCTGGTTCCTGTGGCCCGCCGTGGCCTTGATGCTGATCGCGGCCTACGGCGGCCTGGTGATCGCGCCCTCCGACTATCAACAGAAGGATGCGTTCCGCATCATTTACGTGCACGCACCGGTCGCTTCGATGTCGTTGATGGTCTACGTGGTGATGGCGGTGGCGGCGGGCATCGGCATCATCTGGCGTATCAAGCTGGCGCATGCCGTGGCGGCGGCGAGTGCGCCCATCGGGGCCTGGTTCACTGTCCTGACGCTCGCTTCTGGATCGATCTACGGCAAGCCCATGTGGGGGACCTGGTGGGAATGGGATCCGCGCCTGACGTCGGAGCTGATTCAGCTGTTCCTGTACCTGGGCTACATGGCGCTGCGCGCTTCGTTCGACGACATCCAGCGTGCCGACCGGGCCAGCGCCTTGCTGGCGGTCGTCGGCGTGGTCAACGTGCCCATCGTCAAGTATTCGGTGGTCTGGTGGAACAGCCTTCACCAGGGGCCGAGCATCTCCAAGCTGGCCGCCCCGTCCATCGACTCCTCCATGCTCTGGCCGCTGCTCATCATGATGTTGGCGTTTATGCTCTACTTTGTGGCGGTGCTGTGCAATCGTGTCCGCAGTGAAATCCTGCGGCGCGAGCGCAATACTTCGTGGCTGAATGAAAGTTTTGTAAAATCATGAACTTGAGTGATTTTTTTCAGATGAGCGGTTATGCGCCGTACGTCTGGTCCTGCTACGGGCTGACCCTGGTCGTGCTGGTGGGCATGGACTGGACCGCGCGGCGACGCCTGCGGGAGGAACTGCTGCGGGCCAAGCGACGCGCCGCCGTAGGGCAGGGCGAATCATGACGCCACGCCGCCGCCGCATGGTATTGGTTGCCGTCATCGTGCTGGGAGTGGCGGGCGCCGCCGCTTTCGCCTTGACGGCCTTTCAGCAAAACCTGCTCTACTTTTATTCACCGTCCGATGTGTCGGCCGGCAAGGCTCCCGCCGATCGGGTTTTCAGGGTGGGCGGCATGGTCACCGAAGGCAGTTTTCAACGGCCCGCCGGTAGCCTGGAGGCCCGCTTCGTGCTCACCGACTTTGCTCATGACGTGACAGTGCGCTACAGCGGCGTACTGCCGGACCTGTTCCGGGAGGGGCAGGGCATCGTGGCGCGCGGCCGCTTGAATTCGGACGGCACCTTCGTGGCCGAGGAAGTGCTGGCCAAGCATGATGAGAACTACATGCCGCCGGATGTCGCCGACAGCCTGCGCAAGCAGCACGACAAGCGGGTGACCACGCCTATTCAGACCACTGCCACCGGATCGAAGTCGTTGGATTCGGCGTCCACCGCCAACACCGGCCATCCCGCAGCCCCAGCCCAGCCCAGTGCGAGCCTGGCGGACGCGGCACGTTAGCTGTTTTCTGCACGCGTACCCGCCATGATCATCGAACTGGGCCATTTCGCTCTGATTCTCGCCTTCTGCCTGACCTTGCCGCAGATGTTCTTCGGCTTCGCCGGCGCGGCGTTGCGTCGCGAACGCTGGATGGCCGTGACCACCCGCGCGGTGGCAGGGCAGTTCGTGTTCACGGCGTTGTCGTTCGGCTGCCTGGCCTATGCGTTCTTCAAGAACGATTTCAGCGTGCTGTACGTGGCGCAGAACTCGAATTCGGAACTGCCCACGTTCTATCGTTTCGCCGCCGTGTGGGGCGCGCACGAGGGTTCGCTGCTGTTGTGGATGCTGGTGCTGTCGGCCTGGACGCTGGCGGTGTCGGCGCTGAGCAATAACATGCCGCGCGTGGTGACCAGCCGCGTGCTGGCAGTCATGGGGGTGATCAGCGCCGGTTTCGCATTGTTCATTCTGATGACGTCCAGTCCGTTCGAGCGCCTGTGGCCGGCCGCCGTCGACGGCCGCGATCTCAATCCGCTGTTGCAGGACCCGGCCCTGGCGATTCATCCGCCCATGCTGTACATCGGCTACGTCGGCTTCTCGGTGCCGTTCGCTTTCGCGGTGGCGGCCATGCTGGAAGGCAAGCGCGATGCGGTCTGGGCCCGCTGGGTACTGCCTTGGACCACCCTGGCCTGGCTGTTCCTGACGCTCGGCATCGCCTTGGGCAGCTGGTGGGCCTATTACGAACTGGGCTGGGGCGGCTGGTGGTTCTGGGACTCGGTCGAGAACGCCTCGTTCATGCCCTGGCTGATCGGCACCGCGTTGATTCATTCGCTGGCGGCCACCGAGAAGCGCGGGGTGTTCAAGAGCTGGACGCTGCTGCTGTCCATCACCGCGTTCGCCCTGGCGCTGCTGGGCACGTTCCTGGTGCGCTCCGGCGTCATCGAGTCGGTGCATGCCTTTGCCAGCGATCCGGGCCGTGGCCTGTTCATCCTGATCTTCCTGACGCTGTGTGTCGGGGCGGCGCTCGGGTTGTATGCCTGGCGTGCGCCGCTGTTCAAATCGAATGCCGGATTCGCGGTGGTGTCGCGTGAGTCGTTCCTGCTGTTGAACAACGTGCTGCTGGTGGCGGCGACCGGCTTGATTCTGCTCGGCACGCTGTATCCATTGTTCCTGGATGCGCTCAAGTTGGGCAAGATTTCGGTGGGTCCGCCGTACTTCGCGGTGGCGTTTCTGATACCGATGCTGCCCATGGTGCTGCTGCTGGCGCCCGGCATGCATGCCAACTGGAAAAAGGCGGCGTTCGGCCGCAAGGCGAGGCTGCTGGCAGTGCTGGCTGTGGTCGCGGTCGTCGGCGGTGTGGGACTGTATTGGATGACCTTCGGGCTGCACTCGGTGCTGGCGAGCGCCGGTGTGGCGGCGGCGTTGTGGGTAGGACTCTCCGCCCTGATCGAGCCGGTGCAGCGCCTGCGCAAGGGGCACAGCCTGTCGGCGAGCGTGCTGGGCATGGCGGTGGCGCATTTCGGGCTGGCCGTTTTCATTCTCGGTGCCACCACGGTGGAGTCCTACAAGGTCGAGACCGATCTGAGCCTGGCTCCTGGCCAGACCGCGCAACACGCCGGCTACCAGTTCACCATGAATGGTCTGCGCAATGTGGCCGGCCCCAACTACGACGCCGTGGAAAGCGAAGTGACCATCTCGCGCGACGGCAAGACGGTTGCGGTGCTGCATCCTCAGAAGCGTACCTATCGGGTGCAGACCAGCCCCATGACCGAAGCTGGTATCGACGTGCGCTGGGACCGCGACTTGTTCGTGGCCATGGGAGAGCCGCTGGGCAACGGGGCCTGGAGCCTGCGGCTGCAATACAAGCCGCTGATCCGCTTCATCTGGCTGGGGGCGCTGTTGATTGCGTTGGGCGGCGTGATCGCCGTCTCCGATCGACGTTACCGGCAGCGGGCCACGGCCCGTGTGGGTGACGCAGTTCCAGGGGTGCCAGGCACTCCGGGGCATTCGGCCGCAGTGGCCAAGACAGCGGGCGTGAGCTGAAGCATGTGGCGTTTTCTGATTCCGGCCGGTTTGTTCGTGGCACTGCTGGCGTTCTTTTTCGCGAGCCTGGACCGCGACAAGGAGACTTTGCCGTCGCCCTTGATCGGCAAGCCGGCGCCGACCTTCGAACTGCCGGCGCTCGGCGATCCGGCGCGCAAGGTTGCAAGCAGCCAGTTCGCGGGCAAACCCTACGTGCTCAACGTATGGGGGACCTGGTGCGTGGGGTGCCGGCAGGAGCATGAAGTTCTGCTGGAGATAGCGCGGCGCACGCAGGTGCCCATCGTCGGTTTGAACTGGAAAGACGACAGCGCCGCCGCGCAGCGCTGGCTGCAGGAGCTGGGCAATCCTTATTCGGTGGTGGCGGCGGACGAAGAGGGCCGGGCGGCCATCGACTGGGGGGTGTACGGCGCCCCCGAGACCTTTCTCGTGGACGCGCGCGGCACGGTGATTTTCAAACACATTGCGCCCATGACCCTGGAGGTTTGGGAGCGTGACTTCGTGCCCCTGCTGGCGAAGGCGGGGGTGCAACCATGAGGGACCCACTGCGGCGGGCTTGTGGTTGGGCTGGGAGCTGGGCTGGGCTGGGTTGGAGCGGCTTGCTGTCCGGCCTGCTGCTGACGCTGTGTCTGTCGGCTCATGCCATCGATACGGCGCCGGCATTCAGCGATCCCGCCTTGCAGGGACGCTACGACCATTTGATTCGTGAACTGCGCTGCGTGCAATGCCGCAGCCAGTCGATCGCCGACTCGAATGTGGGATTGGCTGCCGATTTGCGGCGCGAGGTGCGCGAGTTGATCGCGGCGGGGCGCAGTGACCAGGAAATCCTCGACTACATGACGGATCGTTATGGCGAATACATTCTGTACTCGCCGCCGGTGAAGCCGGTTACCTGGCTGTTGTGGGCAGCGCCGGTGTTGTTGGTGCTGATCGGCGGCGGCGCGGCCGCGCTGGTCATCGTTCGCAAATCCAGGCTTCCCGACGAGGATGGCGCCGAAAACGGCTCGGGTGCCGCATGACTGCATTCATCTTGGTTTGCGCCGCGATGCTGGCGGCGGCGTTGCTGTGGATCACCTTGCCATTGCTGCGCGCGCGCGACGAATCAGCGGCGACGGAAGCTGTGCCGCATGCGGACTCGGTGTCGGTTGCCGAGGCCGCTGCTGACGCCGGTGAAGCCGGTGGCGCGGGCAGGGCCGGCAAGGGGCGGCTTTGGAGCGCCGCCGTGGCGGTTTGCGTCACCGGGTTGGCGGTGGCGATGTACCTGGGCCTGAGCAATTGGAATTGGCAGGCGGTCGAGACCGCGCAGCGCAACGAGGCCGACATGGACACCATGCTGGCGCAGCTGGAGGAAAAGCTGGAGCAGCATCCCCAGGATGTCACGGGCTGGCTGTTGCTGGGCCGCTCCAATGCCACCTTGGAGCGGTATGCGAACGCGGTCAAGGCGTATCAGCATGCCTACGACCTGACCCGGGGCGAGAATGTCGACGCGGTGGTGGGCTTGGCCGAAGCGATGGTGATGGTGGACGAGGCGTCGCTCGGCGGCCGGGCGGGCCAGCTGTTCGACCAGGCGCTGGCCAAGGCGCCCAACAACCCCAAGGCGCTTTGGTACTCCAGCGTGGGGGCGTTGCGCAACGGAAATCTGTCCTTGGCCCGCGAGCGCTTGCAGTTGCTGTTGGCGCAGGATCCGCCGCAGCAGTTGCGCACCGTGCTGGAGCGGGAGATTCAGGACCTGGACCAGCAGCTCGGTCGAAGTGGAGGCTCCGCTGGTCCGCCTGTCGTGGCCGCCGGCACTGGGGGAGCGCAGGGTCAGGCTGGTCAGTCTCCGGGACAGGCGCAGGTGCCGGCAGCGGCTGGCCAGCAGCGCGCTATACGTGTCTCGGTAACGCTGGCACCCGAGATTCAGAAGCGGTTGGGTGGACCGCTGACGCTGTTCGTCCTGGCGCGCGACCCCGCTGCGCCGGGTCCACCGCTGGCTGCGCAGCGACGCAGCTCCAGTGAAATACCACTCACCGTGGAACTGACCGAACGCGATGCCATGATGCCGGCCCGCAGTATTGCGAACGCGGCCCGGGTCGAGGTGGTGGCACGCCTGTCACAATCCGGCACTCCGCAGGCTCGCAGCGGCGACTTCTTCGGCTCGGCCGATTATGATTTCAGCAAGGACACGGGCACCTTGAACATCGTCATCGATCGGACGGTTCCTTGAGTGTGCCCCGGTTCCACTTTGGCCGGCCTTCCAAGTAGTTGGTTGCAGAGTATCGAGTCCTGATGACAGCTCCGACCCAGATTTCTTTCGCCGGCCTGCCCATGCTGCTGCCGGCTCTGGCACGCGTGGTGTTGGGCAAGAAACCCTACACCGCGCCGCCCGACACCCTGATTTCGCCCATCGAACTCGAAGCCCGGAGCGTGAAATTGTCGGCCGGGCATTTACAGCGCTACCGGGAGGTCTGCGGGGTTCCGGCCGGCAGCGTGGGGTTGCCGCCCGCGTACTTGCACGCGCTGGCCATGCCCATGCACCTGCAGTTGTTCGTGGCGCGCGGCTTTCCCGTCAAGGTGCTGGGGCTGATCCATCTGCGCAATACCATTCGCGTGCACCGGGCCATCGATACCAGCGCACAGCTGCGTTTGCGCGTGAATTTCGACACCATGCGCCTGACCGAGGTGGGCCAGGAATATGATTTCACCACCCGCTATGAGCGCGACGGCGAGTTGGTCTGGGAAGAGATCAGCACCATGTTCGCGCGCGGCAACAAGCCGACCAAGACCGAAGGCGGCAAGCGCCCCTCCATCGAACGCTCCGCGCACCCTGAGAGCGGCGTCCAGACCGAGACCCTGGAGATTCCGGACAACACGGGTTGGCGGTACGCGCGGGTATCGGGCGACTACAATCCCATTCATCTGACGGCGCGCACCGCCGCCATGTTCGGTTTCAAGCAGGCGGTAGCTCACGGCATGTGGTCGCTGGGGCGCTGCCTCGGTGCCGCGGCGGCGCAGCTGCCCAGCGAGCGCTTCCAGGTGGACACTCAGTTCAAGCTGCCGGTGTACCTGCCGTCGCAGGCGCTGGCGCGCCACTGGGCGGTGGAGGATGGGATGGATATTTCCATGAGCACCATGCGGGGCGACCGGCTGCACCTGGCCATGCAGGTGCGTAAGTTTTGACGGAGCGAACAGAGATGGACTTGTTGAACGGTATCGAAGCGCGAACCTCGGCGACCAGATTGAGCGCACCGGGGCCGACGCGGGAACACCTGCAGCGAATCATCGACGCTGGACTGCGTGCGCCGGATCACGGCCGCCTCCAACCTTGGCGCTTCGTGGTGCTGGAAGGCGACGCTCGCGGCAGGCTGGGCGATGTCATGGCCGGCATGCTGCGAGCCAAGCTGCCCGATGCCACCGAGGACCAACTGGCGTCGGAGCGGGCCAAGGCGCAGCGCGCTCCCACGATCGTGGCGGTCGCGGCCACTATCACCCAAGGCAAGATCCCGGAGATCGAACAGGTATTGGCGGTGGGAGCGGCGGTGCAGAACATGTTCCTGGTCGCCAATGCGCTGGGCTATGGCGCCATGTGGAAGACCGGCGGCGCCGCCTATGACCCCAAGGTCAAGGAGCTGCTCGGCCTTGCGCCGCAGGACCATGTCGTCGCCTTCCTGTACCTGGGCACCACGGTGACCCCTGGCCCTCTGATTCCAGCCGCGCCGGCCAGGATTCGTTGGCTGTGAGTTGATGGCGCCCGTTGCCTAGAAGCGACTGAAGTGACCCTGAGCGGGACTGCGAAGTGATGGAATCGCAGCATTGCCGTATCGCACCTAGCACGTCAGGCATGCCAAGTGTGTACGCATAGATACAGGTACCGCTGCCTTGCCAACGGTACGCCGTGACGGTTAGCCTAGAAGAAGAATTCGAGGTAAGGGCAGGGGAGTTACCATCGATTCTCTACTGGCATTGCGGGCTTGGGCTGCTGTGTGGGGCGGCCGAGCCGTGTTACGCGGCGGGAAGACGCAATGAATCGCGCTGCCGACCCGGTGGGAACGCTTGACGTCGCGTTACAGCATGCCGGGCAGTTGCTCGAAAACGACGCGGACTTGGCGGCACAGCAGGCCACCGAGATCCTGAAAGTCGCGCCTGGCCATCCCATGGCCATGCTATTGCTGGGAACAGCGCAACGACGCGGCGGCGATCTCGACTCGGCGCGTGCGACTTTCGAGGCCTTATGCCGTTCGCAGCCGGATTGGGCGCAAGCGCAATACGAGCTTGCGATCACCCTGACCCGTGCCGGGTCCGGCGAACCTGCCGTGGCTGCCTTGCGTCGTACGGTGCAACTCAAACCGGACCTCCCCGATGCCTGGCGCGCGCTGGGCGATCATTTGACGGCGCTGGGCGATGCCGCGGGAGCCGATCGAGCCTATGCGCAGCAACTGCGCTATTCCTCGCGTGATCCCCGTCTCCTGGAAGCCGGTGCGGCGTTGTGCGAGAACCGGATCGCAGTGGCGGAGGCGTTGTTGCGTGAACACCTGAAGCAACATCCCACTGACATAGCCGCGATTCGCATGCTGGGGGAAGTGGCTGCTCGCCTGGGCCGATATGAAGATGCCCAGCATCTGTTGGAGCGCAGCTTGGAACTTGCTCCGAGTTTCACCGCGGCGCGGCGCAACTATGCCGTCGTGTTACGCAAACAGAACAAGTGGCGGGAGGCGTTGACGCAGATCGACCAGTTGCTCGCGGGCGATGCGGGCAATCCAGGTTACCGCAACTTGAAGGCGGCCCTGCTGGCGGGCATGGGGGAGTACCCGCGGGCCATCGAGCTGTATGCGGGAGTGGTGGGCGAATATCCGCTCAACGCCAAGGTGTGGATGAGCTACGGCCATGCTCTGAAGACCGCCGGGCGGCAGACGGAATGTGTGGCTGCCTACCGGAAGGCGATCGAGCTGGCTCCGGAACTGGGCGAGGCCTATTGGAGCCTGGCGAATCTGAAGACATTCCGCTTCACGGCGCAGGAGATCGCAACCATGCAGGCGCAACTGGCGCGCGCCGACCTGGCCGCCGAAGACCGCTTCCATTTTCATTTCGCCTTGGGCAAGGCGCAGGAAGACGCGGGCCTGTATCGGGAGTCGTTCGACCACTATAAGCGCGGCAATGAATTGCGCCGCTGCGGGATCAGATACGAAGCCGACGAGACCTCGCAGCATGTGCGGCGTTCGCAGGCTATGTTCTCCAAGGAGTTTTTCGCGGCGCGCTCCGGCCAGGGCGCCGCCGCTGCCGATCCTGTTTTCATAGTCGGGTTGCCGCGCGCCGGCTCCACGCTGCTCGAGCAGATCCTGTCCAGCCATCCCCTGGTCGAAGGCACCATGGAGCTGCCCGACATCATTTCGATCGCACGAGGTTTGGGGGGCAGGCACCTGCGCGGCGAAGCGTCACGCTATCCGGAGATCCTGGCTGAGTTATCCAGCGACGAACTGCGCGCGCTGGGCGAGCGCTATCTCGCGCAAACTCGAATCCAGCGTAAGAGCGCCGCACCGTTGTTCATCGACAAGATGCCGAACAATTTTCAGCACGTCGGCCTGATCCACCTGATCCTGCCGAACGCCAAGATCATAGATGCGCGGCGTCACCCGCTGGGTTGCTGCTTTTCCGGTTTCAAGCAACATTTCGCCCGCGGCCAGCACTTTTCCTACGATCTGGTCGACATCGGCCGCTACTACCGCGACTACGTGACATTGATGGCGCATTTCGATGCGGTATTGCCGGGCCGGGTGCACCGGGTCAACTATGAAACGCTGGTCGACGATACCGAAGCCGAAGTGCGGCGCTTGCTGGCGTATTGTGGCCTGGAGTTCGATGCGCGCTGCCTGGACTTCCACCAGACCCGGCGCGCCGTGCGTACCGCCAGCTCCGAGCAGGTGCGCCAGCCCATATTCCGTGATGCCGTCGATCACTGGCGTCACTACGAGCCCTGGCTGGGACCGCTGCGGCAGGCGCTCGGCACGGTGCTCGATGCCTATCCCGAAATGCCGGATGTGCGGGGTGTCGGTCCGATGACGTAGGCACCGCGCTGACGTAGCCGATGATCGCGACAGAAGTGCACAAGGGGAACATCATGACGCGTAGCAGGCTGAGAAAACTCAAGAGCACCGCGGTGCGCGCAGGAGGCGTGCTGGGGAGTGTCCCGCTGGCGGCGGCGATGCTGACGGCCAGTCCCGCCGCCTGGTCGCAGGAATCGAGCGGCCCCGTCCTGGAGAGCGTGATCGTGACGGCGCAGAAGCGCCAGGAGAACCTGCAGGACGTACCCTTGAGCATCACGGCTCTGAGCACCCAGAAGCTCGATGAACTGCACATCACCGACTTCGAGGACTACGCGAAATACCTGCCGAGCCTGTCGTTCCAGACCTTCGGCCCGGGGTTCGCCAGAGTGTTCTTCCGCGGCGTGAGCAGCGGCGACAACGGCAATCATTCGGGATCGCAGCCGTCGGTGGGCCAGTATCTCGACGAGCAGCCGATCACCACCGTCACCGGCGCGCTGGACATCCATGTCTACGACATCGCGCGCGTCGAAGCCCTGGCGGGACCACAGGGCACTTTGTATGGCGCCAGTTCGCAGGCCGGCACCATTCGCATCATCACCAACAAACCCGACCCATCCAAGTTCGCGGCCGGCTACGACCTGGAAGGCAACCTGGTGGACGGCCAGGGCGGCTATATCGCGGAAGGGTTCGTCAACCTGCCGATCAATGACAAGACCGCGGTGCGTCTGGTGGGATGGGACAAGCGCGACGCCGGCTACCTCAGCAACGTGCGGGGCACCCGTACCTATGAAGCCGCCGGCATCACCATCGACAACGACCGTTTTGCCAAGAAGGACTACAACAGCGTCGATACCTATGGCGCACGCGCCGCGCTGCGCATCAATCTCGACGACAATTGGACCATCACACCCGGGGTGATGACCCAGAACCAGAAATCCAATGGCAACTTCGCCTACGACCCGAGCGTCGGCGACTTGAAGGTGATGAAGTTCAGACCGGAGAAGACGGACGACAAGTGGACCCAGGCTTCGCTCACCGTGGAAGGCAAGATCGCCAATCTGGACCTGGTGTACGCCGGCGCCTATCTGCAGCGCAATGTCGATAGCGAGTCTGACTACTCGGATTACTCGTTCTTCTACGACCAGTTGTACCAGTATGTCTGGTACAACGATGCGGACGAGGTCATCGACCCCACCCAGTACATCAAGGCCAAGGATCGTTACAAGCGCCAGAGCCACGAACTGCGGCTGTCCTCGCCCAACGACTGGCCGGTGCGGTTCGTGACCGGCCTGTTCTATCAGCGCCAGCAACATGGTATCGAGCAGCGCTACATGATCGATGGTCTGCGCGGCACCGATTCGGTGACCGGCTGGCCAAGCACCATCTGGCTCACCGAACAGCTGCGCGTGGATCGCGACTACGCGGTGTTCGGCGAGGTCAGTTTCGACCTGACCAGCAGGCTCACCGCGACCCTGGGCGCGCGGGTATTCAGGGCCGACAACTCGCTGGCGGGATTCTACGGCTACAGCGAGGCCTATAGCGGCAGCGGCACCAGTGGCGAAACACGCTGCAGCCTGCTGGCCGGCGACGAGCGTTTCGATCGTTCGCATTGGGTGCCGTATACGGCGGTGAACACGGCGCCGTGCCGGAACCTGGACAAGCGGGTCAGGGAGGACGACTGGACCCCCAAGGTCAACCTGACCTATCGCTTCGACGACGACCGGATGGTCTATGTGACGTATTCGAAAGGCTTCAGGCCGGGTGGCGTGAACCGCCGGGGCAATTTCCCACCGTATGCGGCGGATTTCCTCACCAACTACGAGGTGGGCTGGAAGACCACCTGGGCTGGTAGCCGGGTGCGCTTCAACGGCGCGGTGTTCCTGCTGGACTGGGACAAGTTCCAGTATTCCTACACCGGCGAGAATGGCTTGACCAACGTGACCAACGCGGGTGGCGCACGCATCAAGGGCATCGAGACCGATGTCGAGTGGGCGGTCAATGAGAACCTTTTGCTGTCGGCTGGCTTGTCCCTGCTCGACGCCAAGCTGACCGAGAACTTCTGCCAGGCCTTGGACAATGCCACCGGCCAGCCGCTGCCGGCGGATGCCTGCGGTCCGGCGGATTTCGCCAGCAGCGGCGCCCGTCTGCCCATGGTGCCGAAGTACAAGGCCAACCTGACGGCGCGCTACAACTTCCAACTGGGAGCTTTCGATGCCTTCGTGCAAGGCTCGTTCATGCACCAGGGCAGGAACAATCCATCGCTGCTGCCGGCGGATAACGTGATCCTGGGGGTCGACGACGCTTATGGGCTCGCCGATTTCTCGGCCGGGCTGGCCAAGGACAGTTATTCGATCAGCCTGTTCGTCAATAACGCCTTCGACGAACGCGCCGACCTGTTCCGTTTCGCCCAGTGCCGCACCGCGATCTGCACCAAGTCCTACGTCATCACCAACGCGCCGCGCACCGTGGGCTTGAAGTTCGGACAGAAATTCTAAGGCCGTTGCCGCTTGCCGGGCCAGCCGGCCCGGCAGGGTGCCAGCGCTCCGGATCAGTTAGTATGCGCACTGCTACGCAGGTGATCCGGTGCTGCCCGGCCTGTGGCACGCAGGGCTTCGGCGGACTACTCAAGCAATTCGAGGGGATCGTTCATGTCCACATCGACGATGACGCAGGCACGTGCCGCCGCCGGCGGTGTCAATTTCCGCGCCGCGCTGATCGTACTCACCTCGCTGTTCTTCATGTGGGGGTTGATCACCTCGCTCAACGACATCCTGGTGCCACACCTGAAGGCCGCGTTCGCGCTGAATTACTTCGAGGCCATGCTGATCCAGTCCTGTTTCTTCGGTGCCTACTTCGTGATGTCGCTGCCGTCCGGCTACCTGGTGGAGCGGGTGGGCTACAAGCGCGGCATCATCGTCGGACTGAGCACGGCGGGCGTCGGCTGTCTGTTGTTCTATCCCGCCGCCGGCGCTCATAGCTACGGGTTGTTCCTGTTCGCATTGTTCGTGCTTGCCTCGGGCATCACTTTGCTGCAGGTGGCTGCCAATCCTTACGTGGCCATCCTGGGACCGGAGCAAACCGCGTCGACCCGCCTGACCCTGACCCAGGCGTTCAATTCGTTGGGTACCACCGTAGGACCGTTCCTGGGATCGGTGTTGATCCTGTCGGCGGTGACGCCGGGGCAAGACCCGGCCACGCAGGCTGCCGCGGAGGCTGCTACGGTGCAGATGCCCTACCTGGGACTGGCGGCGGCGCTGTTCCTCATTGCCGTCATCATCGCCGTCACCCGGCTGCCGAGCATCGAGGCTGCCGACCAGTCCGCAACCGCGGCCGGCACGGCCGCGCAGCATCACCATGACAGCATCTGGAGCTACCGGCACCTGGTGCTCGGCGCGGTGGGGATCTTCGTCTATGTGGGGGCCGAGGTGGCCATCGGCAGCATTCTGGTCAACTACATGGAGCGACCGGAAATCGCCGGACTGTCGGCGGGAACCGCGGGCAAGTATCTGTCGCTGTATTGGGGCGGCGCCATGGTGGGACGCTTCATCGGATCGGCCGTACTGGCCCGTGTGCCGCCCGGAAAAGTGTTGGCGTTCAACGCCGCGGTGGCGGCATGTTTGCTGCTGCTCGCGATGACGACTGCCGGTACCACGGCCATGTGGGCGTTGCTGGCCATCGGCCTGTTCAACTCCATCATGTTCCCGACCATTTTCACGCTGGCCATCGCCGGCTTGGGCAAGCACACCGGCGCCGCCTCCGGCGTGCTGTGCATGGCCATCGTCGGCGGCGCCATCGTCCCTGCGCTGCAGGGCCTGTTCGTGGATCACATCAGCCTGCTGTACTCGTTCGTGATCCCGCTGGCGTGCTATCTGTACATCGTTCACTACGGTTTGCGGGGACATCGCCCTGAGCACCTCCACGACTCCATCCAACCCTGACTCGTTCATTGCCTCCCGGCCCGGACCTTTGGCCGGGCTGCGTATTGTGGAGATTGCCGGGATCGGGCCCGGTCCGTTCAGTGGCATGCTGCTGGCCGATCTCGGGGCCGACGTGGTGGTGATCGACCGCCCGACCGCCCAAGCGGGTGGCGGAGCGGACGTGACCGCGGCGGCAGTGCTGGGACGAGGCAAACGCCGCATTGCCCTGGACTTGAAGTCCGCCCGGGGCAGGGCGACCGTGCTGCAGCTGGTGGAACACTGCGATGCCCTGATCGAAGGCATGCGCCCGGGCGTCATGGAGCGCCTGGGATTGGGGCCGGAGACTTGCCTGGCACACAATCCCCGCCTGGTCTATGGGCGCATGACCGGGTGGGGACAGGATGGGCCGCTGGCGCCTGTCGCCGGTCACGACCTGAATTATATCGCGCTGTCGGGAGCGCTCTGGTATGCGGGAGAGCCGGGCGGCGCGCCGCTGTCGCCACCGACGCTGGTGGGAGACATTGGCGGCGGTGCGCTGTACCTGGTGATCGGGCTGCTGGCCGGGGTGATGAACGCGCGGCAAACGGGCCGGGGCCAGGTGGTGGATGCCGCCATCGTCGACGGCAGTGCGCACATGATGAACCTGTTGCTCGGCCTGATGCCCGGGGGGCAATTCGTCCGTGAACGCGGCGCCAGCCTGCTGGACGGGCCGCATTGGTATTCGACCTATCGTTGTGCCGATGGCGGTTTCATCTCGGTGGGAGCGTTGGAGCCGAAGTTCTATCGCTTGCTGCTGGAGAAACTTGGCTTGGCCGCGGACACGAGGTTCGCGGATGGTTTTTCGCGCGCCGCGTGGCCGGAGTTGCGGCACTGCTTTTCCGAGTTGTTTGCGCAACGTAGCCGGGATGAATGGTGCGCTCTGCTCGAAGGAACGGATGCCTGCTTTGCGCCGGTACTCAGCCCTGTGGAGGCTGCCCGCCACCCGCATATGACGGCACGCGGCGTGTACTCCGATGCGGGCGGTATTTTGCAGGCAAACCCGGCACCTCGTTTCTCGGCGACTCCCGCCCGTCCACCTGGCGATGCGCCGAGCGAAGCTGTCGATGCGGCGTCGGTTCTGAACGGTTGGCGCAGGACGTAAAACTCATACGCCCGGGCCACTCAGTTGCTCGATGAGGCCAAACGCCGCTACGTGGATGATGACCCGCATAGGCGCGGTGACCGGGTAGCGCTAGAATTGTTGCGGTGAGCCTGATTCACCTGAGGCAAGCCTGAACCATGCGGATTTTTCATTCCCCGGCATCGCTCGAACACGATCCCGAGACCTTTTTCCGGCGCGGCAAGACCATCGTTCATCCCGAGCGCGCCCAGCGCTACCAGGTGCTGCACGACGCGGTGAGCAAAGCTGGGTTTCAGCTGCAGACTCCGGCTGATGCCGGACTGGAACCGCTGCGCGCCGTGCACACACCGGACTATCTGCAGTTCCTGGCCGAGTGCTGGGAGCGGCGCGCCGAGATCGATGCGGCGGCGCAGGAATTGTTGACCACCCAGTTCGCCAAACCCCAGATGCATCGGCGGCCGGATGCGTTGGCCGGGCTGCTGGGCTACTACACCGCGGATACTTCGACTCCGATACGGGCCGGAACCTGGCACGCGGTGTATGGCACCGCCCAGGCAGCGGTGGCTGCTGCGGATGCCGCGGCCAAGGAGGGCAGTGCCTATGCCCTGTGCCGCCCTCCGGGGCATCATGCCTATGCGGACTGCGCCGGCGGGTTCTGCTATATCAACAACACCGCGGTGGCGGCTCAGCGGCTGCGTTCCGTCCTGAATGGCCGTATCGCCATAGTCGACATCGACGTGCATCACGGCAACGGCACGCAAGGCATTTTCTATCGGCGCGCCGATGTATTGACCATTTCCATCCATGCCGATCCGAACAATTACTTCCCGCTGTATGCCGGTTATGCCGAGGAAACCGGCGAAGGGGAAGGGCGCGGTTTCAATTTGAACATGCCTCTGGCGCACGGTTCGGGCGACGCGGTATTCCTTGCGGCGTTGCAGGAGGCACTTGCCCGGGTCAAGGCGTACGCGCCGGCCGGAATCGTGGTCGCCCTGGGGCTGGACGCATCGGAACAGGATCCGATGGGAGTCCTCAAGGTGACCTCCGATGGGTTCGCCAAGGCGGCCAGCGCCATCGGCGGCTTGGGATTGCCCACCGCCTTGGTGCAGGAGGGCGGCTATCTGTGCCCGGCGCTGCCCGTCAACCTGGTGGCTTTCCTCGAAGCGTTTGATCGTGCCCGCCGCGCCGACTAGGTGTTTGCCATGCTGGCCGGCCACGGCAAAAGGATCATGATGCGCTCCTGCGGCTGAAGGCGGCGCCCGCCGCCAGCCCACCAAGCACACCAAAGGGGGGATTCATGAGCGAGCAAAGCGTCCAGCGCGGTGCCTGCTTCTGCGGCACGGTGCAATTCGAGTTGTCCGGCGAGCCGGTGGCGATGGGCTATTGTCATTGCGAGTCCTGTCGGCACTGGTCGGCCGGGCCGGTCAACGCCTTCGTACTGTGGCGTCCCGAAGCGCTGCGGATCACGCAGGGCGAATCGAGTATCGGTACCTACAACAAGACTCCTGTCAGCTACCGCAAATGGTGCCAGCAATGTGGCGGACACCTGTTCACCGAACATCCGACCTTTGGTCTGGTGGACGTGTTTGCCGCCATGACGCCGGACCTGCCATTCGCAGCGGGATTGCACGTTCACTACCAGGAAAGCGTACTGCCGATCAGGGACGGCAAACCCAAGTTCAAGGACATGCCCGGGGAGATGGGCGGCTCGGGCATTACGCTGACCGACTAGGGCGATGCTGGGTGATACCGGGTGATCCCGGGTACCGATGGGCTGCATGGTTTGGCCCTTGCCTGGCCGGGCGCTAGCGACGCTTGCGGCGGCCGGTCTTTGCGCTGCTCGGTGCCGCCTTTTTCCCGGCAGCCGGTACGACGCTCGGTATATGTTGCGCAATGGCCTCGGCCAGGTGTGGCCCGGGGTCGCGCCCGGTGAGGGTCTGATAGTAAAACGGTGCCAGTGCCAAGCGGTCCTCGATGGATTCGGGGATCGCCAGGGCGTAGTAGCCGACCTGATGGAAGTAGGCGATGCGGGCACGCACCATGCTCTCGGTCTTGCCGAAGCCGCTGTATCTGAACAGGTCGGTGAGCAAGGCGATCCAGGCATTGTCGACCCGGCGTACCGCCTGGGAGACGTTGCTCGACTTGCGGGCCCAGATGCGTATCGCCATGTCGAAGGCGGGAAAGCCTGGATCTTCGGACAGCCAGATGGCCACTACCTCGCTGAGGTCCGGTGTGGACTGCGACCAGCGTTCGCGGATTTCAGCAAGCTCGGTGTGATTGCGCGCTTCCCAGTCTTGCAGCAGCGCATCCAGCAGTTCCTGGCGGCTTTTGAAATGCCAATAGAAACTGCCCCGCGTGACGCGAATTTGCCTGGCGAGCTGGTCCACCTTGACGTCGTCGATGCCGGATTTGACCAGCACCTTGCGGGCAGCGGCCACCCAATCCTCGCGGTTCAGATGTTGTGGCGCGGTTTTTGGCGCTTTGCGGCCACCGGCGCGGCGGACACGGCCGTACATTTTGCGCCACAAGTGGAAGCTGGTCTCGTTGACTCCCAGCTTGCGGCAGATCTCGGCGATCGGTACGCCTTCCTCGGCCTGCGACAGCGCCAGGCTGATTTGCTCTTTGGTGAATCGCTGCGTCATCCCAATCCATCCTGTCCGCACCAGGCTATTCCTGGCCGCAAGCTGACATCCGTACAGCTTAGCCGATTTGGCCGGTGGTCCGGGGCCGGATGAACCATGCCGCGAGCCGGGCTTCAGCTTACCGGGTGGGTGCCTTGTCGTGCGTCTTGATGCTGTACGGAGCGACGCTGGGGGCCAATGGATCGAACCTGACCCACAGTGCCAGCACGACGGCTGCGAGCAACGCGGCGCACGCAGTGAATGCCAACGTCCTGCCCGCCTGCAGTCCGCGCATCAGGGGCCAGGCGAACAGGATCGTCAGCACGACGAACAAAGCCATCACTTCCGGCAGAGTGGCACCCAGGGCCAGAAAATTCAGATGAGCCAGGATCAGGCACCAGCCGCCGCAGATGGCGGCTATCACCGCAAGCGCGGCGATGGTAACCGGACGCTTCAGCGCCGGATCGAAGGCCGCCACCAGGGCCATGGTCACCGCCGCGGGCAGCAGCGGCCAGGCGAACAACGGACTGGCCGTCGGGGCGGTCAGTTGCAACACCAGCGACACGATGAAGACGGGCAGGGCTACGCCCAGCCACCCGGCCCAGATACCGGGCCGGGTCGCCGGCAGCATCAGCGACAGCAGGGCGGCCACTACACCGACGCCGCAGGTGATCAGACCCAGGGTGGTGAAGCCGCTGAATAGGACACAGGCGGCCGTCAGCCCGAGCGCCGGAACGATGGCGAGCAGCCGGCGTGCCGGCCGCACGACCAGAGCGGCGCCGAGCAGGGCAATGAAGCCAAGTAATATGGCCTGGGGTTCCAGCCTGGGGATGGCGGCGAGACGATCGTAGTAGTTGACGTCCGCGGTGGCGGAGCCTGACAGCAGGTTGCCCAGGCGCAGCAGCAATATCGCGTGGCACAACGCCCATAGCGTGACGGTGATGCCGCCGTTGATCTTACGCCAGCCCAACTCGGCGGTACCCCCGGCCCGCAGCCAGGCGAATCCGAGGCAGGCGCCGGAGATGGCGAGCAGCACCCAGCCGAATCCGGTCGGGTAGACCAGCATGGTCTTGCCGAACAGGTCGGCAAATACGCTATCGGGAGCCTTGCCAGGCAGCTGCGGTGCTTCGAGCAGTGCGCGGGTGAGGTCCAGCGCTTGCGCACCCATGTGTTGCAGCGAGCCGGGATCCAGGGTGGCCACGGTGGCCAGTGGCGAGTGATACAGGCCACTGCGCCCCAGGAAGGCGAAATTGAAACCCGCGATGCCGCGCTGCCTGGGGATGGTGTAGTCGGTATCGTTGGGCAACACCTTGTAGATGAACACGCCCAGCGAGTCGGTCGAGGGATTGGCCACCGAGCGGCGGAACAATGCCATCATGGCGCCGTTGTCGCTGCCGGTCTCGAACATGCTGGCGCGGCCGCCACCGCCGCGAGCCTCCATGTTGATCACGACGCCGATCCGCTTGGCCAACGGGTGCCGTTCGAAGAAGCCGCGCGCGCCCTCGAGTCCCACTTCCTCGGCGTCGGTCAGCAGGACGACCAGATCGCGTTC
>Ga0182745_1001292_pt1 | contig 24482 bp, 13 predicted proteins | sample eDN3rd30CKraftBY_FD_128523 | JGI IMG/M metagenome (GOLD analysis project Ga0182745, IMG submission 128523) | Enriched backyard soil microbial communities from Emeryville, California, USA - eDNA 3rd pass 30_C Kraft BY (version 2) (version 2) | ecosystem: Environmental > Terrestrial > Soil >... | reverse complement strand
TTCAAGGGCACCGGCAACAGCGAAGTGCACCTGAACCGCCGCATCACCGAGAAGCGCGTCTACCCGGCCATCGACATCAACCGCTCCGGCACCCGCCGCGAGGACCTGCTGATCGAGCCGGAGCTGCTGCAGAAGATCTGGATCCTGCGCAAGCTGCTGCACCCGATGGACGAGATCGCGGCGATGGAGTTCCTGCTGGACAAGATGAAGAGCACCAAGTCCAACGACGAGTTCTTCAATTCGATGAAGCGCTGATTTCCTGCGCCATTCGATACGAGAAAGCCCGGCGATGCCGGGCTTTCTCGTTCCCGTCCTGTAGGAGCGCACCTTGGTGCGCGATGAAGCTTTATTGGGAAGGCCCCATCGCGCACCAAGGTGCGCTCCTACGGAGGTCATCCGCGTCACGCCAGGCGCAGCGCGCGCGGATATGGCGGATTGTCGGGAAACTCGCCACGCGCGAAGGCAGCCTGCAGGCCGCGCCACCAGTGCGGGTCGAACAGTTCGCCGTGGGTTTCGCGCACCGCTTCCAGCAGCGGTTTCGGCAGGCCCATGAACCACCCGAAGCGTTCGGGGAACACATCGTTCGGCGCTACGTGGAACCACGGTTCTGCGGCCATCGCTTCTTCGGCATCGCGCGGCTGCGGCCAGTCGCGGAAGTTGCAGTCGCCGACCCGGCACAGCTCGTCGTAGTCGTAGAACACGGCACGGCCATGACGCGAGACGCCGAAGTTCTTCAGCAGCATGTCGCCGGGGAAAATGTCGTTGCGAGCCATGTCGGCAATGGCCTGCGCATAGTCCAGCGCCGCCGCACGCGCGGCCCCGGCAGTCTGTTCGCGCAAGTAAAGGTTCAACGGGCGGAAGCGGCGCTGCACGTAGCACAGCGAAATCACCAGATCGTCGCCTTCCACGTGCACGCTGCGCGCGCAGTTGCCCAGCAGTTCGTCGCGCAGCTCAGGGGCGAAGCGCGCCAGCGGAAAACGCAGGTGGCGGTAGGGTTGCGCGTCGAGCAGGCGACCGATGCGGTCGAGGTTGAACACCAACGCATAGCGGTCCTCCACGTCCTGCCGGCTCATGGTCTTGGGCCATGCGAAGCGGTCGCGGATCAGCTTGAACACCAGTGGGTAACTGGGCAGGGTGAACACCGCCATCACCATGCCCGGCGTGCCCTCGGCCTGCACCAGCCGCTCGTTCGGCTGTTGCTGGAAATGGCGGAAAAAGGTGCGGTAGCGCTCGGTCTTGCCCTGCTTGGCACGACCGAGCACGGTGTAGATTTCATCGACCGGCTTGCCCGGCAGCAGGCTGCGCAGGAATACCACCGCGTCGGCCACGGTGGGCAGATCGGCCTGGAAATAGCTGCGCGAAACGCCGAACAGATGCGCCACATCGCGGCGGCGGCTCAGCACTGCTTCGGCTCGCAAACCATCGCCATCGTTGACCAGCGCAATCACGCACGGCGAGAAGCGGTGCTCGCCGAACACGCGGCCGACCAGATAAGCTCGGCGCTCGCGGTAGAACACGGTTTCCAGCAACTCGATCGCGCGTACCGGATGCGGTCCCCAGTGCGCGAGGTCGTCCTGCAGGCGTACCGCGATGGCGGCGGCGCAGCGCAGGCGGTGCCGATATGGCACGTCGAAGCGGTAGTCGGTCAGCATGCGCTCGAAGGCATCGGCCGGGCGCGCCTCGGACACGGTATAGACGTGGCGCGCGACCGGGTGGGTGATGGCGTCGGACGGCTCGATCTCGATCGCCATGAACTCGATGGCGTCATCGACGCCACGGGTAGCGAACAGGCGCCGGGTCAGGGTGTTGTAGAAGGTCTTGTGCAGTTCGCCGTCGATCAGCCCTTCGACCAGCATGGCGAAGGTGGCCCGCACCTGCACCCACAACGCGCGGCTGGGTGCACTGCTCGCAATGGCCTGCAAGCGGGCCATGCACTCGCCGATGCACAGGTCATAGAGTTCGATGCGCTCGACCGCATCGTCGCGCGCCGCCGTCCAGTCGCGTTGTTCGAAGCGTTGCCGCGCGTGGCGGGTGATCGCGGCGAAGCGGGCGTGGTAGTCCAGGAAACCGTCGCGGATGCAGGTGGCGATGGCGTGGGCGAGGTCGGTGGGCATCGGCAATGCGGGGAGTCGGGCCGGGTTTCACCCTACCGCACCGGGGCCAACTCATGCCTCAAATGAAAACCCGCATCGCGGGGGCAATGCGGGTTCCTAATCGAAACTGACTCGCAGCTTTTCCCTTCTCCCCTCGGGAGAAGGTGCCCGAAGGGCGGATGAGGGGCGAGCGGAGTCCATGATGCTTGAACCATCGGGACTCCATTGCCCCTCACCCCAACCCCTCTCCCGTAGGGAGAGGGGCTTTAAAACTGAAACCTCGCGCTAATCAAATGCGGGTTTCGGCCAAACCACCTTGCAGGCTGCGATCAGAGCGCGGCCAGCGCAGCATTGAGCGTGGCGCTCGGGCGCATCGCCTTGCCGGTCTTGCCGAGATCCGGGCGATAGTAGCCGCCGATGTCCACGGCCTTGCCCTGCACCGCGACCAGTTCGGCGACGATCTTCTGCTCGTTGTCGGCCAGTGCCTTGGCCAGCGGCGCGAACTTCGCCTTCAGCGCGGCGTCCTCGTCCTGCGCGGCCAGCGCCTGTGCCCAGTACAGGGCGATGTAGAAGTGGCTGCCACGGTTGTCGATGGTGCCGAGCTTGCGGCCCGGCGAGCGGTCGTTGTCGAGGAACTTGCCGTTGGCTTCGTCCAGTGCCTTGGCCAACACGGCGGCGGCCTTGTTGTCGTAGCGCTGGGCGAGGTGTTCCAGCGAGGCGGCCAGTGCGAGGAACTCACCCAGCGAATCCCAGCGCAGGTAGTCCTCTTCGACGAACTGCTGCACGTGCTTCGGCGCGCTGCCGCCGGCGCCGGTTTCGAACAGGCCGCCGCCGGCCATCAGCGGCACGATGGAGAGCATCTTGGCGCTGGTGCCGAGTTCCAGGATCGGGAACAAATCGGTCAGGTAGTCGCGCAGCACGTTGCCGGTGACCGAGATGGTGTCCTGGCCCTTGCGGATGCGTTCCAGCGAGAACTTCGTGGCCTCCACCGGCGACAGGATGCGGATGTCCAAGCCGTTGGTGTCGTGGTTCGTCAGGTACTGCTCGACCTTGGCGATCACCTGCGCATCGTGGGCGCGGCCCTTGTCCAGCCAGAACACCGCCGGAGTGTTGCTCAGGCGTGCGCGGCTGACCGCCAGCTTCACCCAGTCCTGGATCGGCGCGTCCTTGGCCTGGCACATGCGCCAGATGTCGCCGGCTTCCACCTTGTGCTCGAACACGACCTTGCCGGCATCGTCGGTGACGCGCACCACGCCATCGGCGGGAATCTGGAAGGTCTTGTCGTGGCTGCCGTATTCCTCGGCCTTCTGCGCCATCAGGCCGACGTTGGGCACGCTGCCCATCGTCGCCGGGTCGAATGCGCCGTTGGCCTTGCAGTCCTCGATGACGGCCTGGTAGACACCGGCATAGCAGCGGTCGGGGATCACTGCCTTGGTGTCCTGCAGCTTGCCCTCGGCATTCCACATGCGGCCGCTGTCGCGGATCATCGCCGGCATCGAGGCGTCGACGATCACATCGCTGGGCACGTGCAGGTTGGTGATGCCCTTGTCGGAATTGACCATCGCCACCGCCGGGCGCTTGCCGTATTCGGCGGCGATGTCGGCCTTGATCGCTTCCTGCGTGGCCTCCGGCAGCGACGGCAGGCGCGCGTACAGGTCGCCGATGCCGTTGTTCGGGTCGAAGCCGGCCTGCTTGAGTTCGGCGGCGTACTTGCCCAGCACATCCTTGTAGAACTCCTCGACCACCACGCCGAACATGATCGGGTCGGAGACCTTCATCATCGTCGCCTTCAGGTGCACCGAGAACAGCACGCCCTGCGCGCGCGCATCGGCGATCTGCGCGGCGATGAAGGATGCCAGCGCGCGGCGCGACATCACCGAGGCATCGACGATCTCGCCGGCCTTCACCGCGGTCTTTTCCTTCAGCACGACGGTCTGGCCGTCGTCCTGCACCAGCTCGATCTTCAGGTTGCCTGCGCTGGCGAGCGTGGCCGACTTCTCGCTGCCGTAGAAATCACCACCGTCCATGTGCGCGACGTGCGACTTCGAATCGCCGCTCCACGCGCCCATGCGGTGCGGGTGCTTGCGGGCGTAGTTCTTCACCGACAGCGGCGCGCGGCGGTCGGAGTTGCCTTCGCGCAGCACCGGGTTCACCGCGCTGCCCTTGACCTTGTCGTAGCGCGCCTTGATGTCGCGCGAGACGTCGTCGGTCGGCGCATCCGGGTAATTCGGCAGCGCGTAGCCTTGGTCCTGCAGCTCCTTGATCGCGGCCTTTAGCTGCGGCACCGAGGCGCTGATGTTCGGCAGCTTGATGATGTTGGCTTCCGGCTTCGTCGCCAGTTCACCCAGCTCGGCCAGGTCGTCGCTGATCTTCTGCGCATCTTCCAGGTAGTCCGGGAACTGCGACAGGATGCGGCCGGACAGCGAGATGTCGCGGGTCTCCACCGCGATGCCGGCGGTGGTGGCGTACGCGTCGATGATCGGCAGCAGCGACTGCGTCGCCAGGAACGGGGCTTCGTCGGTGAGCGTGTAGATGATCTTCGGCGTATCGGACATGGGGGATGGTTTCCGTCGGAAGTAAAGGCTGGAAAGTCAGCAGCGCATTGTCGCGCGTTGCCCCGGTCCGGGCAAAACGGGCGGGTACGGAGCCGGGCCGGTCTCGGCTTTTGAGATCCCGCTGGGCGAGAATTCAGTCATCCGCATTGGTCAAGGGGGAAGCAATGCCGCAATCATCCGGTTTCCATGCGCATTCGACCGCCCGGCAGGACAAGAGCGACTGGCAGCCACTGAACCGGCACCTGCTGGACGTTGGAGAAGGCGCAGCAAGACGGGCGACGCCCTTTGGCGGGCAGGAACTGGCACGAGCCTCCGGTTGCCTGCACGATCTCGGCAAGTACACAGAACGGTTCCAGACGCGACTCGCCGGTGACCCGTCCCGGGTGGACCACGCCACCTGGGGCGCCCATGTCGTACAGCATCGTTACGGAAGCCTCGGCACCCTGCTCTCCTACGGCATCGCCGGCCACCATGCCGGGCTGGCCAATGGCCGGCCCGGGCAGGAGATCGAATCCCGCACACCTCTGCAAACACGGCTTTCAAAGGACTATCTGGAAATGTTGCCGCCCCTGCTGTCCGCCTGGGAGCAGGAGATCGGACTGCCGGAAAAACTGGCCCTACCGAATGGCTTCACGCCGCACCCCCTGCCACATCGCCGAAATTTCCAGCTTTCCCTGCTGGCAAGGATGATCTTCTCCTGCTTGGTAGATGCCGACTTCGTCGATACCGACAACTATTACCGCCATATCGAAGGTCGGCCAGCCCGCGAAGAGAACGCCGGGCCATCGCTGGAAGCCTTGCGTCAGCGCATGGACGCGCATCTGGCACAGCTCCCCACTGAAGGCGGCATCAATCCACTGCGGACGCACATCCTCCACGAAGCGCGCGCCCAGGCCAGCCAGGACACCGGCTTGTTTTCCCTCACCGTGCCCACCGGTGGCGGCAAGACCCTGACCTCACTAGCCTTCGCATTGGACCACGCCATCGCACATGGCCTGCGCCGGGTGATCTACGTGATCCCGTTCACCAGCATCGTCGAACAGACGGCGCAGGTGTTCCGCAAGGCGCTGGGCGATTTCGGCAGCACGGACGTGGTACTGGAACACCACAGCGCCTTCTTCGACAACCCGAAATCGGAATTGCAGTCCATCGAAAAGCGCCGGCTGGCAATGGAAAACTGGGATGCCCCCATCATCGTCACCACGGCCGTCCAGTTTTTCGAGAGCTTGTTTGCCGACCGCCCCTCACGCTGCCGCAAGCTGCACAATATCGCCGGCAGCGTGGTGATCCTGGACGAAGCGCAAACCCTGCCCACGAACCTGCTGCACCCTTGCGTGGCGCTGCTGGACGAACTGGCCCGCAATTACCGCACCAGTTTGGTGCTGTGTACCGCCACCCAGCCGGCCCTGTCGCAGGAAACCGGCTTCAAGGACGGATTGGAGAACATCCGCGAGTTGGCCCCGGAGCCACCCCGACTGTACAAGCAACTACGCCGCGTGAACGTGCGCCATGCCGGCATGCTCGACGACGACGCGCTGGCCGATCACCTGCGTCAACGCGAGCAGGTGCTCTGCATCGTCAACAACCGTCGCCATGCCCGTCACCTGTTCGAAGCCATCGCCGACCAAACCGGCGTTCGTCACCTGACCACCCTGATGTATGCACGGCACCGCAGCCAGGTACTGGCAGAGATCCGCGAAGACCTGAAAGCAGGACGCCCCTGCCGGTTGGTCTCGACCAGCCTGATTGAAGCCGGCGTGGACGTGGACTTTCCCACCGTGCTGCGTGCCGAGGCGGGCCTGGATTCCATTGCCCAGGCGGCTGGACGCTGCAATCGTGAAGGTCGCCGCCCCCTCGAATCCAGTGAGGTTCTGGTATTCGAGCCCGGTAACCGCGATTGGGCGCCCCCCAAGGCGTTGAAACTTTACGCGGAGGCATTCCGCGGCATCGAACGCAATTGGCGCGACGACTTGCTGGCGATGGATGCCATCACCGCCTATTTCCAAGAGCTGTATGGTCGCCTGGGTGAGGACCGGCTCGACCAGAAGGATCTGATGAAGTTGTTGAAGGACGCCACCATCGACAGCCTGCCACTGGACACGTTGGCACGGCAATTCCGGATCATCGATGCCACGATGCGGCCCGTGATCGTGCCCTTCGATCCTGCCATCGGCGAAATCGACGAGGTGATGGACACGCTGCGCGCACTCGAACATTCCGAGCGGATTGGTACCGCTGGCGCTGCACGCAAGCTGCAACCCTATCTGGTCCAGGTACCGGAGCAAGCCTACAAGGCGTTGTCACAGGCCCATGCCATCCAGGCCATTCATCCGGAGCGGTATGGCGAACAATTCGTCCGGCTGGTCAACCCGCGCCTGTATGACGCCCGGTTCGGTCTGCATTGGAACAATCCACAATTCATGGAGACAGAGCGACTGTGCTGGTAGCCTTCTCAGCCAGTGAGACAGCGATGCAGGACACTGTTCGCGCGTTGCAAGGGGAAACAAGGATGAGTTACGGAATCAAGCTCCACATCTGGGGCGAACGGGCACTTTTCACACGGCCAGAGATGAAAGTGGAAAGGATGTCCTACGACATCATCACGCCATCGGCCGCACGTGGCATCCTGGAAGCGATCCACTGGAAACCAGCGATCCGCTGGATAGTGGATGAAATCCAGGTACTCAACCCCATCCGCTTCGAGTCCATACGGCGCAACGAGGTTGGTGGAAAGCTCTCTGCTGCCAGCGTCGGGAAAGCCATCAAGGCCGGCCGTACCGATGGATTGGTGAGCTACGTTGAAGAAGATCGCCAGCAACGTGCCGCCACCCTGCTGCGTGATGTGGGCTACGTCATCAGCGCGCACTTCGAGCTGACCGGCAAGGCCGGGGTCGAGGACAATGTCGGCAAACACCTGGACATATTCAACCGCCGCGCCCGCCGTGGCCAATGCTTCCAGACGCCCTGCCTGGGGACGCGTGAGTTCCCCGCCAGCTTTGCTTTGCTGGAAGAAGGTGACGCGACGCCCGCCCACGATACCTCCCTGCAAGGAGAGCGTGACCTTGGCTGGATGCTGCACGACATCGACTTCGGCAATGGCATGGCGCCACGCTTCTTCCGCGCCCAGATGACGGATGGCCGGGTCAAAGTGCCGCCGCTCGATGCCGCGGAGGTGCGCGCATGATCCTGTCCGCCCTCAACGACTATTACCAGCGACTGTTGGATGACCCGGATTCCGGCATCGCAGCTCCGGGTTACAGCCAGGAAAAGATCGGCTTTGCCATTGTGCTGGCTGCCGACGGCAGCGTGGTCGATGTGAACGATCTGCGCGACACCAGCGGCAAGACAGCTATCCCCCGCCTGCTTTCCGTCCCAGCCTCCTTCAAGCGCCCAGGAACCGGAGCAAAGCCATTTTTCTTGTGGGACAAGACCAGCTACGCACTCGGCGTCAGTGCCAGTAGCAAACGCAGCGAACAGGAGCACGACTCCTTCAGGACCTTGCACCGCGAGAGCTTGATTGACAGTGATGATACCGGCCTGAAAGCGCTCTTGTCGTTTCTCGACAGTTGGAAGCCCGAGCATTTCCAGGAGAATCCGCACTTCACCCGGCAGGGCGAAGAAATGCTGGACGCCAACCTTGTCTTCCGTCTCGACGGTGACCGGAGCGGTGGGAAACCCCGCTTCCTGCACGAGCGTCAGGCCGCACGCGACATCTGGAGCCACCAACAAGCCCAAGCACCCGACACCTCACAGGGCACCTGTCTGGTCACAGGCACGCAGGCCTCATTGGCACGACTGCATCCCGCGATCAAGGGCGTGAACGGTGCGCAAAGCTCCGGTGCCTCCATCGTTTCGTTCAATCTCGATGCCTTTACCTCTTATGGCAAAATTCAGGGGGAAAATGCTCCCGTCTCGGGGCAGGCTGCCTTTGCCTACACCACGGCACTCAATCATCTTCTGCGCCGTGACGCACACAACCGCCAGCGCCTGCAAATCGGCGACACCACCGTGGTGTTCTGGGCACAGGGCACGGACAAGGCACAAGCCGAAAGCGCAGAGGATGTAATCGCCGCATTTCTCTGCGCGGGCGAGGCCAACGCTCCCGGTACCAGTGATGGGCAAGCCACCCGGCGATTGCAGGAAACACTCGAACAAGTGCGTCAACTACGGCCGCTGCGGGAGCTGGATACCGGGCTGGAGGACGACACCCGCATCTTCGTGCTGGGCCTGGCGCCCAACGCCTCGCGCCTTTCGATCCGCTTCTGGGAAATGCAGACGCTGGCCACCTTCGCCCGGCGCGCAGCCGATCATTATCACGACCTGGCCCTGGACCCACCGGCATGGCGACGCCCACCCACACCACAATTCCTCGCCCTGCAAACGGCTCCCGTCTATGGGGAGAACGGCAAACCCAAGGCTGATGACGTGCCACCGCTGCTGGCCGGCGAACTGGCGCGCGCCATCCTCACCGGTACGCGCTACCCGCGCAGCCTGTTGGGCGCGATCGTCATGCGCTTCCGCGCCGATGGGCAAATAAGTCCATTGCGCGTGGCGCTGTGCAAAGCGGTCCTGACGCGCGATGCGCGGCTGGGCCTACAACAAGGAATGTCAACTGACAAGGGGGAACCACCCATGAGTCTCGATACAGGCAACACCGACCCCGGCTATCTGCTGGGTAGGTTGTTTTCCACGCTGGAGAATGTCCAACGCGCCGCTCTCGGTGCGCAGATAAACGCCACCATCCGCGACCGCTACTACGGTGCCGCATCGGCTACACCAGCCAGCATTTTCCCGGTGCTGTTGCGCAATGCACAGAACCACCTGGGAAAACTGCGCAAGGAAAAAGGCGGGTTGGCGGTCGTGCTGGAGAAGGAAATCGGCCAGACCATCGACCTGCTCGGCACCACCTTTCCACGCAGCCTGCTGATCGAAGCGCAGGGCCGTTTTGCCATCGGCTACTACCACCAGACCCAGGCGCACTTTTCCCGCAACGATGTGCAGAACGCCAACGATTCCGAAGGAGAAGAAGCATGAGTGCCATCAGCCACCGCTATGAATTCGTCTATCTGTTCGACGTGATCAATGGCAACCCCAATGGCGACCCGGATGCTGGCAATCTGCCGCGTCTGGACCCGGAAACCAATCGGGGTCTGGTCACCGACGTGGCAATCAAGCGCAAAATCCGAAACTACGTTGCGCTTGAAAAAGAAGGCGAGCCCGGTCATGCCATCTACATGCAGGAAAAATCTGTCCTCAACAACCAGCACAAACAGGCATACACCGCGCTCGAGATCCCGTCCGAAGCCAAGAAGCTGCCCAGGGACGAAGCCAAGGCCCGTGAATTGACCACATGGATGTGCAAGAACTTCTTCGACGTGCGCAGCTTCGGGGCCGTGATGACCACCGAGGTCAACACCGGCCAGGTACGTGGCCCGGTGCAGTTGGCATTCGCCAGCTCCATCGAGCCGGTGTTGCCGATGGAGGTGTCCATCACCCGTGTGGCCGTCACCAACGAAAAGGACCTTGATAAGGAACGCACGATGGGCCGCAAGCACATCCTGCCCTACGGCCTTTACCGCATGCACGGTTTCATTTCGGCGAAACTGGCCGAGCGCACCGGGTTCAGTGAGGACGACCTGCAACTGCTCTGGCGTGCACTGACCAACCTGTTCGAACATGACCGCTCTGCCGCACGGGGTGAGATGGCGGCACGCAAGCTGATCGTGTTCGAGCATGAACACCCGATGGGCAATGCGCCGGCACATGTATTGTTCGACAAGGTAACCGTCTCGCGTGCCGACCCCCACTCCGATGCACCCGCTCGAGGGTTCTCCGACTACAAGGTGGAAGTGGACCGCAATCTGCCAACAGGCATCACTGTCACAGAGCTGTTCTGACCTGGAGCGGAGAGCGAAAATCATGGACGACGAAGACCTGATTCCGCTCTCCGCCCTTCAGCACTACTTGTACTGTCCACGCCAGTGTGCACTGATTCACTTGGAGCAGCAGTGGACCGAGAACCGGCAAACCGCCGAAGGCCGGCTATTGCACCAGCGCGCAGACACTCCGCAGGCCGAACGGCGCCGCGGCGTGCGCACGGTTACCGCAATGCCTCTGCTTGCCTTGGAGCTTGGTATCACCGGCAAAGCCGATGTGGTCGAGTTCCATCGGACAGACGGTAGCGAGCGTGCCTTTCCAGTGGAGTACAAGCGCGGCCGCCCCAAGGCGCACCGCGCGGATGAAGTGCAATTGTGCGCGCAGGCGTTGTGCCTGGAAGCAATGCTCGAAAAGCCGGTCGAAGCCGGCGCCCTGTTCTACGGGCAAACCCGAAGACGCAAAGACGTCACCTTCGACATGGAACTGCGCGATCTGACCTTGCGCACCATTGCCGAAACCCGCGGCATGATCACCTCGCGGCAAACACCCTTCGCCCGCTACGAAGCCAAGCGCTGCGACGCCTGCTCGTTGCTGGACCTCTGCCAACCGCGCCTGCTCAGCCGCCGCAGCGTCAGTGACTGGCTGCGACGGCAACTCGAAAACGAAGAGGAGTGAACATGCGTCGCCAGCTTAACACGCTGTATGTTTCCACCGACGGCGCCTGGCTACACAAGGACGGGGCCAACATCGTCATGGAAGTCGAGCGTGAAGAACGTGTGCGCCTTCCGGTTCACATGCTGGAAAGCCTGGTGTGCATGGGCCGAGTCACTGTCTCCCCGCAACTTCTGGGTTTCTGTTCGGAGCAAGGCATCAGCATCTGCTACCTCACCCCGCATGGGCGCTTCCTTGTACGTGTCGAAGGCCCGGTTTCCGGCAACGTGCTGCTGCGCCGCGAACAATATCGACGCAGTGATGATCCATTACGCTGTGCCGCCGTCGTTCGTAATCTTCTGGTCGGAAAGATCCACAACCAGCGTGCCGTACTGGCCCGTGGATGGCGCGATCACGGCGAACGGTTGACCGATCGCACCGTCTTCCAGCATGCGCTCAAACGCCTCAAGCGCATCCCACAGCGCATCCTGCAAGAGAATGACGTAGATCTGATGCGCGGCCTGGAAGGGGAGGCCGCCCAAGCCTATTTTGGCGTTTTCGACCAATTAATCCGGATCGAATCCCCTTTGCTGCACTTCGGTGGACGCAACCGTCGCCCGCCACGCGACGCGTTCAATACATTGCTCTCCTTTCTATACACCTTGCTCACCCATGATTGCCGCTCCGCACTAGAAACAGTTGGACTGGACCCCGCCGTGGGCTTCCTACACCGTGACCGCCCCGGACGCCCCAGTCTGGCACTCGACATGGCCGAGGAATTTCGCCCATTGCTGGGTGAGCGGCTCGCACTTTCGCTGATCAACCGACGGCAATTGAACGAACGCGATTTTCAGGTATTCGACAACGGAGCCGTGCAGTTGAAAGACGACGCCCGCAAGACCGTGCTGGTGGCCTACCAGGAACGTAAGCGCGAGCAACTTCACCATACATTCCTCGGTGAGAAGATCGACATTGGCCTACTGCCCTTCGCGCAGGCACAGCTTCTGGCTCGCCATCTGCGCGGTGACCTGGACGGCTATCCCCCCTTCCTCTGGAAGTGAACGGAGCGTGCGGCAATGATGGTACTGGTCAGCTACGACGTCAGCACCACCTCTCCCGGCGGCGAGAAGCGTCTCCGCCGCATCGCCAAAGCCTGCCGTGACCATGGGCAACGCGTGCAATATTCCGTGTTCGAGATCGAGGTCGAACCCGCGCAATGGGTAGAATTGCGGCAGCGGCTATGCGATTTGATAGAGCCTGAACTCGATAGCCTGCGCTTCTACCAACTGGGAGCGAAGTGGGAAAATCGCGTCGAACATGTCGGCGCCAAACCCACCCTTGACCTGAAAGGCCCCTTGGTCTTCTGACGCGAACCCCAAGCGACCGGGAAACTCCCGGCAAGTTCGCGCCAATCCAACTCTTTGATTTTCATGGAACTGGCCATCTTCGAGCAGCCTCAATTCCAGCCCTGCACACCATTCCGGGCGGCATTCGCGCTTCCGACAGTCTTTTGCCATCTCAAACAAATATTTATCCTAGGGGCGGTCGCGCTCTCACGAGCGCGTGGATTGAAACTACTCCGAGGGCTACGAGCGCCACTTCGGCGCGCCGTCGCGCTCTCACGAGCGCGTGGATTGAAACACCGTCGTCGGATTGAGCCTCGCCAGCATCTCTCGTCGCGCTCTCACGAGCGCGTGGATTGAAACTATACGTCGAATGGCAAAACCGTGTCCGATGTGTTGTCGCGCTCTCACGAGCGCGTGGATTGAAACAAGATTCCCGAGTGCATGAGCCTGCTGGCGGCAGGCGTCGCGCTCTCACGAGCGCGTGGATTGAAACTGCCTACGCTGAAAAAGCGTCGGCGAGTGTTCGCAGTCGCGCTCTCACGAGCGCGTGGATTGAAACTGCTCCTCGGTTAGGCCAGGCCTTCGGCCTTGGCAGTGTCGCGCTCTCACGAGCGCGTGGATTGAAACATCCGATCATGTCCGGGTGCGTGACGCTGGTGGTGTCGCGCTCTCACGAGCGCGTGGATTGAAACCAGAAGAAGCCGGCGCGCTTCTCGCCCAGCTTGATGTCGCGCTCTCACGAGCGCGTGGATTGAAACTTGTGCGAGGCGATCCACTCGTGCGCGAGTTGCGGTCGCGCTCTCACGAGCGCGTGGATTGAAACTTGCCCTATTCCACTAACTGATGAATCATGCTATGGTCGCGCTCTCACGAGCGCGTGGATTGAAACATCGTCTCATTGCAATGTTTTGCCGAACGATTGCAGTCGCGCTCTCACGAGCGCGTGGATTGAAACAACTGCAAATTCATGCGTTGCCCAAGACAACCCAAGTCGCGCTCTCACGAGCGCGTGGATTGAAACTTGATGAAGCGAAGCGCAGTGAGCGGCCGATCTTCGGTCGCGCTCTCACGAGCGCGTGGATTGAAACATCGACATGCAGCGTGCCCTCGATGGCGGCTGCGAAGGTCGCGCTCTCACGAGCGCGTGGATTGAAACCGATTCATGGCGTTCAAGGCGCTGCCGAAGAAAGCGTCGCGCTCTCACGAGCGCGTGGATTGAAACTTGATCAGCCCGTTGTAGATATCCGCGATATCGGGTCGCGCTCTCACGAGCGCGTGGATTGAAACATGCGGCCACCTGCGCAGCAGCAGCGGGGAACACGTCGCGCTCTCACGAGCGCGTGGATTGAAACCGCCATAGCGCGTCAGCGTCAGGCGCGCTTGCGCGTCGCGCTCTCACGAGCGCGTGGATTGAAACACCTGCACGCCGGTCTGGCTGAACTTGTTGCGCAGGTCGCGCTCTCACGAGCGCGTGGATTGAAACCTGTTCTCCGAAATGGCAGCCCCGGCTTAGAGCCGTCGCGCTCTCACGAGCGCGTGGATTGAAACTTTCACTAGCCGGCATCAACTGCAAGGGAGTTACGTCGCGCTCTCACGAGCGCGTGGATTGAAACGTGAACGCCGCGGCAACCTGAGCCAGCGTCCACGGTGTCGCGCTCTCACGAGCGCGTGGATTGAAACACATAGGGCGGCATCGGCTCGGCGGCGGCGGCCACGTCGCGCTCTCACGAGCGCGTGGATTGAAACTTCAACTCGACGCCGCAGGCGCGGATGACGTCCGTCGCGCTCTCACGAGCGCGTGGATTGAAACATTCACAATTGCGCAGAATTGCCTTGCGCAACGCGTCGCGCTCTCACGAGCGCGTGGATTGAAACCGATGCATTCACCGTCGTGGCGCGGGCATCGTTGCGTCGCGCTCTCACGAGCGCGTGGATTGAAACATGGCCGCGGGCTTCTACCTGTCCAGCTGCCTGAGTCGCGCTCTCACGAGCGCGTGGATTGAAACAACCTGATTTCGATGGGAAGGGCACGGTAACGCTGTCGCGCTCTCACGAGCGCGTGGATTGAAACTACGACCCGCAGCAGCAGGGTGCGCAGATCGTGTGTCGCGCTCTCACGAGCGCGTGGATTGAAACAAAAAGAGCAGCCTGCGCCGCCGGGGCATCCTGAACGTCGCGCTCTCACGAGCGCGTGGATTGAAACCAGCGCCGGCTCGGCATTGATCGACTGCGCTTTCATCGTCGCGCTCTCACGAGCGCGTGGATTGAAACCTGTCCATGTCCGTCTCCGGTAGTGGTTGGGTTGGGGTCGCGCTCTCACGAGCGCGTGGATTGAAACTCGCGACCGTATGCCACAAGGGCGATTGGTGCGGTCGCGCTCTCACGAGCGCGTGGATTGAAACATCGTCACCGAGCAGGGCGGGAACAGCGGATGAGCGTCGCGCTCTCACGAGCGCGTGGATTGAAACTGGCGCGCCCGACGAAGAACATCGCCCTCTATTTGTCGCGCTCTCACGAGCGCGTGGATTGAAACGCGGTAGCGTTGTCACACGGCACGTCGAATCACTGTCGCGCTCTCACGAGCGCGTGGATTGAAACTTGCAACTGCGAGTCAGGCCCGCGCACACGTCCTGGTCGCGCTCTCACGAGCGCGTGGATTGAAACTCGATCATCCAGAGCGCATGTTTCTTGCCCTCTGGTCGCGCTCTCACGAGCGCGTGGATTGAAACGGTTCGACATGGAGGAGGGCGGCAACCTCCATCGCGTCGCGCTCTCACGAGCGCGTGGATTGAAACAACCAAAAGTCGCTGCCCCTTGCGTTTGGCGTGCACGTCGCGCTCTCACGAGCGCGTGGATTGAAACTTGCCGCGGATGGTCTTTGTGCCCATCTTCTTCCGTCGCGCTCTCACGAGCGCGTGGATTGAAACACATCGATCTGCACCAGGCCGCGCAGGGTTTCCAAGTCGCGCTCTCACGAGCGCGTGGATTGAAACATCTACATGTGGTCTGGGTGTGTCGGGCTGGTATCGTCGCGCTCTCACGAGCGCGTGGATTGAAACTCGAGCAGGCCTTCACGATCAGCAAGGTGGATGCGTCGCGCTCTCACGAGCGCGTGGATTGAAACGTTCATCGTTGCCTCCGGGGCAATCAGCGCTGGCGGTCGCGCTCTCACGAGCGCGTGGATTGAAACTGGTTGTCGTGGATCACCGGCTGCGTGAAACCGGAGTCGCGCTCTCACGAGCGCGTGGATTGAAACGCCTACTGGCGATGGGCCGCCCACAAAAAGCCCCGTCGCGCTCTCACGAGCGCGTGGATTGAAACTTGCCTAGCGCGGCCCAGTGCGGCCACAGCTGGATGTCGCGCTCTCACGAGCGCGTGGATTGAAACTGATCTACGGGGCCGGCCCGTTGTGGACTCACGGCGTCGCGCTCTCACGAGCGCGTGGATTGAAACTTCGCCAAATGATCGTCCCATTGATGCCCCGGGACGTCGCGCTCTCACGAGCGCGTGGATTGAAACACCTACAACGACTACGCCCGCGATGCTGGCGAGCTGTCGCGCTCTCACGAGCGCGTGGATTGAAACTCCACAAGCTGCGCATAGCCCGCGATGTCGTGCCGTCGCGCTCTCACGAGCGCGTGGATTGAAACACTTCGCCCTGCCGTTCCTCGGATACCTGTACGTCGTCGCGCTCTCACGAGCGCGTGGATTGAAACGCGTACAGCGCGACGAGCCGAAGCGGGCAAAGGGGGTCGCGCTCTCACGAGCGCGTGGATTGAAACTCCATATACACGTCGCAGCGGGGTGTTGACGTGCGTCGCGCTCTCACGAGCGCGTGGATTGAAACATCGCCAGCGTGAAGGCGCTGGAAGCCATCCAGAGGGTCGCGCTCTCACGAGCGCGTGGATTGAAACAAGTCGGTGCTGAAAAAGATCGGCTTTGAGCCGCGTCGCGCTCTCACGAGCGCGTGGATTGAAACGTGCTCATGCCATCGCTCCCAGCAGCAGAGCCGCGTCGCGCTCTCACGAGCGCGTGGATTGAAACCACGGCATTGATGGGCCGGTGTACGTGCTGGTGGAGTCGCGCTCTCACGAGCGCGTGGATTGAAACTTCAACCCGCGTGCCACCTGCGAAACTTCCGTAATGGTCGCGCTCTCACGAGCGCGTGGATTGAAACATCAACTCTTGGCTGTCCAAGGAGCAGGACAAGGGGGTCGCGCTCTCACGAGCGCGTGGATTGAAACCACTGATGGGCGCTGAAGCTATTTGGATTCCGCTGTCGCGCTCTCACGAGCGCGTGGATTGAAACGTGAGCCACCCATTCGTGCGGGAGACACCGCGAAGTCGCGCTCTCACGAGCGCGTGGATTGAAACTACAACCAAGGCGCAGCGGAGCTGGTTGTCCAGGGGTCGCGCTCTCACGAGCGCGTGGATTGAAACAGCGCAGAGCAGCCGGCAGAGCAGATCGGCATTCGTCGCGCTCTCACGAGCGCGTGGATTGAAACGCACTGCCGGGTGGTCTGGAGGTGCTTGGATAATGTCGCGCTCTCACGAGCGCGTGGATTGAAACATCGCAGTGGGTTCATCGATGTACGACGCGCTGCGGTCGCGCTCTCACGAGCGCGTGGATTGAAACAAGCAGCTGCAGGAGCGCTACGAGCGCGGCGGCGGTCGCGCTCTCACGAGCGCGTGGATTGAAACAATCGCCGTAGGAAGCCTGCATTGCGGTTGGCAGAGGTCGCGCTCTCACGAGCGCGTGGATTGAAACACGTGCTGGTGATGGACTACACGCCGGGCGATGTTGTCGCGCTCTCACGAGCGCGTGGATTGAAACTGCCCGCAGGGCGAGGATCTGTCTGTGATTGTGGGTCGCGCTCTCACGAGCGCGTGGATTGAAACTGGTCGAGCAGCACGATTCGCGGACTGAGCGAAAGCGTCGCGCTCTCACGAGCGCGTGGATTGAAACATGGGCAAGCGCTGGGATTACGACGTGCCCAGCAGGTCGCGCTCTCACGAGCGCGTGGATTGAAACTTTACATCGCCGGCAGGCCCGCCAAGCTCGCTCCCGTCGCGCTCTCACGAGCGCGTGGATTGAAACATGCTGATTTCTCCAAAGGTGGGGCCGGCACTCGGCGTCGCGCTCTCACGAGCGCGTGGATTGAAACCTGTTCGCGCTGGAAACGGCCATGCGCTCTGGCGAAAGTCGCGCTCTCACGAGCGCGTGGATTGAAACTCTTTGAAGCCGAACTCGACCGGGCCGCTTGCTTGGTCGCGCTCTCACGAGCGCGTGGATTGAAACAAGATTGGCCGGGCGCTGGTTGACGAGATCGACACGTCGCGCTCTCACGAGCGCGTGGATTGAAACCGCCACGTCGCGCCACACGTCGCTGTTGCCGTATGGTCGCGCTCTCACGAGCGCGTGGATTGAAACTGCGTGACGCTGGAGCAGGCCAACCATCTCTGTGAGTCGCGCTCTCACGAGCGCGTGGATTGAAACAACCGCCGTAGGAAGCCTGCATTGCGGCTGGCAGGTCGCGCTCTCACGAGCGCGTGGATTGAAACCTCGGCTACCTGTACATCGTCGCTGAGTTCGAAGATGTCGCGCTCTCACGAGCGCGTGGATTGAAACCTATATATCGCTGGTGATCGCCTTCGAACACGCTAGGTCGCGCTCTCACGAGCGCGTGGATTGAAACTGTCTGAGACCAAGAGCTATCGCGAGCTTGCTGACCGTCGCGCTCTCACGAGCGCGTGGATTGAAACTCATCCAGCCATCCCTGTACGTACCCGCGAACGAGGTCGCGCTCTCACGAGCGCGTGGATTGAAACAAGGCGATCCAGCCGATGGTGCGGGTGATCCAGGTCGCGCTCTCACGAGCGCGTGGATTGAAACTTGGCGAACGTCAACGGCTGGATACAGCCGAGAGAGTCGCGCTCTCACGAGCGCGTGGATTGAAACGCGTCGAAGTCGTAGAAGCGCACGCCCGGCTGCATGGTCGCGCTCTCACGAGCGCGTGGATTGAAACATTCATAGCCGGTTCCCAGCTGTGGCGAGCGCGCGGTCGCGCTCTCACGAGCGCGTGGATTGAAACTCGACACCTGCCCGCTGGTCGTGCCGGTACTCCGGTCGCGCTCTCACGAGCGCGTGGATTGAAACGAGTTGCATCACGGCGATTGCCTGGACGTTCTGCGGTCGCGCTCTCACGAGCGCGTGGATTGAAACATGGCTTGTGGTACGACCCCGAGGAAGGGGTGGACGTCGCGCTCTCACGAGCGCGTGGATTGAAACCTGCGCAGTTTCGACGCCGCCGCCATTGGTAGCCTCGTCGCGCTCTCACGAGCGCGTGGATTGAAACTCCATGATGAGCATCAGGTTGTGCAGCGTCCCTTGTCGCGCTCTCACGAGCGCGTGGATTGAAACTCGTTCGTGTGCGGGCTGGATGAAGGTGACGACCGTCGCGCTCTCACGAGCGCGTGGATTGAAACAGGTCACCGGGCACGACCGCGACAAGCTCGCCGTTGTCGCGCTCTCACGAGCGCGTGGATTGAAACTGGCAAAGGTCGGTGAGGATGCTATCCCGCTGGACGTCGCGCTCTCACGAGCGCGTGGATTGAAACTGCTCCAGCTCGCCTGACTCGCGCAGGTCGGTAAGGTCGCGCTCTCACGAGCGCGTGGATTGAAACTGCCCGGCCTTTGCTGTCAGTAGGCCGGAGACGCGGGTCGCGCTCTCACGAGCGCGTGGATTGAAACCGCTGCCCGACAAGACGCTGGCTGATGCGCTGAAGTCGCGCTCTCACGAGCGCGTGGATTGAAACTTCGACGAGTACATGAAGCTGTTCGGCGACTACGGGTCGCGCTCTCACGAGCGCGTGGATTGAAACGGTAGATAGCGAGCCGGGAAGTTACTGAATGACGGTCGCGCTCTCACGAGCGCGTGGATTGAAACATGCTGCGGTCCTCGGAAAATGTAGGGTGATGCGGTCGCGTTCTCACGAGCGCGTGGATTGAAACACGTAAGGAAGCGAAACAGGCGCTTTTGGAATTTGTCGCGCTCTCACGAGCGCGTGGATTGAAACAGCCGACTGCCAGCGATCAGGCGCATGCGCTGGGCGGTCGCGCTCTCACGAGCGCGTGGATTGAAACAGGTTGCCCTTGGCGTCGTACACCGCCTTGTAGGTCGCGCTCTCACGAGCGCGTGGATCGAAACTACAAGGGCAGTGTCAACAAGGTCAATAAGTAAGTACCCCGACAACATTACGTCTTCACCTAGTTGTGGGTCATCAAAACGAACACAAAAAAAGGCGCAGCCTTGCGACTGCGCCCGTGCCCTACACCTGCCGGGAGAGAGGGACGGCAGGTGGAAGCCGCCTACTTGACTTCAAACTCCTGGGCCATGCCGGCCGGCTGGCCGTCCAACGTCACTTCCGCGCGGTACTTGCCGGTCGGCCAGTCGTTGGTATTGCTGAACACGAGGTTGGTCGTCTCGGCACCTTCGGTGTTGAGCATGGCGTTCTGCTCACCGGCCACCTGGCCGTCCTGGTAGGTAAGCCTGGCGGCCACGGTCGCATTGCTGGCGGTGCCGTCGGTCTTCACCGAGACGATGATCTTGTCCTTGACGCCCAGCGTCGCCAACGGCGCCACGGTCTTGTCGGCCGCCGCCGCATTGCCGACGCTGACCGAGGTGACGCTGAGCGCCGAAGCCGCCGGGGCCGGCTCGTTGACCGGGGCCGGCATGCTGGCCTCGGGTGCCGGGGCCGGCGCGGGTTCCTGCTTCTTGCAGCCGACCAGGGCGACGGCGCCGATGGCGGCGACCAGCAGGACATTGCCGAACGAAGTCTTCTTCATGGGGTGCTCCCTAACGTGTATTGGGGGAAGTGCGCGACGGAAGTGCGCACTGGAACGGATGCGGACGGTCAGGCCTGGCGTGGCGGAATCTTCAGCACCTGCCCGGGGAATATCCTGTCCGGGTTGTCGAGGACGTCGCGGTTGGCCTCGAAGATCCGCTTCCACGCGTTGGCGTCGCCCAACTGCGCCTTGGCGATCTTCGACAGGTTGTCGCCCTTCTGCACGGTGTACTGCTGCCCGCCCACGATCTCCGCGGTGCTGTCCACCGTGGCGGTGACGCCGGAGAAATCCGCCTTGGGCACGACCTCGGCGGTGCTGTCCACGGTGGAGGTCACGCCCGAGAAATCGGCCTTCTTGTCGGTACCCATCCAAGCCACCTGAGCTTCTTGACTGGGACCCACGATTGCACGCTGCCTGTTAAGGATTCATCGCTGCGGTGTAAAGCCGGCGTATGTCCGCGAAAAACTTATTGGCGCGCGTCACGGAATGCCGCATTGGCCGGCTGGCCCGGCGTGGCGCGGCGCGGGTTGATGTCGAGCCCGCCGCGGCGGGTATAGCGCGCTTCCACTTCCAGCCAGTGGCAGCGGCAGTGCCGCGACAGGTCGAGGAAGATGCGCTCCACGCACTGCTCGTGGAATTCGGCATGGTCGCGGTAGCTGACCAGGTAGCGCAGCAGGCCGGCACGGTCGATGCGCGGGCCGTGGTAGCGGATGCCGATGCTGGCCCAGTCCGGCTGGCCGGTGACCGGGCAGTTGGACTTGAGCAGCTCCGACACCAGCGTCTCGGTGACCGGGGTGTCGGCATCGGCGACGAGGAACCCGGCGTCCGGCGGGCCGTAGCAGTCGATGTCCACCTCCAGCACGTCGATCGACTCCCCACCGGCACCGGCCACCGGCGGCAGGCCGGGCTCGACCCGCACGGCGGCCCCGGCGCAGGCGGAAAGATCGGCGGCGATGCGGGCCCATGCCGCATCGGCACTGTCGAAGCGGGTGGCATTGAGCGAGTTGAGGTAGAGCTTGAGCGACTTGGATTCGATCAGGTTCGGCGAGTCGCAGGGCACATGCAGGGTGGCGGTAGCCACACACGGCTTGCCGCGCCCGTCCAGCCAGCCCAGCTCGTAGGCGTGCCAGCGGTCGTCCCCGGCGAACGGCAGCCCGCCGTCGATGCCGATCTCGGCCCGGGCGGCGGCGCGGGGAATGGGGAACAGCAGGCCGGGGTCGTACTGCGAGGGGTAGGCGACCTCGCGGCCGAGGCTGGAATCCTGGGGGGTGTTCATGGGCGACATTGTATGTGCGTCCGCTTGAACCGCGGATTCGTGGATGACCAACGGGTAGATGGACGGCGAGCCGATCCTCCCGGGAGAAGCCACCACGCAAGAGCGACCGCGGGGCGGAGCGGGATCGGCAGTCCCACCCGCCCGATGGGGAAGAGCCAACGGGCCGGTCAACCAACGGCCCCGTGGAACGTTCACCACCAACATTGGTCCCAGTGCGTGGCCCATCGGTCATGGCTTGGCCGTCACCGGCCGGCGCTATGCTTTCCGCCTTCCCTTTCCGCCCCAGGTTTCAGGAGTTTTCGCATGTCACGTTTCTGGAAGACCGTGCTGCTGGTCGTCGCGGTATTGCTCGTGGCCGGCATCGGCTACCGGGTGCTGGGGGGCGGCAAGCAGAAGCAGGCGGGCTGGGGCGGGCAGCAGGGCGACGCGCAGGTGCCGGTGACGGTGGTCGCGGCCGTGCGCGACACTGTGCCGGTGTACGTCACCGCGCAGGGCACGGTGAGCGCCTACAACACGGTCACGGTCAGCCCGCAGGTGGGCGGCCAGCTGCTCAGCGTCAACTTCCGCGAGGGCCAGGCGGTGAAGAAGGGCGAGCTGCTGGCGCAGATCGACCCGCGCACGTTCCAGGCCCAGTACGACCAGGCGGCGGCCAGCCTGCGCCAGAACCAGGCGCTGCTGGCCACCGCGCAGTCCAACTACGAGCGCTCCAATTCCGAGGCCTACCGCCAGTACGTGGCGCAGACCGACCTGGACACGCTGCGCAACCAGGTGGCGCAGTACCAGGCGGCGGTGGCGGCGGCGCAGGCGTCGATGGCGCAGAGCAAGGTGCAGCTGGACTACACCCGCATCACCGCGCCGATCGACGGCGTGGCCGGCATCCGCGCGGTGGACCCGGGCAACGTGGTCGCCGCCGGCACTTCCCTCGTCACCTTGACCCAGCTGCAGCCGATCAACGTGCTGTTCAACCTGCCCGAGCAGCAGCTGGACGCGGTGCGCGCCGCGCAGGCCGCCGGCCCGCTGCGGACCGCCACGCTCGACCGCGCCGGCGGCGAGGTGGTCAATGCCGACGGCACGCTGCAGGTGGTGGACAACCAGATCAGCAGCAGCAGCGGCACCTTCCGCCTGCGCGCCGAGTTCGCCAATGCCGACGGCGCGCTGTGGCCGGGCCAGTTCGTCAACGTGCGAATGAAGCTGGGCGAGCTGCCCGACTCGGTGGTGGTGCCGGCCGAGGCCGTGCAGCGCGGCAGCGCCGGCGATTTCGTCTACCTGGTCACGCCGGACGACACCGTGACCCTGCGCGATGTGGTGCAGGGCGGGCAGGTGGACGACGGCCATGTGGTCATCGACAAGGGCCTGCAGGCTGGCGACAGGGTGGTCACCGAAGGCCAGTTCCGGTTGAAGGAGGGCATCAAGGTGACCCCGCTGCAGCCGGGCCAGGCACCACCGGCGCCGAGCGAGGAACAGCTCAAGGCCGCCGGCCAGCGGCGCGGGGCCGGCCGCGGCCCGCGTTGAGCCGCGCCGGCACCTGATCAGCGTCGAGTCTCGGTTTTTCCCTTCTCCCTCTGGGAGAAGGTGCCCCGTAGGGGCGGATGAGGGTTCGGGCGAAGCCTCATGCAGCCCAACATTGCAAGGCTTCGCCCCGTACCCTCTCCCCAACCCCTCTCCCGGAGGGAGAGGGGCTCTGAAACTGACACTTGGCGCTAATCAGGCGCCGGCAGGCCGCAGGACGCGCGCGGCAGGGCCTGATCCGGCAGCCAGGCGCACTCCCCTTCATTCCAGGAACCGACCGTGGGCTTTTCGACTCTCTTCATCCGCCGCCCGATCGCCACCTCGCTGCTGATGGTCGGGCTGACGCTGCTGGGCATCCTCGGCTACCAGCGCCTGCCGGTGGCGGCGCTGCCCGAGATCGAAGCACCCAGCCTGGTGGTGACCACGCAGTACCCCGGCGCCAGCGCGCAGACGATGGCCGCGCTGGTGACCACCCCGCTGGAGCGGCAGCTGGGCCAGATCTCCGGGCTGGACCTGATGACCTCCGACTCCTCGGCCGGGCTGTCCAGCATCGTCCTGCAGTTCTCGATGGAGCGCGACATCGACACCGCCGCGCAGGACGTGCAGGCGGCGATCCGCCAGGCCACCCTGCCCGGCTCGCTGCCCTACCAGCCGGTCTACAACCGGGTGAACCCGGCCGATGCGCCGATCCTGACCCTGAAGCTGGCCTCGGACACGCGCCCGCTGCGCGAGGTCAACGACCTGGCCGACTCGCTGCTGGCCCAGCGCCTGTCGCAGATCGACGGCGTGGGGCTGGTGTCGATCGCCGGCAACGTGCGCCCGGCGGTGCGCATCCAGGCCAATCCGGCGCAGCTGGCGAACATGGGCATGACCCTGGAAGCGCTGCGCAGCGCGCTGACCCAGGCCAACGTCAACGCGCCCAAGGGCTCGCTCAACGGCAAGACGCAGAGCTACACGCTGTCCACCAACGACCAGCTCAGCGACGCGGCGGACTACAACGACATCATCGTGCGCTACCGCAACGGCGCGCCGGTGCGGCTGCGCGACGTGGCCAGCGTGGTCGACGGCGTGGAGAACGACCAGATCGCCGCCTGGGCCGACGGCAAGCCGGCGGTGCTGCTGGAAGTGCGGCGCCAGCCCGGCGCCAACATCGTCAAGACCGTGCAGAACATCCGCCAGATCCTGCCCGGCCTGCAGAACATGCTGCCGGCGGACGTGAAGCTGGACGTGTTCTCCGACCGCACCGTCACCATCCGCGCCTCGGTGCACGACGTACAGTTCACCCTCGTCCTCACCATCTGCCTGGTGGTGGCGGTGATCTTCGTGTTC
>Ga0182745_1001291_pt1 | contig 24500 bp, 21 predicted proteins | sample eDN3rd30CKraftBY_FD_128523 | JGI IMG/M metagenome (GOLD analysis project Ga0182745, IMG submission 128523) | Enriched backyard soil microbial communities from Emeryville, California, USA - eDNA 3rd pass 30_C Kraft BY (version 2) (version 2) | ecosystem: Environmental > Terrestrial > Soil >... | reverse complement strand
GGCTCGGGCGGCATCTCGGCCGAGGAGCGCGTCAAGACGCTCAAGATGCTCTGGGACGCGGTCGGCACCGAGTTCGGCGGGCGCCACGAGCTCTACGAACGCAACTACCAGGGCTCGCACGAGCAGGTGCGCCTCCTCGTGCACTGGGACGCGGTCGGCAGCGGCAAGGAGCGCGAGCTCGAGGAGTTCGCCGAGCAGGCGATGAGCGAGTATGACCTGAACGGCTGGACGCTGCCCGAGCTCCGCTGAGCCGTGGCACCGGAGAGTCAGAGAGGATGCGCATGGAACTGACCGAGATCGGTGATCGCCTCGAGATCCAGGATGTCTACGCGCGCTACGTGCACGCGGTCGACAAGGCCGACTACGCGACGCTTCAGGCGCGCGTGTTCACGAGCGACGCGACCTTCGACTACAGCCAGGCGAGCGGTCCGGTCGTCAGGTGGGACGAGCTGCGCGCGATCGACATGTTCGGCGGGAACGGCTTCGAGCACATCTTCCACATCACCTCCAACCTCGTGATCGACTTCGACGAGTCGCGCACTTCGGCGAGCTGCTTCTCGAAGACGTTCAACCCGTGGGCGCGGGAGGTCGACGGCAAGGCGACCACGTTCCAGGTGCAGGGCACCTACTACGACGTCGTCGTCAAGACGGCGCACGGCTGGCGGATCGCGAGCCGCCGCTGGGTCGAGGACTGGGCCGCGGTGTGGGAGGGCGGCGAGTTCCGGCTCAAAGCCGGAATGACGGAGACCGGCGCGATCTGACAGGGCCTCGAGCCGGGATATGCTCGCGGCCATGAGCGGTGTCTTCGAGGAGATCCGCGGCAGCGCGGATGATCTCGACAGCTGGCGAGTGCTCATCACGGGTGGGCTGCCATCGTTCCAGCGCGTCGAGAACCCGGCCGGCGGCGAGTTCCATGGCACGCTGCACCGGCAGATCCTCGACCGGATCTCGGCCCACCTCATCGACGTCCGGACGAGCCGGCACGTCGTGCACCGCACGGCAGAGCACATCCGGTTCACCCCGGAGCCGCTCTACGTCGTCAACTTCCAGATCGCCGGGACCTCGACGTTCACGCAGGCCGGCTCGAGCGCGGCGCTCAGGTCGGGGGACTACGCCGTGTCGAGCTCGCAGGTGCCCTTCGATTGGGAGTTCGACGGCGACTTCACCGTGTTCATGCTGCGCTTCCCGCAGGCGTACATCGAGGCCCCCGCGCAGTCCTTCCTGCCGCTGCTCGGCCGGGCGATCCGACCGGAGGACGGCTTCGGCGCCCACCTCTCGCCGTTCGTCGCCTCGGTCGCGCGCGATCCGGACCTGCTGCGCGGGCCGGTCGGGCGCCGCGTGGCGCAGAACCTCGTCGATCTCTTCACGACGAGCTTCCTCGACTTCCTCGAGCAGACCAGGGGCGACGAGGCCTCGGGCACGCCGGTGTTCCAGCGCGTGACGGCCTACATCGCGGAGCATCTCACCGAGCCCGATCTCGGTGCCGCGTCGATCGCCGCCGCCAATTTCGTCTCGACCCGCTCGCTGCAGGCGATCTTCCAGGAGCACGGCACGACGATCTCGGCGTGGATCCGCGAGCGGCGCCTCGCCGGCGTTCGCCGCGCGATCGGCGACCCGGTGCTCGCCGAGCGGTCGATCGGCGAGCTCGCGGAGCGCTGGGGCTTTCCCGACCAGGCCCACTTCTCCCGGGTGTTCCGGCAGGCCTTCGGCGAGTCGCCCAAGCAGTGGCGCGCCCGAGCCTCCCGCGATGACTCGGGCGCGCGAGAACGCGATCTCTCCTGGCTCCTCGAGATCGAGCCCTCGACGGGCTGGCTCTAGGCGCCTCGCGTTCTGGGCGTTCAGTCCTCTCGGAAGCGCTCGGGCCAGATGCCGTGGCGACCGGGGGAGAGCACGCCGTTCGGGTCGATCGCGTCCTTGATCGTCTCGGCGAAGCGGCGGTAGGCGCCGTCGTTCCAGTCGTAGATGCCCTGCGCCTCGTCCATGAAGTCGACGTGCGCGCGGTACTCGCCGTAGCCCATCGCTCCGACCTCCTGCACGAGTCGCTTCGCCGAGGCGTAGGCCTGCCGCGTCTGCGCCTCGTCACGGATGTCGAACGGGATGCCGGTGACGATGCAGGCGGTGCGCTCGTTGAAGGCGAAGACGCCGCCGAGGAAGTTGAGCCCGTCCTCGCGCAGCCTCGTGCGGATCTGCTCCATGACGAAGCGGACCTCGGTGCCCTGGAGCGGCATGATCGGGGAGAACCCGATGTGTCCGAGCCACGGGGGCTGGGCCTCGATGAGCTGCAGCGTCGGGATGCCGGCCTGGACCTGCTCCGTCGACAGCGTGATGTTCGGGTAGTCCTCCGGCGCGTAGGTCGCCGACGCGAGGACCCGTCCGCTCGGGATGGCCTCCCATACCCGGCGGATCGCCTCGAGCTTGGCATCGACGATGGCCTTCGTGCCCCACAGCGCGGTGCGTCCTGCCCAGATGCCGACGCCGGTCTCGTCCGCGTAGGCCTGCAGCTCCTCGTCGGTGAGCGGGCGGCTCAGGTCGAAGTCGACCTGCGCGTCGATGAGCTGCGGGGCGGCGGTGAGCGCCGCGTAGAGTGCCGGGACGCCCTCGATGACCTTGGCCAGTCGCAGCTCGCGCAGCGCATCCACCGCGGCCTCGAAGTCGGCGTCCTGGCCGACCGACAGGTTGACCGAGATGTACGCCTCGGGCTTGCGCTGCAGCCAGACGCCCGCCTTGACGACGATGCCGTAGTTGCTCTGCGCGAACATCTCGCCGAACGACGGGCCGAGCCCGCGGCGGTAGAGGTGCCAGGACTTGTTGTCCGGGATCGCGCCCATGCCGGTCCGGACGAGCTCGCCCGTCGGCAGGACGATCTCCAGGCCGCACAGCAGCTGGAAGTCCGCGCCGTAGGGCATGTACGTCATGCCGTTGTCCATCGAGTTGCCGATGACCGAGCCCCAGCCGAGGTCCGGGATGGACAGCTGCAGCGAGTGCCCGCCGGCCTCGATCGCCGCGTGCAGATCGAACCAGCTCACACCCGGCTCGACGACGGCGTAGGCGAGCTCCTCGTTGATCTCCAGGACCTGGTTCATCTGGCGCAGGCTGATCTGGATCGAGCCGCGCACGCGCGGGGACGGACCGCCGTAGCCGCCGCGACCCTGCCCGTGCGGCCACACCGGCACGCCGTGGCGGTTCGCGATGCGCATGACCTCCTGGACCTCTTCGACGGTCTTCGGGTAGATGACCGCGGAGCCGAGGTAGCTGTCGTCACCGGGGACCCAGTAGGGGTCCTTGAACTCGTCGACACTCGCAGCGTCGGTGACGACGCGGTCGGCGTCGAGCGCCGCGACGAGTTCGTCGCGGACGGCGGGATCGAGGTTCGGTCGTTCGGCCATGATGTGCTCGCTCCTTCAGCGTCAGGTCAGGTCGGTGCGCGGGTCGGCGCGGCGGTGGCGCCGTCCTCAGCCGAGGATCGGCGGGTACTTCGTGAAGTCGGCGTGGATCCGCTCGTTGCGGGCCTCGACGATCGGCCACCACTCGGGGTGGGTGATCGCGTAGAGGTCGTCGCCGAGGACGGCCTGGGCGACGACCTTGCCGGCGGTGCGCCCGTCGATCCAGCGCAGCTTCGCGGCCTCCTCGCCGTCCTCGAGGTCGGCGGCCTTGAGCCCGCCGGTCTCGCCCTCGGGCCGCAGGTTGATGCTCTCCTTGATGTTGGAGCGCACCGGACCCGGCGGCAGGATCGAGACCTTGACGTGCGGGTGGCGCTCCGCCATCTCGATGGCGAGCGTCTCGGAGACGCCCTGGACGGCGAACTTCCCTGCCTGATAGGCCCCGAGGCCCGGCAGCGGGTTGAAGATCGCGAAGGACGCCGTGTTGACGATGTGCGCGCCCCGGTCGCTCGCGATGAGGTGGGGGAGGAACGCGTCGATGCCGTGGATGACGCCCCAGAGGTTGACGTCGAGCATCCAGCGCCAGTCGGAGAGGGTGAGTTCCTCGATGTGGCCCATGGGGCCGACGCCCGCGTTGTTGACGAGGATGTCGACGCGCCCGTACTCCTCGATCGCGGCGTCCCGCAGGGCCGCGACGCTGTCCGCACGCGTCACGTCGGTGCGCACCGGGAAGGCGCCGATCTCGGCGGCGGTCTCGGCGAGGCGGTCCGCGTTGATGTCGGCGATCACGACCTGCGCGCCGAGCGCGAGGAACTCCTCGGCGATGCCGCGGCCGATGCCTGACGCGCCTCCGGTGACGACGGCCACCCGTCCGTTGATCTCGGTCACCCGGGTCGAACCTCCTCCGCACATCGGCGTGCTGTCAGACAAATGTATAGCCGACCGTCATCCTCGGCAACTACGCTGGCGGCAACGGACGACAGGAGAACGCGATGGTGCGGATCGAACGGGTGCCAGGAGTGCGCACCGTCCTCGGCGAGAGCCCCGTCTGGGACCCTGCGACGAGCTCGCTGTGGTTCATCGACATCCTGCAGCACTCGATCCACCGGCTCGGTCCGGGCGATGTGCTCGATTCCTGGGACACGCCCCAGTCGCCCGGTGCGGTCGCGACGACCGGGGACGGCCGGGTGGTCGTCGCCTTGGAGGACGGCTTCCGGATCTTCGACCCCGCGACGGGCGTCTTCGGCGAGCTGCTGCCCGCCGGTGTCGGTCCGGCCGACCGGATCAGCGAGGGCAAGGTCGATCGTGCCGGCCGATTCCTCGTGGTCTCGAGCGATCGCGGCTTCCGCGAGCCGGTCGGTCGACTGATCCGACTCGAGGCCGACGGCTCGATGACCCGGCTGCGGGACGGGATCCATCTGGGCAACGGCCTGTGCTTCAGCCTCGATGGCACCACGCTCTACGTCGCCGACAGCCTGACCGACCTCCTCTACGCCTACGACTATGACGAGCGCGGCCTGTCGAACGAGCGGGTGCTCTACTCGACGGTCGATCAGGAGGGCTTCCCCGACGGGGCGACCGTCGACGCCGAGGACTGCGTCTGGCTCGCCGTGCTCCACTCGTCGTCACTGGTGCGCATCGCGCCCGACGGGACGGTCGTGGATCGCGTCGAGATGCCGACCCCGAACATCACGAGCGTCGCGTTCGGGGGCCCCGATCTCGACGTCCTCTATCTGACGTCGGCCGATCTCTCCGGCTTCGCGGAGCCGCCGCCGAACGCGCCGGTGCATGCCGACGTCGAGCGGGGCCTCCTCTACCGCGTGACGGGCCTCGGCGTCCGCGGCGTCGCCGAGACCCGCGTGGCGGCGTGGCCGCAGGCTGGATAAGCTCGATGCCTCAGTGCAGGAGGGACAAGGCGTGAGCGATCTTCTCGGGGGGCGTCAGGTCCAGCGGCACGCTCCTATCCGCGAGCAGGTCGCCTCGATCCTGCGGGACGCGATCATCGAGATGCGGCTCGAGCCGGGGAAGCTGCTCATCGAGCGCGAGCTCTGCGAGATGACGCAGGCGAGCCGGCCCTCGGTGCGCGAGGCGCTCCGCCAGCTCGAGGCGGAGGGGCTCGTCGAGTCGCTGAGCGGTCGGGGCACGATCGTCGCCGTCACGAGTCCCGAGCTCGCGACCTCGGTGAGCGAGGTCCGCGTCGAGCTCGAGCGACTCGCGGTCGAGCTCTTCATCAAGCATGCCGCGCCGGCCGACGTCGAGCGGTTCCGCGATGCCGTCGACGACGTCCGGGCCGCGGCGGATCGGGGAGAGGGGGCCTCGGTCGCGGCGATGCGCGCCATGAACCGGGTCTACGACGTGCTCCTCGAGGGCGCGAAGAACCCCATCCTGATGCAGATGGTCAACCTCCTGCAGCGCCGGGTGACCCAGCTGCGCGCGCTTGCGCTCGAGCAGCCGGGGCGCACGGCGCAGAACGTCATCGAGCTCGAGGCGATCCTGGAGTCCTTCGAGCAGGGTGACGTCAAGAGCGCGCGGTCGGCGGCCGCATTCCATGTCCAGCAGGAGGCGCGCACCGCCCTGCGCGCGCTCGAACGGGCGGAAGCGGCCGCAGCGGGGGCCTGAATTCGGCCCCGTGGAGACACTTGTCAGGCAAGTTGCCATGAAGCTGTCTGACAAGCTAGCGTGACATCGGCCAGGCGTCCTGGTCGCGACGCGTCGGCGGACGCCGGCACCTCGAAGAGGAGGATCCATGGCGAATGACACCGTGATCGTTGCGGGCGCAGGCCCGGTCGGGGTCATGGCGGCGCTCGCGCTCGCCAAGCAGGGCCTCAAGGTGACCGTCGTCGAGGCGGCCGCCGAGCCGAACCTGTCGCCCCGCGCGGTCGTCTACCTCCATCCGCTGCTGCCGGACCTCAATCGCCTCGGGGTTCTCGACGACATGAAGGCGCGCGGCCACGTCGACCGCGAAGGCTTCAACATGCACATCGTCGCGCTCGGCGAAGTGCTCTCCGCACCATTCGAGGTCATCGACGACGACACCCCGACGCCGTACAACATCCACCTCGGCCAGGGCGAGTTCACGACGCTCGTCGTGGAGCACCTCGCCCGCCTCGGCGTCGAGGTGCGCTGGGGGGCGCGCGTCACGGGGGTCGAGCAGGACGCCGAGGGCGTGACGGTGACGGTCGAGACCGCCGATGGCGCCGAGCAGCTGCGCGCGGCCTGGCTCGTCGGTGCCGACGGCGGCCGCAGCGCCGTCCGCGAGCTCATCGGGGCCACGCTCGACGGCTTCACCTGGGACGAGCGCTTCGTCGCGACGAACCTCCGCGCCGACCTGCGCAGCCGCGGCTTCCGCAGCTCGAACCTCTATGTGCACCCCACCCACGCCTGCGTCATCGCCGACATCGACGGCAAGGGGCTGTGGCGCTGCACGTTCCAGGAGTCCGACTCGCTGCCGGTGGAGGACATCGTCCCGCGGATCGAGGAGTTCTACCGCGGCCTCTGGGGCGCGGGCTTCGAGTTCGAGCTCGTCGACTACCAGCCGTACCGGATGCACCAGCGCCTCGCGAGCAAGCTGCGCGACGGCCGGGTCGTGCTCATCGGCGACGCCGCGCACCTCACGAACCCGACCGGCGGCCTCGGGCTGACGACCGGTCTGTACGACGTGCTCGCCCTCGAGGAGGTCCTCCCGGCCGTCGCGCGCGGCGAGGTCGACGACGCCTACCTCGACCTCTGGGCCGCCGAGCGCTCCCGGGTCTTCAGCGAGGTCTCCTCGCCCATCGCATCGGGGCTCAAGCGGATCGTCTACGGGAACGTCGACCCCGAGGAGCTCCGCGCGGCGACCGAGTTCCAGCGCACGCACACCGCGACACGGGAGGGGCAGCGCGAGATGCTGCTCAGCCTCGACTCGGTGCGCAGCCCCTCGATCCTGGCGATGCAGCCGTGAGCGCGCAGGACGCGTTCCGCACCGCGCGGCTCGAGCGCCTGCGCGAGGTGCTCGAGGCCGACGTCGCGGCGCGCAAGTACTGGGGCGCATCGATCCGCATCGCCCAGCACGGCGAGGAGCTCGCCCACTTCGTGGTCGGCCACGCGGACGAGGCGCAGCAGATCCCGCTTCGGGACGACACCGTCTTCTCGATCTTCTCGGTGACCAAGGCGTTCGTGAACGTGCTCATCCTGCGGGCGATCGAGCTCGGCCGGATCGCCCTCACCACGAAGGTTTCGGACATCATCCCCGAGTTCTCCGGCCCGCCGCGCGAGCGCGCGACCATCTACCACTTCCTCACCCACACGAACGGACTGCCCGGCGTCTGGGAGACGAAGCCGGGGCTCGCCTTCGACGACCTCTCCGAGATGGTCGCCTCGGTCGTCCAGCTCGTGCACGGCGCGAGCGAGCCGGGCAGCCGCTGCGACTACTCGCCGATGGCCAACCACATCCTGCTCGGCGAGGTGCTGCGGCGCACCGACCCCGAGGGTCGCTCGATCAACGACATCTTCGAGCAGGATCTGCTCATCCCGCTCGGGATGGACGACACCCGGCTCGGCCTGCGCGCGCACATGCGACCGCGGCACGTCATGCCCGACTTCCGCGGGGTCGTGCCGGTCCAGCACCTGTCCAAGCAGAACGACGACCCGAACGGCATCTTCCTCGCCGAGCGCCACGAGGCGGTCTGGATGGGCGCCGCGTCCACGGCCCAGGACATGGGCCGACTCGCGGAGATGCTCCGCCGGGGCGGCGAGCTCGACGGCGCGCGGATCCTCTCGCCGGCGATGGTCCGCCTCGCCCGCCGCAACCACACGGGCGACTTCCCGAACGAGCTGTACAAGGCGGCGGCGCTCCGCAACGGCTACGAGGTCCCGCCCGCGTACCTGGGCCTCGGCTTCAGCGTCCGCGGCACGCGGATCGTCAAGCACCAGTTCGGCACCCTGACGAGCCCCGAGACCTTCGGCAACTACGGCGCCGGGTCGACGGAGTTCTGGATCGACCCGGAGCTCGATGCGACCTTCGTCGGCCTGACCACCGGTCTGCTCCCGCAGGGACCGAACATCGACCGCTTCCAGCGACTGTCCGACATCGTCGTGAGCGCGCTCTCGTGAACGTCAGCTACGACTTCTCCGCCCTCGACCTCTGAGCAAAGGCATCCCATGACGGACATCTCCTACGACTTCACCGGCCGCACGGCCCTCGTGACGGGCTCCGGGTCAGGCATCGGCCGGGCGACGGCGCTCGCGTTCGGCGCCGTGGGCGCGAACGTCGCGGTCGCCGACATCTCCGAGGCCGCGGGCGCCGAGACGGTCGAGCTGATCCGCGCCGCCGGCGGCACGGCCGAGTTCTTCCGCACCGACGTCGCCGACTTCGCCTCGGTCGAGGCCTCGGTCGCGGCGGTCGTCGAGCGCTTCGGCGGCCTCGACATCGCGCACAACAACGCGGGCGTCGAGGGCGAGCACGTGCCGCTCGGACAGATCCGCACCGACGACTGGAAGCGCGTCATCGACATCGACCTCAACGCGGTCTACTTCTGCATCAAGGCCGAGGTCGCCGTCATGGCGCCGCGCGGCGGGGGCTCGATCATCAACACGTCGAGCGTCTCGGGGCTCGTCGCCGGCTACAACCTCGGCGCCTACACGGCGGCGAAGCACGGCGTCGTCGGTCTGACGAAGGCGGCGGCGATCGACCACGCGAAGGACGGCATCCGGGTGAACGCGGTGTGCCCAGGGCTGATCGATACGCCGTTCATCCACGAGCTCCCGCAGATCGCGCTCGATCGGATCCTGCTCGGCACGCCGATGAGCCGCCTCGGCCAGCCCGACGAGATCGCGAAGGGCGTGCTCTGGCTCGCCTCGAGCGGCTCGAGCTATGTGACCGGGACGGCGCTCTCAATCGACGGCGGCACGGTCGCCCTCTCCGCCGGCACGAACTTCAACGACCTCGAGCTCTGACGCCGGTCACATCACCATGCCGCCGTTGATGTGCACGGTCTGGCCGGTCATGAACTGGGCCTCGTCGCTGCACAGGTAGACGATGCTCGCCGCCATCTCGCTCGCGGGGATCGCGCGCGGGATCGGCTGGAGCGCGAGCAGCGAGTCGAGCAGCGCCTCATCGGTCGGCAGCATCGCGGTGCGCGTCGCGGCGGGCGCGACCGAGTTGACCCGGATGTTCTCCCCTGCGACGAGCGCGGCGATCGCTCGGGTCATCCCCGTGACGCCCGCCTTCGACGCGGGGTAGGCGGCCGGCAGCGGATACGGGGCGAACGCCCCGACCGAGGAGATCGTGACGATCGCACCGCCCGCGCCGGTGGCCTGGATGAGCGGCATGGCGGCGCGGATGCAGTAGAACGTCCCGGTCAGGTTGACGCCGATCACGAAGTTCCACGACTCGTCGTCGATCGTCGACAGGTGGGCGGGGCTGTGCCCGCCCTCGGCGTTCATCCGCGAGGGGGAGTCCGCGACGCCCGCCGCGGTGACGAGCGAGTGCAGACCGCCGCGCTCGGCCCGGATCCGCTCGAACGCGGCGTTGACCGAGGCGCTGTCCGCCACGTCGACCGCGATGCTCGTGACGCCTTCGACGCCGCCCCACATCCGGTCCAGCTTCTCCTGGGAGAGGTCGAGCGCGTAGACGATCGCGCCTTCCGCGAGGAAGCGCTGCACGACCGCCTCGCCCATGCCGGAGGCGGCGCCGGTGACCGCGGCGACGCGACCCTCGAATCGGTGCATGCCCCACGTCTCGACGAGGACGTCACCGACCTGGACGGGGTAGTGGATGGGCTGAATGTCGTGGACGTGCTTGTCGTTCATCGGTTCCATTTCTGTCGTCGCTTCGTCACATCACCATGCCGCCGCTGACGCTGACGGTCTGGCCGGTTATGAACTGCGCCTCGTCGGAGCACAGGTAGACGATGTTCGCGGCCATCTCGCTCGGCGGGACGAGCCGGTCGATCGGCTGCTTCGCGGTGAGCGTCGCGAGGTACTCCTTGTCCTCCGGCATCATCGCGCCGTCCGTCGCGGCGGGCGCGATCGCGTTCACGCGGATGTTCTCCTTGCCGAGGAGCGCGGCGAACGCATGGGTCATGCCGATGATCCCCGCCTTGGACGAGGGGTACGGCACCGCCAGCGGCGACGGGTGCAGCGCCGCGACGCTCGAGAGATTGACGATCGCGCCACCCTCGAGTCCGACCGCGCGAATGAGGGGCACCCCGGCCCGGATGCAGTTGAACGTGCCCGTGAGGTTGACCCGGAGGACGAACTCCCACGTCTCGTCGTCGATCGTGGCGGGCTCGGGGTCGCCGGGGAAGTCCTTGGCGCGCTTCGGGTGGTCGGGGATGCCGGCGTTGCAGACGAGCACGTGGAGCTTGCCGTGCTCGGCGCGGATGCGCTCGAAGGCGGCGTCGACCGCGGCGCTATCGCCGACATCGGTGGCGATCGTCACGGCGCGATCGACGCCGTTCCAAGTCTCCTCGAGCAGCTCGGCGCGCAGGTCGAGGCAGTAGACGGTCGCGCCCTCCGCGATGAGGCGCTCGGCGACGGCCCGGCCGATGCCGCGCGCGGCCCCCGTGACCGCGGCGATGCGGCCTTCGAAGCGGCGGGCACCCCACGTCTCGACCGGGGTCTGGCCGACCATCACGATCGTGTGCTGGGATGAGGTGTCGGACATCGTCGTCCTTTCGGCTCCGGCCGCGTCGTCGCGGCCCTCCAAGTTTGGCAGTGTCTGTCTGATTGTCGTACATTCGGGACGCCCCGTGTATCCGGGACCCGGCCTGTCAAGGATGACGCAGAAGGAGTGATGGTGCAGACCTTCCCCCGCCCGAGCGCGGAGCGCCTGTACGTCGAGCGGCGCCCGGTCGCCGCGACCTGCCCAGAATGCGGAGGGTCCGACATCAAGGCCTATCCCGTCCTGTCCGAAGGCGGCTGGTGGCATGCGGAGAAGTGCCAGGACTGCCTCGCCTCCCTCTCGCGCGTGCCCGCCCCCGCGCTCGGCTCCTACGTCCCGCTCGGCACGACGGTCAGGTAGAGGGGGACGCGCATGTTCGGAGTCGACGTCGGAGGGACGTTCACAGACGTCGTCGCGATCCGCGACGGCAAGGTCGAGGTCACCAAGGTGCCCTCGAGCCGCATCGACCCGGCCGGCTCGGTCGTCGAGGGCGCCCGGCGCCTCGGCGTCGCGGGCAGCACGGTGTTCAACCACGCGAGCACGATGGGGCTGAACGCCGTCCTCGAGCGTCGCCTGCCGAAGATCGCGTTCCTGACGACCGAGGGGTTCCGCGACATCCTCGACCGGGGCACGATCCACCGTCCGCTCGACGCGCAGACCGACCCGGCCTGGCGCCGGACCTTCGGCGACGCCGCGCGCCCGCTCGTGCCGCGCTACCTGCGCCGCGGCATCCGGGAGCGCAAGACCGCCCAGGGCGAGACGCTCTTCCCGCTCGACGAGGCGCAGGCGCGCCACGAGCTCGAGATCCTGAAGCGGACGAACGTGCAGGGCGTGGCGATCTGCCTCATCAACGCGTACGTCGACCCCGAGCACGAGCTGCGCCTGCGCGAGCTCGTGCACGAGGTCCTTCCCGGGGTCGAGGTGAGCATCTCCTCGCAGACCTCGCCGCTCGCGAAGGAGTACGAGCGGGCCTCGACGACCGTCATCGACGTCATCATGAAGCTCCTCTTCAGCGACTACGCGAATCAGCTCGACCGGGACCTGAGCGGCCTCGGCTTCGACGGCCAGCTCAACTTCGCCGACTGCGCCGCGAACCTGCTCCCCTGGGAGGAGGCGCTCGAGCGGCCCTTCCGCATCCTCTTCGCGGGTCCCGCGGCCGGCACCGTCTCGAGCGTGCACCTCGGCGGCGTGATCGGCCGGCAGCACATCCTGTGCGCGGACGTCGGCGGCACCTCGACGGACGTCTCGATCATCGTGAACGGCAAGCCGTTCGTGCAGAACACCTTCGAGATCGAGCACGACCTCATCATCAACGCGCTCTCGACCGAGGTCTCCTCGGTCGGCGCCGGCGGCGGCTCGCTCGTCACAGTGAGCACCTCGGGCGGCATCCTCGTCGGTCCCGGCAGTGCCGGTGCCGAGCCCGGCCCGGCCTGCTACGGCCGACGCGGGACCCAGCCGACGGTGACGGACGCGGTGCTGCTGATGGGCGTCCTCGACCCCAACGGGTTCGCGGGCGGCGAGTTCGAGCTCGACGCGTCGGCGTCGGAGGCGGCGTTCCTCGCGCTCGACACCCCCGTGCCCTTCGACGAGCGGGTCCGGACGACCTACCGTCTCGCGGTCGCGCACATGGCGGAGGAGATCCTCAACGTCGCGGTGCGCCACGGCGTTGACATCCGCGACTTCAGCCTCATGGCCTACGGCGCCGCCGGCGGCATGCTGCTGCCCGCGGCGCTCGACCTGCTCCCGCTCAGGGAGGTCATCGTGCCGCCGCACCCCGGCCTCTTCTCCGCGATCGGGCTGCTCAGCACCGACCAGGTCTACTACGAGTCGGAGAGCGCCTACGTCATCTTCGGCCCCGACAGCATCGACGGCGTCGCCGCGGTCTACGAGCGCATGGAGGCGAACCTCCGGGCCCGCCTCGGCGCCGCGGCGGAGGGCCTGCCGGTCCGGCGTTCATTCGACGGCCGCCTCGTCGGGCAGAGCTGGGAGATCCCGTTCGTCCAGATCCCCGAAGGCCCGATCACGGCGGAGACGCTGCCGACGATCGCGGGCGCGTTCCACGACGCGTACGAGGCGCGCAACGGCAACCGCTTCGACATGTTCCCCGTCGAGGGCGTCACGTACCGCGTCGAGATCGTCATCCCGGCCGAGAAGGTCGAGTACGGGCTCGCGCCCGAGGTCGAGCCGTTCCCGGCGGCGCCCGAGGGCACGCTCACGCTGAGCTATGTCGCGGCGGAGCCGATCCAGGCGGAGTGGTTCACTCGCGACGCCCTCGCGACCGGCGCGAGCATCACCGGTCCCGCGGTCATCCGCGAGAGCCTCAGCACGACGTACATCCCGCCGGGCCAGCAGGCCGTCATCGGCCGAGCCGGCGAGATCATCATCAAGGAGGTAGCGAAGTGAGCACGCTGACCGCGGCGCCGGGCCACGCCGAGCGCCGGCGCATCCGCGATCTCGACGAGACCGCGTTCTTCGAGCAGTACGCCTGCGACCGCTACACGGCGACGGTGCTCGGCAACCGCTTCGACTACCTCGTCGAGCACATGAGCGTCCGCCTGCTGACGGGTGCGTTCTCGCCGGTGCTGCGCGACTTCTACGACCTCGCCTGCACGATCTCGGGGCCGCCCGAGCTCGACTACCTCGTCCCGGCCGCGTCGAACGGCATCGTGCTGATGGCCGGCACGACGATCGACGCGGTGCCGAACATGGTGCGCGAGTACGGCCTGGAGAAGCTGCGGCACGGCGACGTGCTCATCGCGAACGACCCCTACCGGACCGGCAACCACAACAACGACCTGGTCTTCGTCCGCCCCGTCTTCCACGACGGGCGGATCGTGAGCTTCGTGACGCTCAACGCGCACCAGCTCGACATGGGCGGCACCGTGCCGGGCGGCTTCTCCGCGACGAAGCAGAACGTCTATGAGAACGGCCTCGTGCTCTCCCCGCGACTGCTCGTGAGCGAGGGCCGCAACGTCGAGGAGTCGTTCTCGGTCATCTTCGACAACGTCCGGATGGCGGAGATCCTGCTGCCGGACATGCTCACCGTGCTGTCGAGCCTCGAGCTCGGCGAGAGCCTCGTGCTCGAGTCGATCGAGCGCTACGGCCTCGACGCCTTCCTCGGGTCGATGCGGTACTCGGTCGACGCGGCCGCGGAGCAGATGGCGCTCGGGCTCGCCGAGCTCCCGGACGGCGACTGGGAGGCGGAGCACGGCGTCGACGCCGACGGCGTCGACGACTCGGAGTCCTATCCGGTGCACGTCGCGATCCGCAAGCGCGGCGAGCGGATCGAGGTCGACCTCTCGGGGACGCACCGCCAGGCCAGGTCCTCGATCAACGCGACCGTCTGGGAGGTCAAGCTCGCGGTCGGCGTCGCGCTCAAGTACAACGTCGACCCGCGCGGGCGCTTCAACTCGGGGATGTTCCGCAACATCGACGTCGTCATCCCGGAGGGGACGGTCGTCTCGGCGCTGCCGCCCGACGGCGCGGTCTTCCTCTACTTCGAGCAGTCGCAAGTGATGCTCGCGACGATCCTGATGGCGCTCGAGGAGGCGCTCGGCCAGAACGCGATCGCCGGCGACCGCGGCGGCACGAACCTCCACACGGCGTTCGGCGCCCGGCCCGACGGCAGCCCGTGGGCCGCGATCATGCAGCTCGGCGGCGAGGTCGGCCCGTTCGGGGCGAACAAGTACGGCGATGCCGACACGCAGTGCATGTCGTATCTCGCGAACGGCGTCGCGCCGAGCGTCGAGGCGGTCGAGAAGGACAGTCCCGTCGTGATGCTCCGTCACCAGCCGGTGCCGGACACCGCCGGGGCTGGATTCCACCGCGGCGGGAACGCGATGCTGCGCGACACGCTCTTCCTCACCCCCGCGTTCCACTCGATCATCGAGCTGCGCCACAAGTCCGACACGGGCTTCGGCGTCCAGGGCGGCGGCGTCGGCGTCAACGGCGGCGTCTGGGTCTTCCCGGCGTCCGAGGACGGCTCGGCGGCGATCCCGGCGACGGACGAGTTCTCGGCGTCGACCCCGTGGGCCGGTGTGCTCGACCCCGTGACGAAGGCGCCGGATCGCCGCGGCGAGTACCGGTACCCGTTCGACTCGGCGAAGACGAGCGGGGCGAACGCCGTGCTGCGCTACATCTGCAACGGCGCCGGCGGCTGGGGCGATCCGCTCGAGCGCGACCCCGACCGGGTGCGTGTCGACGTTCGTGACGAATACGTGACGATCGAGGGCGCCGCGCGGCTGTACGGTGTGGTCATCGTCGGAGACCCGCACGAGGACCCCGAAGGGGTCCGAGTGGACGAGGCGCGGACCACGGCGCTTCGCGACGAGCTGAGGACAGATCGCCAGGAAACCTGAACGACAGGATTCCTGTCAATCGGTCCGCAGGATGTGTAACATGAAGCCGTTGTCGACAAGATCGTCAGACAACACGACGAAGAAGTCACCAGAAAGCGAGCAATCACTATGCAACGACGCATCAAGACCGCCCTGGGCGGGACTGCTGCTCTCGCCTCGCTGGCGCTGATCCTCACGGGCTGCGCCTCGGGCGGTTCCCCCACCCCGACCAACGGCGGCGGCGAGGCCGCGGCGTTCGAGCTCCCCGGCTCGCTGCGCGACGCGACGACCGGCGAGTGCACGATCGCTCCGATCGAGGGCGTCGACGTCGAGACCGCGGGCAACTACATCCAGCCGTGGCTGAACGCCGACAAGGAGATCGTCCCGACCGCGCTCGGCTGGGGCGCGCTCCAGGGCGAGGCGCCCGACGGCCTGGTCATCGGTTACGCCAACAACATGACCCCGGTCGGCGACGCCCAGTGGCGTCCGTACATCCAGGCCGCGGCCGAGGCGGCCGGCGGGACGTTCGTGAACTACCCCACCGGCCCCGACCCGCAGTCGGCACAGGCAGGCTTCGACACGATCCTCGCGGACGCGGCGGCCGGCAAGCTCGACATCCTGATCGTCGGCGCGGTGTCGCCGCGCACCGTGCAGTCGCAGGCGGAGACGCTGCTCAACGACTACCCGGATGTGCAGGTCGTGTGGGGCGCTGACCCGTACGCGAACCGCGACCTCGGTGTCGACGACTCGATCGGCGACTACGGCGGGTCCATCGTCAACGGGAACGTGCTCGCGGCCGCCGCGGTGTACTACACCTGCGGCGCGGCGACCGACTTCACGTGGTACACCACGAACGACCTCGAGTTCACCTCGGTGAACCTCCTGGCCGCGAACGAGTTCCTCGCGCAGCTCAACCCGACCGCGACGCTGCGTGAGGTCGTCGGCTCGATCACCTCGGCTGCGGCCACCGACCTGATCATCCCGGACCTGCAGGGCCACCCGAACTCGCAGTTCTTCGTGTCGCCGCTCGACCAGTACCAGATCGGCATCAAGGACGCGGCTGAGACCGCCGGTATCGACAACTGGTACGGGATCGGGCAGTCGTCGCTTCCGGCGAACGTCGACCAGATCAAGACCGGCGCCCAGTACGGCGGCTACACGCTGGACTTCGAGCAGTTCATGTTCCAGCTCGTCGACCAGGGTCTGCGGATGTACCTCGGCGAGTGGCCGGCCGATGGCTACGGCGAGGGCAACTGGGAGCTCATCAACGCCTCGATGTCGACGCTCATCACCCCGGGCAACGTCAACGCTCTCGACATCGACGCCAGCGGGCACTACACCGCGGTCCCGGACACGGCCGGGAAGTACATGGAGCTCTGGGGCAAGTGACCCGGGCCTGACCCACGGTAAGGAGGTGCCGCCCGTCGATCGACGGCGGGCGGCACTTCCTTCGCTCTGTGGGATCCCCACGAAATAACCAACGCGAGATCGAAGGAGACACCGCGGATCATGGTCGCAACAACCGCCACAGATGAGCTGCTGCTGCAGATCACCGGGATGTACAAGGACTTCCCCGGCACGCGCGCCCTCGACGACGTCTCGCTCGACGTGCGCAGCGGCGAGATCGTCGCCGTCGTCGGACACAACGGCTCGGGCAAGTCGACGCTCGTCAAGATCCTCGCGGGCGTGTACACGAAGGACGCCGGCGAGGTCGCTTTCCCCTCTTCGAACGAGGCGGAGCCGACCGAGCTGCACATCGTCCACCAGGACCTCGGCCTCTCGATGCCGTTCAGCACGATCGAGAACCTCGGCCTCGTGAACCAGACCGCCGCGGGCCTCGCCCCGCTCAACAAGCGCCGCGAGCGCGCGCGCGCAATCAGTCTCATCAGCCGATTCGGCGAGCCATTCGACGTCACCGTGCCGGTCTCCGCGCTCGCGCCGGCGCAGCGCTCGATCATCGGGATCGCTCGTGCGCTCGACGGCTGGAAGCACTCGCGGAACATCATGATCCTCGACGAGCCGACTGAGGCACTCGCTGCCGGTGAGGTCGAGGTGCTCTTCGACGCGGTGAAGAAACTCGCGGCCGAGGGTGCCGGCATCATCTTCATCTCGCACCGCCTCGACGAGGTGCTCGACCTCGCCGACCGCATCGTCGTGCTGCGCGACGGCAAGAAGGTCGCCGACGAGCGGCGCGCCACCGTCGACCATGACCGGCTCGTCGAGTTCGTCACCGGTGCCTCCGCGCACGAGGGAGAGGTCGGCCGCACTGACCGCAGCTGGACGGACGAGGTCGTGCTGGACGTGCAGAACCTCGCCGGCGCCGACATCGAGGACATCGACCTTGAGGTGCGCGCCGGCGAGATCGTCGGCATCGCCGGCGTCCTCGGCTCCGGCCGGGAGGCTCTGCCCGCGCTGCTCTTCGGCTCCGTCCCCGCCCACGCCGACCGCTACCGCATCGCCGGCAAGGACTACCGCAGGCGCAGCCCGCGCGAGAGCATCCGCCGCGGTATGGCCTTCGTCCCCGGCGACCGGGGCAAGTTCGGCTCGATCCGGCCGATGACCGCCAGGGAGAACGTCACGCTGCCCGAACTCAAGTCCGTGAGCGGCGCGGCCGGATCGATCAACGTGCGCCGCGAGCGCGCGCAGGTGCAGGCGCTCGTCGCGAAGTACGACGTCCGGCCGCCGCGGTCGGAGCAGGTCTTCTCGCAGTTCTCCGGAGGCAACCAGCAGAAGGTCGTCTTCGCGAAGTGGCTGCGCAACGAACCGAAGGTACTGCTCCTTGAGGAGCCCACCCAGGGCGTCGACATCGGCGCCAAGCAGGCGCTCTACAACGCGATCGACGCCGCCGCGGCCGACGGGGCAGGTGTGATCGTCTGCTCATCGGACGCGAAGGAGCTGGTGCGCCTCTGCAACCGCGTGCTCGTCATGCGCAACGGTCGCGTCGCAGCGGAGCTGTCCGGCGAAGAGCTCACCGAAACGCGGATCGTGCTCGAAGGCTATGGACTCGGAAACGAGGGGAAACAGTGAAGAAGACCGAAGCCATCCCGACCGTGGGCGTCGCCGACGCCAAGGCTCCGAGCCAGTGGGGCCGACTGTTCGGCTTCCAGAACATCAGCGCGGTCTACCTCTTCGTGGTGATCTTCGCGATCTTCGCGATCTGGGTGCCGCAGACCTTCCTGAAGCCGCAGACCTGGGCGAACCTGCTCGACACCCAGTCACTCGTCGTGCTCGCGGCGCTCGCGGTCATGATCCCGCTCGTCACCGGTGTCTTCAACCTGGCGGTCGGCGCCGAGATCTCCTTCGCGCTCATGCTGAGCACGACGCTGCAGCAGACATCGCAGGATCAGCCGAACCTCTTGCTCGCGCTCGGCCTGCCGTGGTGGGCCGCGGCGATCATCGTGCTCGTCGTCGCGGGACTCGTCGGCGCGTTCTCGGGCCTGATCGTGACCCGGCTGAAGATCGACTCCTTCATCGCGACCCTGGGTGTGGCATCGATCCTCGCGGGCGTCATGTACCTCGTTTCGCAGAACAAGCCGCTCAGCATCACGCTCGAGTACAAGGCGGTCACCGACGGCTATCTCGACCTCGGGGGCTTCCGCCTGAAGATGTCGGTGATGGTGCTCCTCGTCATCGCGCTCATCGTCTGGTACATCCTCGAGCGCACCATCGTCGGCCGCCGCATGTATGCCGCGGGCTTCAACCCGGACGGCGCTCGCCTCTCCGGCGTGAACGTCGACCGGCTGCAGTTCTGGTCGCTCGTCGCTGCCGGCGTGATTGCGGGCGTAGTCGGCATCCTCGCCGGGTCGAAGTTCAGCGGCAACTCGACCATCGGCAGCACGATGCTGATCCCGGCGCTGTCTGCGGTGTTCCTTGGATCGACGCAGTTCAAGAGCGGCCGGTTCAACGTATGGGGCACCATCGTCGCGCTCTATGTGCTCGCCGTCGGCGTCCAGGGCCTGCTGCTCGTGCAGGTGCCGGACGTGCTCTCGGACTTCTTCTACGGCATCGCGCTCATCGGCGCAGTCGTGCTCTCCCGGTGGGGCGGCGGCAAGCGGCGGTTCCGGGCGGTCCGCCAGGCGACGACCTTCACCAAGGACGGCAAGGCCGCGCTCATCGCCGAGGCCGAGGCGGAGCCCTCGCAGTTCCACCCGACCGAGACGGCGCTCAAGCAGGACGGCATCGAGGACCAGGGCGAGCGTCCCTGACCCCGTGTGTGTCGGAGGCGGGCGCGGGGCCACGGCCTCGCGCCCGCCTCCACGCCTCGATCGTTGCAAGCTTGTTGCCGTTCTCGCGTTGTCGAACCCAAGTCAGATGTATTACTGTCAACTTGTCTGACATTGCAGTCGGGCTTTGGACAACGAAGTCACCAGAGAGAGAGCAATCATGCACGGACGCACCAAGGCCGCGCTCGGCGGATTCGCCGCTGTCGCAGCCGTTTCGCTCGCGCTCGCGGGTTGTGCCGCGGGCACGCCGAGCGAGCAGCCGACGACCGGCGGGGAGACCACCGCCGCCGGGGTCACCTACATGGACATGGCGACCGGCGAGTGCGCCGCGCCGCCGCTGGAGGGCGTCGACTTCGAGGGCGCGAAGGCCTACCTCGATTCGTTCTCCGCCCAGGTCGACGGACTGCTGACCGATGAGAAGCTGCCCGAGCCGATCACGTCGGACACGCTCGTCGTCTACCTCGACAACGCCTCGCCGTACTCGGCGATGCTCGCCGAGTTCATCGGCCAGGCCGCGAAGGCTGCCGGTGCGGAGTACCAGTCGGTCAACGTCGGCTCGGACGCCCAGAGCATCAACTCCGGCATGAACTCCGTCGTGACGCTCAACCCCGACGTCGTCATCACGTTCGCGACCGACCTGACGTTCTGGCAGGACCAGTACAAGGCGCTCACCGACGCGGGCACCGCGGTCGTCTACGCGGGCAACGGGAACGCGACGGAGTTCGGGCTCAACGAGACCTTCGGCACCGCCGACGCCTCGGTCGTCAACGGCAGCGTCATCGCGGCCGCGGCGATCGTCGCGACCTGCGGCACCGCGACGAACTTCGTCTACTACCCGGCGCCGGAGATCGTCGCCTCGGTCGACATGCTCGCGAGCTACGAGTCCTACATCAAGGACCACGTGCCCGGCGCGACGGTGCGCTCCGTCGACATCTCGATCATGGACACCGACGGTGCGAGCAAGATCGTCTCGGACCTCCAGGCCCACCCGGAGACCGAGTTCTGCTCGCCGTCGTCTGACCAGTGGCAGATCGGTCTCGCCGACAAGGCGAAGCTCGCCGGCATCACGAACGCCTACTGCTTCGGTGGCATCTCGCTCCCGCAGAACTACCAGCAGATCAAGGACGGCACCCAGGTCGGCACGCTCGCGTACGACCCGACGGTCCAGTCGTGGCAGGCGGTCGACGAGGGCTTCCGCAAGCTCCAGGGCGTCTTCAAGGACTACGACATGGATGCCCTCATCCGTCTCGTCGCACTCGCCGTGACCCAGCAGAACATTGACCGCGTCGACATCTCGACCGGCGCGTTCGACGCCCTCCCGGGCTACCAGGACATGTACCTGGAGCTCTGGAACGGCTGATCTAGTGCGAGTGGGGCGCCGTCCGGATCCCGGGCGGCGCCCCCTTTCGCGAGGCGCATGACGCGCTAGTGTCTGACAAGTCCCCGACGCGACGATGCGGTCGCAGGAAGTTGACGCCATGGCGGCCAGCAACGAACCACTCCTGAGAGTCACCGGGATGGTCAAGGAATTCCCGGGTCTTCGCGCCCTCGACGATGTGTCGCTCGAGGTCGGCGCCGGCGAGATCGTCGCAGTCGTGGGCCACAACGGCTCGGGCAAGTCGACGCTCGTGAAGATCCTCGCGGGGGTCTACACGAAGGACGCCGGCGAGGTCGAGTTCCCCGCCTCCACGCCGCAGGAGCAGACGGAGCTGCACATCATTCACCAGGACCTCGGCCTGGCGGTCCAGCTCAACGCGATCGAGAACCTCGGCATCCCGAAGTACCGCGGGCTGCGCGAATCCCTGTCGCCCTCGCCCGTCAAGCGGGAGAAGGAGAAGGCGCGCGCGCTCATCAGCCGCTTCGGCGAGCCGTTCGACGTGACCGTGCCGGTCGGCACCCTCTCGCCCGCGCAGCGCTCGATCATCGCGATCGCGCGGGCCCTCGACGGGTGGCAGCACCCGCGCAACATCCTCATCCTCGACGAGCCGACCGAGGCGCTGCACGCGTCCGAGGTGCGCGTGCTCTTCGAGGCGGTCAAGAAGCTCGCGGCCGAAGGCGCCGGCATCATCTTCATCTCGCACCGGCTCGACGAGGTGCTCGAGCTCGCGGACCGCATCGTCGTGCTCCGCGACGGCAAGAAGGTCGCCGACGACGCCCGCTCGACGATCGACCACGAGCGGCTCGTCGAGCTCGTCACCGGCGTCGAGGCCGGCGAGGCCGAGACGGGGCGCACCGATCGCACGCACGGCGAAGTCGTCCTCGACGTCGCGGGCCTGTGGGGCGAGGTGCTCGACGGCATCGACCTGACGATCCACGCGGGGGAGGTCGTCGGCGTAGCCGGCGTCCTCGGCTCGGGCCGCGAGGCGCTGCCGGCGATGGTCTTCGGCGAGCTACTCGCCGCGGCCGACGAGTTCACCCTCTCCGGCGAGCCGTACGAGCGCCGTAGGCCCGGCGAGTCGATCCGGCGCGGCATGGCGTTCGTCCCGGGCGATCGCGCGAAGTACGGGTCCATCCGGGACTTCACCGCGCGGGAGAACATGACGCTGCCGTCGATGCAAGCCGTCACGAACGCCGCGTTCTCCGTCAACGTGCGCCAGGAGAAGGCGCTCGCGCAGGAGCTCATCGCGAAGTACGACGTCAAGCCGGCACGTCCCGAGCAGATCTTCAAGCAGTTCTCCGGTGGGAACCAGCAGAAGATCGTCTTCGCGAAGTGGCTGCGCAACAAGCCGCAGGTGCTCCTGCTCGAGGAGCCGACGCAGGGCGTCGACATCGGCGCGAAGCAGGCGCTGTACGAGGCGATCGACGATGCCGCGGCGCAGGGTGCCGCCGTGCTCGTGTGCTCGTCGGAGGCGAAGGAGCTCGTGCGCCTGTGCGACCGGGTGCTCGTGCTGCGCGATGGCCGTGTGGCCGCGGATCTGCACGGGGAGGATCTCACGGAGACCCGCCTCGTGCTCGAAGGTTATGGACTTGCCGAGGGACACCACGGCGAAAGCGAGGGAGAGCAGTGAAGAAGACCGAGTCGATCCCGACTGTCACGGAGGGGACCAAGTCGGTCCCGCAGCCGGCGTCGCAGTGGCGGAGGATCCTGTCATTCCGTAACATCTCGGCGCTCTACATCTTCATCGCGATCTTCGCGATCTTCGCGATCTTGACGCCGAAGACGTTCCTGTCGCCGGGCACGTGGGTGCTCCTGCTCGATGAGCAGACGATCACGGTGCTCGCCGCGCTCGCGGTGCTCATCCCGCTCAACGTCGCGGTCTTCAACCTCGCGATCGGCGCCGAGGTTGGCTTCGCCGTCATCCTCGTCGCCGTCCTCCAGGTCAACGTGCAACTGCCGTGGCCCCTCGCGGTGGTCCTCGCGCTCGCCTGCGGCGCGCTCATCGGCACGATCTCGGGCCTTATCATCACGCGCCTAAAGATCGACTCCTTCATCGCGACCCTCGGCATGAGCTCCCTGCTCACGGCGGGCCTCGTCCTGCTGTCGGGCCAGCGGCAGGTCCTCGGTCTCGGTGAAGGCTTCCGCGACTTCGCGACGGGCGGCATCCCGCTCGGCGGTACGTTCAAGATCACCTGGCCCGTCATCATCATGCTCGCGGTCGCCTTCGTCCTCTGGTACGTCATGGAGAAGACCCCGCTCGGGCGCCGGATGTACGCGGCGGGGTTCAACCCCGACGGCGCGCGCCTGTCGGGCGTCAACGTCTCCCGGCTGCAGATCGGCTCGCTCGTCGCCGGCGGCATGGTCGCCGCGCTCGCGGGCACGCTGCTCGCCTCCCGCATCAACGCGGGCGACCCGACGGTCGGCCCCAACCTGCTGCTGCCCGCGCTCACCGCGGTGTTCCTCGGTTCGACGCAGTTCAAGGGCGGTCGGTTCAACGTCTGGGGCACGGTCGTCTCGGTGTACGTTCTCGCGGTCGGCGTCAAGGGCCTCCAGCTCCTCGGCGCGACCGACTGGGTCGAGAACGCGTTCAACGGCCTCGCGCTGCTCGGTGCCGTCGCGCTGTCGCGCTGGGAGCGCACCTCGAAGCGCACCGCGGCGATCAAGCGGGCGACGACGTTCGGGCGCAAGGCGCGAGCGGAACTCGCGGAGCAGCAGGCGGCGGACGACCCGGATCGCGCCCCCAAGGCCTGATCTCCGTTACAGTCGTCTGTATCGGCACCGCAGCCGGTCCACGATTTGAGGTATGACGTGACGTCGACGCTCCCGGAGCTTCGTGTGCAGCGTCACGCCCTGATCCGCGAGCAGGTGGCGGAGATCCTCCGCAACGCGATCGTCGGCATGGAGTTCCTGCCTGGCCAGCAGCTCGTCGAGCGCGAGCTCTGCGAGATCACCCAGGCGAGCCGGCCGTCGATCCGGGAGGCGCTGCGCCAGCTCGAGTCCGAGGGCCTCGTGGAGTCTCGCAACGGGCGCGGCGCCGTCGTCGCCGCGCTCAGCAAGGTCCAGGCCCGTGAGCTCTACGAGCTGCGGGCCGAGCTCGAGGGGATGGCGGCCGAGTGGTTCACCCGTCGAGCGAGCCCCGCGCAGCGCGCCGAGCTGCACGAGGCGCTCGATGCGATCGCGGCGGCGGCGGCCCGCGACGGCGAGGGGATGCGCGCGGCCAAGGATGAGTTCTACCGAGTGCTCATCGACGGGGCGGGCAACGCGTTCCTCAGCGACACGCTCGCGGGGTTGCAGCGCCGCGTGTCATGGCTTCGAGCCCTGACGCTGCGCAGCCCGGGCCGACCCGCGCAGAGCGTCGCCGAGATCGGTCAGATCGTCGCGGCGATCGACGCTGGTGACGCGCTCAAGGCGCGGCGGATCGCGGTGCAGCACGTCGAGGCGGCGGCGAAGACGGCGCTGACCTTCGCGACCTGAGCACGGCCGGTCGGGGGAGCGCCCGGCTCAGTCGATCTCGATCGGCGGGTACTGCGCGAAGGCCGC
>Ga0182745_1001289_pt1 | contig 24538 bp, 25 predicted proteins | sample eDN3rd30CKraftBY_FD_128523 | JGI IMG/M metagenome (GOLD analysis project Ga0182745, IMG submission 128523) | Enriched backyard soil microbial communities from Emeryville, California, USA - eDNA 3rd pass 30_C Kraft BY (version 2) (version 2) | ecosystem: Environmental > Terrestrial > Soil >... | reverse complement strand
GTGACCGGGCCGAAGTCGTGCGGCCTCATGTCGGCGTTGTTGACACCGGGGGTCGGATCCCGGTCGAGACGACTGGCAAGCCTGTTTTGGCAAGCCTACGTGCTTTAGCCGTGGGTTCATGACTAACATGTCGGGCATCAAACGTGGGGGTAAGAGCCGCGGCGCCGTCCACGGGCACCGATTGGGGGTCGGTCACGCTGACCTGCTCGGTTACCGCGATGCTCGGTTCCTGATCTACCTGCCAGCCTACCTGTGGGTGTTGGAGAACCGGCTAACGGCACAGTTGCAGGAACTTCGGGAGGCGGGAACCCACAAACCGCTGATACTGCTCGACTACGAGACCAACACGGATCTGGAGGATCTGTCCAGACCGCTGTCGCACGCGGCTCTAATCAAGTTCTATCTGGAAGACTCCTGGCCCAAGCCAGAACAGACTGGTCACTCCTGTCTTCCAACAATAGAGTAAAGGCGAATGGAACAGATCGTCCTGAGGGAGAGTAGGATTCCGCCCGACTCCAATCGGGTTGGAACGGCGGAGTTGTGTCGAGTGGGATTGCCAACATGGCCTATGCTTGGACCTTGATGTTGGTCGGCGGATGCCTGGCCCTCCATGCGTTACAGGTCTGGGACTCGCGAGGGAATGGTGATACCTGGGCACTCGCTGTCGTGGTCCTTGAGGCGTACGGAGCCTTGAGCCTGACGGCCATGTCGGTCGTGTATGCCGCGGCTGAGCGGGGTATCTCCTTCCAACGGAAAATGGGACGTCCTTGGTGGGGCCCGCGCTTTTTGTTCTGGCCCTTCCGCCTCTTGAGTCGGCTGGTATTTCGACTAAGCCGGCGCTGGGACACAATGGAGCCGGCTCATGAGGTGGCGCCTCGGCTTTTCGTTGGCCGATTGCCAGTCGTGGCGGAACGTGCGAATCTGGTACGCCTTGGGGTGGACGCGGTCCTGAACGTCTGTGCGGAGTTTCCGGATGACGGGACGCGGGGCCCGGGCGAGGCTTGGGAACGTTTGTTCGTTCCGATCCTGGATGGCCTGGCTCCCTCGGATGCTCAGTTTCGGGCGTGCGTGGATTGGGTTGTGGCTCGTCATGCCGAGGGTCGCACGATCTTGATCCATTGCGCACTGGGTCGGGGCAGGAGTGTGACGATCGCGGCCGCGGCGTTGTACGTGCTTGGCTTCGCGACCAATTCCGACGAAGCGATCGCGCGGATCAAGCGGGTGCGTCCGAGGGCCAAGCCGTCTCGTCGGCAGCGGGTCGCCCTGACGCAGTTCTGCGCCGGGGAGGTACGATCAAGGACCGAGCTGTGAGTCCACCCGTGGAAGTCCGTCGGGGTCAAGGCGTATCAGTCCGTTATCGTTGACGGGAAGGAAGGTCGGAGAGTTTATGCAAACGCTTCCCTTGAAGTCGATTCTCTTCGGTGAGTTCCTTGGAACCCTGGTGCTCATTCTACTGGGCGACGGGGTGGTCGCCGCGGTGCAATTGCAATTTCAAGACGCGCCCGCCAACTGGATCGTGATCACGACTGGATGGGCCCTCGCGGTGACGTTGGGGGTTTATGTGAGCGGTCGACTCAGTGGTGGACACCTTAACCCCGCAGTGACGCTCGCGCTGGCGAGTCGGGGCGAGGTTGCCTGGGCGCACGTCCTTCCCTATTGCCTTGCGCAGTTCGCGGGGGCCTTCTGCGGTGCCCTCTTGGTCTACGCCGACTATGCCTCGGCCTTCAGCGCCTTCGAGGCCGCCAATCAACTCGTACGTGGAACCATGTCCGAAGGGAAATTGCTTGGGCCCGCGGCGGGCGGAGCGGGTGTCTTCGCCACGTACCCAGCGTTTGATCGAATCTGGGGCAATGTGCTCAGCGAGTTTCTCGGCACCTGCATGCTGCTGGTGGGGGTCCGTGCCGTCACGGATCGGAAAAATGCCTCGCCGGGTATGAACCTGGAGCCGGTCCTGGTGGGTCTAGTGGTCTGGGCCATCGGCCTTTCGTTAGGGGGGCTCACCGGGTATGCCATCAACCCCGCGCGTGACTTTGGTCCGAGGTTGGCCTCGATGGTGCTGGGTTGGGGGCCGTCAGTCTTCCAGTCTCATCAATCCTATTTCTGGATCCCCCTGCTCGTTCCGGTTCTGGGTGGAGTCGTCGGCATCTGGGTCTACGACGTGATGATTCACGGAAACCTGCCTTCGGTGGAGGACCCAAAAGCCGATTCGTCACCCTCTCGCCCTGACGTCCTCGATTGAGTATTCTGGAAAAGGGTCGATGTGAGTTTAATCGCGAGACCGGCGAATACCCTATAATCGTCCTGGCTTCCCTCTGAAATCCCGTGGGCGAACGATCGGCTCGTCGGCGTTGATCCGCGTGATCCAACGCGACCGAGCGAGGTCGATTTGCCTTGGGTAGAGGAAAATTCACGATCCTTTGATCCCGGATTCCTCAAGGGCTTCCCTTTCGCTGAATTCAGCGGGGAAGCCCGAGTTCGAATCGCACTTGCAGCGTATGTGAAGGACGCCGTAGATGCCCGAGACGCTTTTTGAGAAGGTCTGGAAACGCCACGTCGTGACCACCACGGACGAGGCTACGCTACTTTATATCGATCGGCACCTGATTCACGAGGTGACCAGCCCTCAGGCGTTCGAGGGCTTGAGGTTGGCTGGGCGGCAGGTCCGCCGGCGCGATCTGACTTTCGCCACGCTCGACCATAACGTTCCCACGGAAAATCAACTCGAGATTCGCGAGCCGATGTCTCGCAGGCAGGTTGAGACGCTCCGCGCGAACTGCAAAGAGTTCGGCGTGACGCTCTACGACATGCAGAGCGGTCATCAAGGGATCGTCCACGTCATTGGGCCGGAGCTTGGGCTCACTCTCCCCGGCACGACCATTGTCTGCGGCGACAGCCACACCAGCACCCATGGCGCGTTCGGTGCTTTGGCCTTCGGGATCGGGACCAGCGAGGTTGAGCATGTTCTGGCCACACAGACCCTCTGGCAAGGCCGGCGCCCTCACTCGCTCGGTATCGAGGTAACGGGCAAGCTCCCCGAAGGGCTGGAACCAAAGGATATCATCCTGGCGGTCATCCGTGAGATTGGCACGGGGGGCGCGACCGGGCATGTCATCGAATACTACGGCCCCGCCATCACGGCCCTGACCATGGAAGGGCGGATGACCGTTTGCAACATGTCCATTGAGGCCGGTGCTCGCGCGGGCCTGATCGGGCCCGATGAGGTCACCGTGGAATACCTCACCAAGGTCGATCGCCCGTTCGCTCCCAAGGGGAAGGCTCTCGAGCAGGCCCTGATCGACTGGAAAGAGCTTCGGACGGATGACCCTTCCGCCTTCGACCGGCACGTCTCGATCGACGCGAGCCGGCTGGTGCCTCAGGTCACCTGGGGGACTAACCCGGCCATGACCGTGGATGTGACGGGGCAGGTTCCCGACCCCGACCACGTTCCGTTCGCCAGCCGAGACGATGCGCGTCGAGCGCTCGACTATATGGGGCTGACCCCCGGCACGCCGATGTCGGAGATTCCCATCGACGTCGTCTTCATCGGCTCTTGCACTAATGGTCGGATCGAAGACCTGCGGACCGCGGCGAAGGTGTTCCAAGGGCGCCGGGTGGCCGAAGGGGTACGGGCCCTGGTTGTGCCAGGGAGCGAAGCGGTCCGTAGCCAGGCCGAGTCGGAAGGCCTCGACCGGATCTTCTCGGAAGCCGGCGCTGAGTGGAGACAGGCTGGGTGCAGCATGTGTCTGGCGATGAACCCCGACAAGCTGACGCCGGGGCAGCGTTCCGCCAGCACCAGCAACCGCAACTTCGAGGGTCGGCAAGGGCCAGGTGGCCGGACCCATCTTGTCAGTCCGGCCATGGCCGCGGCCGCCGCAGTCACCGGGCACTTCACCGACGTTCGGCAGCTTCTCAAGTAAGGATCCCATGGAACCGTTCGTGACTCACCGCGGCCGGGTTGCCGTGCTCGACTGGAGCGACGTCAATACCGACCTGATCATCCCGGCTCGTTACCTCAAGCGCATCGAGCGGACGGGCTACGGGGCCCTCCTCTTCGCCGATAAACGCTATGCGAACGGCGGGGCTCCCCCCGTGGACGACCCCGACGCCCAGGTCATCTTGAACCCGGACTTCCCCTTGAACGCCTCCTCGAACCAGGGGACCGTTCTGCTCGCGGGGCGGAACTTTGGGTGCGGCTCCAGTCGAGAGCACGCGGTCTGGGCCGTGTCTCAAGGGGGATATCGCGCTGTGATCGCTCCCGGCAAGGGAGAAGGATTCGCCGATATCTTCGAGGGGAACGCCCTCAACAATGGGCTCCTTCCGATCGAGCTGGACGACGCCGACTGGCAGGCCCTGTTGGATGCTTCCAAGGCCGAGGAAGCGATCGAGGTCACCATCGACCTTCGAGATCAGTCGGTCACGCTTCATTCGTCTCGCGGACAAGACCAACGGTTCGGGTTCGATATCTCCGAAGCCGACCGCCACCGCCTGCTCAACGGACTCGACGCGATCTCGGAGACCCTCCTGAACGACGCCGACATCCGCAAGCATGAGCAGGCCACCCCCGCCTGGCTGACTCCTCAGTCCGCTTGAGTGTTTTGCCTTTCATCAAACGGGCTGGCTTTGGTTTTTCAACTGAGCCCAGCCCGTCGATCCTCCCCTTCTCCTTCGCTCTGACACTGGCCAAGTCGCGCCGCTATTCATGGTGGAAAGATCGCGTCATACGGAGCGAAAGCATCGTGCGACTCTTCCGGGCCGCCTATTTGCCGCTGATGTTTGTGCGGATTAATACTGGTCCATGCTTGGAAGAGCCACCGTCTCGCATTCTCTCGCACCGGCAAATTGTTGGCGGGTCGCTTCGACTATCGCGCCTGGCCGTTCGTGAACATTGGTCGAATATGCTCTTCGGCTCCAGGGGCCGAGGTAGAACCCAAAGGCAAGGCTACGTCACCCGCCGCTCCTCTTCCGCTGAATTCATGGGAGCGCGGGGACGATTTCATCACCTGCTCGGGTTGACAAAGCTTGCCAAATTCCAGGCCTAACACCAGTCGTATATCCAACGATACACTTAAAGGGCTTTTGACTAACCATGCTTGCGTGATAATTCGTTAAGTAGGTGGGACCCAAAGGTGGCCAACTGTCTATTTTGTTGGTTATGAAGTGGACTGATCCATCCGCGAAAGCACAATTTAATCCATGATTGTGAAGGCTTGATGCTTGGGCCAGCGCAAGCTTTGACCGATGAGATGGACTTGGTGGAAAAAGTAGATACGTTAAAGTGTTTAGGATGTCGCCACAGTTCCATCGACTTGGATATCCCAGAGACTCCCCAAGCGTCGAGGCCTTTTCCGTGAAGAGTATGGTCTGGCTCGTGCCATCCCGAATCTCGGACATCCGAGTGCTGCTTAGTGGATAGATCACGCCGGTATGATGTTTCATGAATTGATCATAACCAGGTGCTACAATGTCGGTTGTGCCCGGCACGATACCGAAGTTCATCATCGCCGCGGATAGATCCACGAGGCCCACGACGGCCGCGTAGCTGGTGAACTGTTGTTTCCAGCGGCCCGAAGGGACGAGCATGTCGGAAACCATGGGCGACTCGAGCGGCAAGAAACGAGGCGTGACGGCATTGGTGTCGCTCGGGCACATGAGCGTCGCGATCCCGAACCCCGCGAGGGTGAGGTTTGACCGGTCCCAGCTCGATACGCTAAAGTTCACCGCATGGAATGCGGACGGCTGTTCGAGCTGCGGGAGCAGACGGACAAAAACGCTAAAATCCGCGGGGAACGGACTCTCGTGATTCAGTGAGGATCGACCAAAATGAGCTGATGGAAAGACATTATTGAGTTGCTCATAGTTTAGTGAGGCGAGAGCAATTTGCTTAAGATTGGCGACACAAGCCGATCGACGGGCCGCCTCTCGGGCTGCGAGGATCGCTGGCAATAGGAGAGCGATCAAGGCGCCAAGAATCGCCAAGACGACGAGGAGCTCGATGAGAGTCAAGCCACGGCGATTCTTCTTTGAATGGGTTCTCATGCGACGATCCGTCGTTCGATCCTGGCCTCTGATCATCAGAAAGGGACAGGGTAGTCCTGAGGGAGGGGCGCGTGTTGGACGCCCTACGCGAGCCTCCAAGTGGCATCCGTGATTTTACCATTCCACTGGCTTGAAGCTATCTCGTAGCGATCAGCCGAACGTAAACCTCCGCGACAGGCCCTTGAAGAAGCCGCATGAGCGAGCGAAACGCGTCTGGCATTTTCCACGATCTTGCGTGGAAAATGGAGATCCGTTATGTAAGGCGAGGTAAAGTGGATTTCAGAGGATTGTCTCGGTAGCATTTGTCGCAATGACTTCGACAATTTTTCAAATTTAAAAATTGTCAACAAGTTTGAGTATTGGTTGAAGGAGTGATCAACTCTTGAACCAGACCCACGGAACATTCTCGCTCGCGGCCTTATTCCTGATTCCGCTTGGCGGAATCTGGGGATGTGGCTCTGAACACCCCCCAGCGGTCCAGGCTCAGGGCCCGCAAGCCCTCGGGGTCGAGACTTTTTTGGTTGGTTTGACCCGGGCGGTCCAGTTCAGTCATTATTCCCAGCCGGTTCTGGTTTTCTGGTTCGACTGCGATGGTGATCCCAAGGCACTTCAGTCGCTTTCCAAGAAGAGCGTGATTCCCGGTGCGCGGGGCGTGGCTCCCGGTGATCGAAATGGTGGTTGGAAGGTTGGAGGGTCCTCCGCCATGTCGGGAATGACGACGCTCCGAAGTGAAGTCCGCGCCAGCGATGGACGGCACATCCACTTCGAGTGGCGGACAATCGACGGACGCTCAGGAAAGATTTTGATCGGAAAGGATACATATGACCTGGCGAACGGTGATCTTTTTCTGGTAAAGACCCGGGATGAGCCCCCGACGATTCGCCAACTCTCTCGGAATTTCAGAAAAACGCGACTCTCGGGCGGGCACTTTCTCAAGAAGCTCTCTTCGAGCGACTCAGACATCGCCCAGTTCATCGCGGGCGTTGCGGTTCCCCTTTCTCTCTCCGGTCTTTGACCACGTCGTTGATTCATCCATTCCAGGAAATCACCGCTCCGCGACGCGTTCTGAACTCGATCAAAGCACTTTTACTATTAAGAATCAAAAACAGAATGACTTGAACTGCCTGGAGCATTTCCATTCAGTCGATGACTCCCGCGTAGGACGCTTTCGGAGCGGCAAGCCAGAAAGATTCCGTTCCTCGGTGACGCGCCGGGGCAGTGTCGCGTCTTATGGCCGAATCCGGCCTTGGGGAGCGTCGCTGACGCTTCCGCCTCTGACAGAGGCAGAGAAGAGAGTCGTCTTACAGAGCCGGAAGCGTCAGCGACGGATGATTGTCTCGGAGACGCGCCTGGGCAGTGTCGCGCCTTATGGCCGAATCCGGCCTTGGGGAGCGTCGCTCTGACAGAGACAGAGAGGGGAGCCGCCTTACAGAGCCGGAAGCGTCAGCGACAAATCATCACCGGAACCGGCCGGGGACACTTGCCCGCGCGTCCAAATCGTAAAGAACAGGGGAGATCTCAAAAAACCAAAGTTGTTACGCCTAGGCTGATAGGGGCTCCAAGGACCAGGTCCAAGTGAATCCGAGCATTATGAGACTCTTCCTGGGTCGGTCACACGGGCGGACCGATCCGGCGGACGAAGCAAAGGTGGTTGCTATGTGGAAGGAAAGGGCCACCGCGACAGAGTGGGGTGGAAGTCAAGGCTGAGAGGAGAAGGATGGGAGAGAGACGAAGAACTACCCGGCCAGGATTCGAACCTGGAAAGACAGGACCAAAACCTGCCGTGATACCGTTTCACCACCGGGTAAGGAGATTGGGGGGGGCTTGGCCTGAAGAGATAGCCTCAACCCCTCTGCCCTTATTCTAACCAGAGAGAGGGTTCTCGAAAAGCCTAGCCCGCGTAAGAAATCCCGCCCTTGGCGTTTTGAACCTTATAGGCCAGATGCTCAAGCTGAACCGAGAGGTCGACGGCGACGACGCTGACGGAGGGGGGGACATTGAGCGTAACCGGGGCGAAATTCAAGATGCCAAGGATTCCCGAGGCGACGGTCTGGTCGGCCACGTATTGAGCGACCTCCGCCGGAACGCTGAGGATCGCGTGGCTGAGGTTGCGCGCGGCCACGATCTTGGGCATCATCTCAATCGACTCGACGACGAGTCCATCGTGGGTCCGCCCAATCTTCTGGGGGTCGTTGTCGAACAGGGCCGCGATGTAAAAACCGCGGTTGCGGAATCCGCGATAGCGCAGGAGTGCGCGGCCAAGGTTGCCCAGGCCGATCAGGGCGAGTGGTAAGTCTCGATCAATCCCGAGGATGCGCCTTAAGGCGGCAATCAACTCTTCGATCCGGTACCCAATTCCGGGGTAACCGAACTGGCCGAAGAACGCCAGGTCTTTGCGGACCTGTGCGTTGTGGATTGAAAGAGCCGCTCCGAGCTGACTACTGGAGACCGTTGTCTTGCCCTGCCGCTGGAAGGTTTCGAGTTGCCGAAGGTACAGGCTCACCCGGCCCACAACCGCCTTGGGGGCTATCTTGTCTCCTGAAGAATCGCGTCGTGAATCCCTCACGCGGTCGGAAGCTCCGAGGATAAAGTAGGCATGTCTTATGCCGTGACCGTGGCATTTTGAATGTACCCCTCGACGCGCGACGGGGTCAAGGTCACTCGCCGAGCGGTCCGCCGGTTGGAAGCACACCCTGGATCCGAATATCGCCGTCGATCAGGCTGACCTGGACTTGGGCCAGGCGGGTGGAGTCGGCCATTAGGGCTCGGCCTGTTCCCTGGATCGGGTTGAAGCGAGGCGGTCCCCCTTCCAATAGCGGGGCGATGTAGATGTCGACCGCGTTGACTTCGCCCGCGTCGAAGAATGCCCCCAGGATGCGTCCTCCCCCTTCGACGAGAACGTTGGTCATGCCACGCCGGCCGAGTTCGTTCAGCAAGGAGACGATCGGAACGGGGCCGTTACCCTCGAAGCGGAGGATCTCGCACCCAAGCTCCTCGAGCGGGCTGCGCCGCGGTGTCGCCCGCTCGGTGACCGCCAGGAGGACCGGAGTTTCCTTCGCGGTTCGGGCCAGTTGGCTGGAAATCGGGAGTCGCCCCGCGCTATCCAGAACGACTCGGGCTGGCGTGCGTGGGCCAGGGGGACGGGCCGTAAGCGCGGGGTCGTCGGCCAGGGCGGTTTCAATCCCCACGATGATGGCGTCCATTCGGCCTCGAACTTCGTGAACGAGCGCTCTCGACCGAGGTCCGGAAATCCAGCGGCTATCACCACTGCTCGCGGCCGTTTTCCCGTCCAGTGTCATGGCCCACTTGGCCGTGACATAAGGCCTGCCCGTCCTCAGGCGTTTCAGGTAAGGCGCGTTGAGCGCCCTGGCGGCTTCCGCCTCGACACCCCATTCCACGGCCAGGCCAGCCTCTTGGAGCAAGGCGAATCCACCCCCCGAGACCTTGGGAAAGGGGTCGCGCATGGCCGCGACCACGCGTTGTATTCCCGCTGAGAGGATCGCCTCGGTACAGGGAGGGGTTTTCCCGAAGTGGCAGCAGGGCTCGAGGGTCACGTAAAGCGTTGCCCCTCGCGCGGAGTCCCCTGCGCGTTTCAAGGCTTCGACCTCGGCGTGGGGCATCCCAAAGCGGGTATGATGGCCGAACCCGATGAGCTCCCCCTCGCGTACAAGAACGGCACCCACCATCGGATTGGGTTCCACCCATCCTCGCCCTCGTTCCGCCTCGGCCAGCGCCCGTTTCATCCAGTAATGATCGGCTTCAGCGGGCACGCGATTGGGCTCCCAGGACGTGGACGCGGACGAGGGCTCGACCTGAACTCCGCCCATCGCATCCTGGCTTGGGACGGCTGGAGTCAGGAGGAAAGAAAGGAGGGACTCGACCGTTACAACGGAGGTGCGGTCGAGCTCTCCGTCGCCGCTTTAGGCTTGGTCTCAACCGCTTTCCCTTGAGGGGTGTCCGAAGCGGTATTGGGGCCCTTGGGACCAATCTCAGTTCCGGCGGGGTAGAGCAGCCGGTAAAGAATGGTGAGCCGTCGCCGAGCTTCTTCCGGAGTCAGATGATCGAACGGAGTGCGAAGCCAGGAAGGCATGGCCTCCTCGAACTTCAAGAGATTCGTCGAGCTGACACTCTTGGGAGGCTTGGAAACGAAGTAGAAGTTGTTGATCAGCCGACCCCGATCAATCTCCCGGTGCTCGGCATCGCGTTTGAGCTGGTTTCTCAGCCATCCTTTGTTCTCGAGATGGGCATTAAGCGCTTTTTCGGCGGCTTCTTGATCCTTGGTACTTGGTCTTGGCACTGGTGGAATTTTCGACTTGGTGGAAATCGCCGCCAGGCGGGTAAGCCGCTCTCTCATGAATTTGAGGGCGTCGATCTCCGCGCGTTCGTCCGCGCCAAGTTGAAACCAGCACTTCAGCAGATCTGCCATCTCAAAGAGGGACAGACCTTGAAGATCCGCCAGTTGGAAGAGGATGTTCGAGGGATCCTCTTCCTTCACTCGGTTTCGGTTGTCGCGCAGTTGTGAGATTCGGGCGAGCTTTTCTCGAGGGTCACGAATCTGGGCGAGTTGAACTCGCTCTTGTTCCGAGAGCGACTGAAGCCAGAGGTGATACCGCCTTAGGACCGCGTGATACTCGGCTTGTTCGTCTGGAGGAAGCGCCTTGAGCGATGCGTCAAGTCTTCGAATCGCCGTCTGTTCGCTCGTGGAGAGCTGGTCGAATTCTTGCAGTTTCTTGGCGAGGATTTGCCGGCGTTCCCGAGGCATGGTCTCGAGGCGTAGCCAGTTCCCTTGCTCGATCGCCCCCGCCAGCAAGGGAAGAGCGGTTCCGAGAAGAAGGCAGATCCATTTCCATTGTAGGCGGGCGGGCCGCTTTGCCATGCTGGGTAGACCTCGGCGGCCCTTACTCGGTGTCGGAGCCGAATTCCGGAGAATGGGCCAGAGCTTGCAACAACTCGAAATCCCCAACCTCGCGATACTCCTCCAGGTGCTCGGCGATCGAGAGGTCCCGGACAAGTCTTGCAACCGGGTTGGGCCAGAGCCGGTTGGTTGCAAGGTAACCTCCGCCGAACGCCAGGAGCGAAGCGAGCACCCAGACGGTGATTCGAATCACCCGCTCGGTCGTCTGCTTCAGAACCGAGTCGAAGTGTTCGTCTTGATTGGTGAGGCGCTCCACCTCGGTCAACGTCCGAGCGGTGAAGTCGTCCGAAACACGAGCACGGGGAAGATGATCGAGTAATTCCCAGGTCTTCTCTAGGACTTCAATTTCTCGCCTGGCGATGACGCTCTTGGTTAACTTCGTCGCGATGGCCTGCGCTTCGGCTTCGTTCAACTCGCCATCGAGATACGCGACCAAGTTGGCCCGTTCGGCCGAAGTTAATCGCTGCTGGTCCGGACCCATCGCCACCTGACACCTCGTAACTCAGACGGAATCAGAGCGAGTGCCAATCAACGTCACTGGGAGGAGGATGGTTTACGGTTTCCGTCATCTTGGCTCAACCAATCTTATCGTCGACAACGAGATCCATCCAACGATACGAACCCCAAAAACTTTGCGAAGTACCGACTCAGGTGCTCAAAATCTGGATTCCCAACACCAAGCCGGGGTGCGACTATGAATTGGGCCGCGATCGTTCCCCTGCTTTTCTCTTTCTAGTCGCGGACCGTCGGCCCTCGGCGAGCCGAGGGGAACGACGAATCCAGCCAACCTGAGACAAAGCGAACCTTTGCGTCCCTTGGGAGAGGTTTCGTACGAATGACAACTCAACCCAATGAGTCGGTGGGCATGCCTTGAGGCGATCGAGAATCGATCGGTCAGCGAGGCATCGGTCCTGGGTTGTTGCTCTTGAGGTGCTCCACAAGGCATTCCTTGTGAACCCTGTGGGTCGGCACGGTCGTTTTGCAAACGGGGCAGATCGTCAGATTGATCGCCGTCAGCGCATCGTGACTCCGACGCTTCCCCTTGGCCGACTTGGATGTACGCCGCTTTGGCACTGCCATGATCAACTTCTCCCGGGAATGGATGAGTCCATCGTTTTAGCCCAGACTCGACCCTGCAATCGAGGTCTCCCCCACTCGGATTCGAGCCTAACGCCCGTCGAGTCAGCGACTCTCCATTTCGAGGGTTAGCCCTGGCGAACCGCCCGGACTTCGTCCTGCTTCAAATTCACTCGCTAGAATCACAAACGACCAGAGCGCCAAGGCGAACTCTGGTACGTGAATCGCAACGAAATGCAAGGCAAAAGGGGTTACGCACCCGGCGCGCTCGATTTCGGAAGTGACAACGATGACATAGTACGCACCGATTGGCAAGTGATCTTGCAAAATCCTATGACCAATCGCCTGGGTTCGCCACCATTTTAAAGGGAATGTGTCTGCAAGACGCCTCGTCTTTATCCCAAGAGCTCGCTCATCGGGCGACAGCGAACTGGATGCGAAGTTACGGGGCACTCCGGGCCCTGAGCATTGGGGAGTGCTTTTCCTGATAGGCTTCGGGTCACCGGCCCAAAGTTCATCGCCGCTCGCCCCTTGATGATTGAGCTTGAAGACGAGCCGAAGCATCCTCGATACTTGTGTGAGTCGTGGGGAGCGCAAAGTAGGTCGCCGTTGGGTGCGTCGCTTTCCCTTTAAACAGAAACCTCTCGCTGGCCCTTCCGTTAGGTTCAATCCTTCCATTCACGAGCGATCGGCGCGGTCGACCTCGGGAGCATTCGCAGATGCGGCAAACGTGGCTGATCCCCTTCCTCCTCATGATCGTGGCCCTGTTGATCGGGCTCTGGAAGGCACGGAATCTCTGGGATGAAATCAATGAAGATGAGGACCCAGCCACTGCCAGCGAACGGTTGCGTGAGTTGGAAGCCGCTCATGCCGAGGGTGAGATTGACACTGAAGAACTCCAGAGAATCCGTCAGCTCCTCAATTTAGCCGATCGGCCCGCCGTTGTTATGCGTTCTCAGCCCGACATCCCCAGGCCAGATCGAGTGGCCGATCGGACCGACGGGTCTGATATGCCAGAAGACACGTCCCAGCCCGCGGACTCGGAACATCGTCCCTGAGCACCGCCACGCGAAAGCCGGACTCCGTTCCGCCCAGACTTCGAATCGGGGCGGAACGAACGTCTGGGAATGGGTTGGTTGAAGCGAGCGGGGCCAGCGCCCCATGCTCAGTTCAAGGCGACGCTTTCTTCGCTTCTTCGCGCACGGCTTTCCAGGGGAACTCGGTGCTTTGACCGTCGATCGTGACGATGACGAGCCCTTCAATGGAGCGTCCATCGTCGGCAAGCGCACCCTGGTACTCGGAGACGCGCTCTTTGCGCGTCACCTTGAAGTGGAGCTTTCGCTCTTTAAGCGTCAGGTCCGTGACCTTGACGGCGGGGGAGTCGTCGAGTCGCTCACGACCGGCCAACTTTGGGCCGATCCCTTCGATTTCGAGAACGTGGTGGTGGGTTGCTCCCGCTGTGTCTTTCCAGGACCAGGACCAACTTCCCGAGGCAGGCGACGGCTCTTCCCCCTTGACGTGGAAAGGGGTGGAGAGGAAGAAGCCGATCACCAACATTAACGTGCCACCTAACGCAGCGACGTTCCGACGGTGCCGAAGCCAGGGTAGAGCGTACATAAGCGTTTCGTCCTAAACGAAAAACGGCAAAAGGCTTCACGCTGAACGTACAACGCTGTACGCCGGTTCGGAAGCCGCCGTTTTAGTTAGGTCGAGTGCAACCGGTGTGCCGGTTGAGGGGCTCAGTACGATCGATGTTTTCGCTCCGTGCCTCGAGCGGGGTTGATACCGAGGGGCGATTCGCGGATGAAGGTGGTGAACTCCACCACTTCCGGCCACTGTCCCAGGTCCGACTCGATCCGGTCGAGCGCGTTTCGCAGGGTGCGTCCTTCCCGGTAGAGGATGCGGAACGCTTCGCGAAGGGCGTTGATGGTCTCGGTGGAAAAGCCCGCGCGTCGAAGCCCGACCAGGTTCAGGTGCGAGGTGCAGTTGTATCCCTGGTGGAGCAGGAACGGAGGGACGTCCTTGGTGGTGGAGCCGAGTCCGCCGATCATCGCCAGTCGGCCAATCTTCACGCGCTGTTGAATGGCGGAGTGCCCGGACAGGATGCATTGATCCTGAAGCACGACATGCCCGGCGGCAAGTGCCCCGTTGATCAAGGTGCAACCGTCGCCGACCTGGCAATCATGTCCGAGGTGGCTTCCAACCATGAAGAGGTTACGGTCGCCGACCCGGGTTTCACCTCCACCTTGGGGCGTCCCACGGTGAACAGTGACTTGCTCTCGAAAGATGTTACCATCACCAATCCGCAACCAGGTGGGTTCGCCCCGGTATTCCTTGTGCTGTGGGCCTTTTCCCAGCACCGCGCCATGGCCGACGAAATTGTCGCGGCCCATTTTGAGCGGGCCACTTAGCGCCACATGAGCTTCGATCACACAGCCTGGCCCGATCTGGACTGGGCCTTCGATGATGGAGTAGGGCCCGATCTGGACGTCAGGCGCGATCTCCGCCTCGGGATCGATGATCGCCGTCGGATGGATAAGCTCCGACATGGTCAACGTCATAATCCAGCTCCTTCTGGTCGACCGATTCGAGGCGGACTTCCTGTCCTCTCGATAACTTCCATCGGAAATGTGATCCCGCGTTCTTGAGAAAATGAGGCGAGTTGTGAGTTAGAAATGCTGATGTCTGGATTGTCAATAGCTGTTGCGGGACCGGTACCGTGACCACGGCCCTGGAACGATCGATCTGAGGTCGCCCTCAACTCAACTGTACTCAGCCAAGCTCAACCGTTTTGCCCGATTTGACACTTTCGACTTCCGCATGGCAAAGGAGGAGGGCCTGCCGGGCAAGCTCGCCCGAAAGTTGGGGCGCGGGCGAGCCCGATTGAACGGCCTTCACGGCCACATCCAACTCCGACGCGAACGAGTCGATCGGGTCACTTGACCCGAGTTCGGGCCGCTCCACCTTGCCGTCGGGCAGGATGACCGAGAGCGGAGTCGCCACGTGAGCTTCTCCACCCAGCACGGCGAACTCGAACGCGATGGTTGCCTTGTCGAGGTAGAGCTCGAACCCGTGACAGAATGAGCGCCCCGCCTGGCTCAGGGCACCCGAAACCGCATGAACCGTCAGTCTTGGGTCGTCATATAGATATTGCGTGGAGAGATGAACGACTGCCTCTCCTTCGAGAACCCCTTGCGACCTCACCGCGCGAGGCACGCCGCAGACCAGGCCGATGTAGTGCGTGTCATGAATATGCAGGTCGATCGCCGGTCCACCGCTTCGATCCGCGTCGCCGATCCCCGCCGACCAGTCTGGCTTGGCGATCACCCGCTTGAAGTTGGCCGCCCGCAGCTTGCCATACCGGCCCGATTGAACGGCCTCGGCCGCGAAGGCGAACTCGGGGAAGAAGGGGAGCACATGAGCCACCATCAACAGCTTCCCGCTCGACTTCGCCGCGGCCACCATGGCGTCGGCGTCGGCCGTCGTCAGCGCGATCGGCTTCTCCACCAGTACATGCTTTCCGGCCTTCAAAGCCTGGATCGCCATTGAAGCATGCTCATCATTGGGAACGCAGAGGTCGACCAGATCCACCCTGGGGTCGGCCAGCAGTTCTTGAAAGTCGGCGTGGGCCGAAACCCCCGTGAGATCCATCTGGGTTCCCGCCGGCCCAAAATTCCCCTGAATCCCGGTCCAGTCCCCTGCCCTCTTCTTGGGATCCCGACTGCAGATCGCCACCACCTGCCCATCCGACAGCTTCTTCGCCGCCAGGTAGTGGATCATGCCCATGAACCCAACCCCTGCGATTCCGATGCCGACCATTTGTGCTAATCCCTTTCAGGAATGAGTCTTGGGTGATTCCGTCGATCCCGGGAATTTCGATGGATTGGGTTGAAATCCAGACGTGTTCGATTCGGTTTGCGCGTCAGTTTTCGAGGGCGCATACACCAGGATAGGGCGGGATTTTGCCCGGATCGTTGAAAACGATCAAGCCCGAGTCGTCTCCGATGATCCACGTTCAGGGCGCGAAGTTCAACGGGGCCGGTTTCCCAACCTCAGGGATTCGCGATTTTCCAACACCGTGTTTCCCCACGTGAGCTCCGGCTCAGTAATCAGGACGCAATATTATGGATTGATGAATCGTGACGTGAGCAAATATTGAATTGTGGGCGCTGCCCATCTCTTCGAGTTTTGTGGACAGCGTGGCAAACCTTCCTGAAAGCCGTCAGTGTGAGGAGGTGCCAGCCAAGGAAGTCCCAGCGTGGCGCGATGGGGTTTACCTTCCCGTTCGATTCCACGGCATGCGAGCGAGCATCAGGGCCATTCCGCAGGTGTCGGTGATGCCTGAGAAGACGAGGCCGGCGCCCACGAAGGCGGAGAGGCCGAATAGCCCGGGATGCACGAAGAAGCCCAGGCCGATTCCAAGCAACACGAGTGATCCCGCCGCGATTCGCACCTGGCGCTCGAGCGAGACCCGTTGCCGTCCGCGCACGACGGGGAGGTTGGCGGCGGCCCAGGCCCGGGTTCCCCCTTCCACGTTCACGACGTTCGAGAATCCCGCGGCGGCGAAGGCTTCACAGGCCTGGCGGCTTCGGCCTCCAGACTGGCAGATCACGTAGAGGGGTTGATCCGCCGGCAGGGTTCGACCCGCCATGAACTGGGTGGGCTCCAGCCCTTGAAGGGGAACGAGACGCGCGGGTTCCGCATGGAGTTCGTCGTACTCCATGGGGGTTCGCACGTCGATCAATTCAATCGGTTCGCCTGACCGATGCCTCACGCCGAGTTCACTGGGGCGAATCGTGTTGACCGTCATGAAATAGGTTCCTTGAAACAACTGGGCTATTGGCCGGATGCGGTTCTGCCCCTCCTCCCTTTTGCATTTTACGGGAGAAGCCCTGGGTCGGCTCATACCGCATCAAATTCCAACAACAACAACAACAACGGCCAAGGCCAGGGGCGAGCCCTGGCCTTGGCCGTTGCAGGATCTAGACTTGCTGGCATGTCAGGCCCTGAGTGATCAGGGACCGAGGCCGCCATGGGTCCGGAATGGGGTCATGTGCGATGGCTGATCGAGGAACCAGAAGCGTTCCCACTCGTCGCCGGCCATCCGGAGATTTTCGGAGTCCACGAGCAATTCCTCTGCTCGTTTGGGCTTGTAAGCCGCGTAGTGCGGCAAGGGGACCGGGGCACAGCCTTCGCTCATTACGACGAGGGCTGCGACCACGAGCACCATGGCCGCCAAAGGTTTCCGCATCAGGGGGATCCTCCCGCCTTCGGTAACCGCACGGATCAGAGCCGCACGCGATCCATCGCGTGGTTCCAACCCGGGGAGACGCGTGAATCGAACAAGTCGTTCACGAATCCACGATTCCGTTCTCGACCACATTTGGACCTGATTGATCAACCGTCCGGCCGAGTCTGGAGGGAGGGGTTAAGCCTTTGAAGCTGATGAAGACCGGAACGAGGCCGGTACGGCATCAGGAACAAGCGATCAACCTTTTAATCCAAAACCTCTGCGCCGGTAGGTGACTGAGACCGCGAGTCCGCAGCCGCCTCAACAGGTCCGTTGCCCTCTTCATCGGCATCTGAACCCTCTTCCAATAAGGGAAGATTTTCCGGATTCATCTTTCGAACCAATTCTTCCATTTCTTTGCCTGGCTTGAACGTCACCACGTTCTTCGAGGGGACGAAAACCTTGTCCCCCGTTTTCGGGTTTCGCGCCTTCCGAGGCGCTCTCCGCTTCACCTCGAACACGCCGAAGTTCCGTAGCTCGATTCGTCCTTCCGATACTAATGTATGGATGATCGCGTCCAGGGTTCGCTGCACGATGTCTTTCGTCTTGAGCTGAGTCAGACCGATATCCTCGGAGATTTTTTTGACGATCTCTTTCTTGGTCACGGTGATCAACTCCTACGAGAAAGCCGGTCCATCCACCGAGCGGCGATTGGCTCAACTGTATTGGTGGCTTGGAGTAATGTCAAGTTAAAACCGGTGTCGAACACCAGCCGAGCCCCTGAGTTCGCCCTTTGCGATCGTCAAACGGACGCGAATCTTCTGATCCGCGATCCTGCCGAAGTCCTTGGTTCGACCTCTCCATGCAGAGGAGAAACCTGGCTCGCGGACGAATTCGGAGTCTAACGATCGATCTGGGGCCACGCGTTCGCCAGATGACGGTGCAGTGGTGCGTAATTCCAGGGCTGTTCTAGCTCGAGGGTGAGCTGCTTGAGCCGAGCGAGGTACTCTTCGCTAATTTCGGTGGCCTGCCCCTCGTAATTCGGGTCGCAATAATAGACACGACAGCCAAGTGGCCGAGCATTGCGCGCGGTGCAATGGCCCTGAGGGTCTTGCCAGGGGCAGGTCAGGCCCTCATCGAGCGGGCGGGAAGGTGGAGGCGCATCGGCCAGTAACACTTCCAACTCGATCTGCGATAGGAATAAGGTGTGGTCGTATTCCGCGAACCGGCAGCAACGGCCGCTGAGCTGACAAACGGGACCACGGCTGGCGATTTCCCGATCCAGCTCCTGGTAGATCGCCAGGACCTCTTCGCGTAACTGGTCGAACCCGTCAGGGGCTTCGGAGGTTTCTTGCGTCAAATTCATGAGTGGACCCGGGCCGCCGCCGCCCTGATCTCCTCCAGGCTAAACCACTGTCCCTGGCCGGACCCTGGGCAGACCGACTTGACGTGTTCCCAGTCGTCGGCCGACTCGAGATTCTCGGGCCAAAACGGCCAGGTCTGGCACTGAATCGGCCTCGCGGCATAGACCGTGCATCCTTTTGACTTTTCCCAGAAGATGCAGTCGCCGCCCGGTTTTTCAATGAGGCTGTATCGAGCTCCCACGCGGCGCACATATTGCTTGGAGAACGTATCCATGGGCATGCCAAGGAATGCGGCGAGCCGTTCGATCTCCTCCGCGATGACCCAGACGTAACCAGGCGCACCCGTGCAGCAAGCGCCACAACGCGTGCATTCGAACGAGAGGCCATCTTGATACCAATCTGATTCCGGTCTCACGTCCGTGTTGGTCGAGCTCATCATACATTCCGAAAATCAGTGGCAAGCAGGGAATCAGGGTGCGAAACTCATTCTGTTCAAGTCTAACGAGGCCTCACTCACGGGGCAACCCGTTTCATTTCACAACTCCAGGGGAAATCAAGAGTTGTGGAGTTGACCGAGATCTGGACACGCGGCCTTGGGCCGTTCCCCACTTCAAATACGGCAGCCAACGGCTCGGTTAGTCGAACCCGAAACCGCATCTCGTGATGGAATTGATGAGGGGAGAGCGTGGCGGCCGGGGGACCTGATCCGCCGAGACCAATCCAGGACAGGCATTTCTTCGAGATCGAGGTCTTTGACATGTGTTGACGTGAAGGTTGATGGTGCGAACTCAAGTTCAAGCGAGACCGAGAGATTGGGGGTGACCATGGCCGGGCCAGTTGAGCGAATCACCTTAACCCACCTTCAGATCCCACTCAAAGAGCCACATCAAAGCCCCGGGGAGACGGCGATCAAGGAGGCGATCCTGGTCACGGTGGAGTCGCAAGGGGGTCTGGGGCTTGGCGAGTGTTCGCTCTCGACCGCGAGTTCTGGTCCTTCGCAGGATCGAAAGCCCCCTCCGGGTCCGGACGCGATCTGGAATGAATTGACCGACCGGCTCGTACCGGCGGTCCTGGGCCAGTCGTTCGACTCAATCGAGGCGCTCCAGGTTCTCTTCTCTAACCTGACGGTCGCTCCGTCGGCGAGAGTCGGCATCGAGACGGCCTGCTGGGACTTGCTCGGACAGCTTCGGCATGCCTCGCTTGCTGAACTGATGGGGGCCTCGCTCAAGGAGTCGAATCCGTGCGTGGAGTCGGGGCTGTGCTTGGGGCTCTATCCAACGGTCGTGGAGCTGCTCAAGGTGATCGAGACCCATCTGGTCGAGGGATTTCGGCGGGTCAAGATCGATATCGAGCCTGGAAGGGATGTCGAGCTGGTGCACGCCGTCCGCCAGCACTTCGGTGAGATCCCCTTGATGGTGGATGCGCGAGGCGCGTACTCGTCGGCGGATATTGAGGTTTTTCGAGCCCTCGACGACCTGGATTTATTGATGATCGAGCAGCCGATGGCCCCCGCCGACCTGGCCGGGTCGGCCGCTTTGCAGGAGGTGATCGCCACGCCGGTCGGGCTGGATGAGTCGGCGCGGACGAGAACTCAGGTCGAGGCGGCCCTTCGTTGCGGGGCCGGCAGGGCGGTCTGTTTGAAGTTGCAGTGCGTGGGAGGCTATGGCCCCGCGCTCGAGCTCCACGAGCTTTGCCGGCGGAGTGATGTCCCGTGTTGGGTCGGTACCATGCCCGAATTTGGAATTGGGCAGGCCCACGGAATTCACCTCGCCGCGCTCGGGAACTGCCGCTATCCGACGGATCTTGGCCCGAGTGCCCGCTGGTTCGTGGACGACTACGCCGCCCCCTCGCTTGAGATGGCCTCGCCCGGCCACCTGAGGATTCCATCCCGTCCCGGTCTCGGTTTTCAGCTCAATCACGCGAAAGTGCGTCGCTATCAGGTGCGTCAGGCCGAATTCAAGGAAAGGAACTCTGTTGTGGGATGAGACACTCGCCCAGGCGAGGACGCATGGTGATCTCTCATCCTCATGCCAAAGAGCACGGACTCAAGGAGATTAACGGATGATCCAGCTTCCTCAGGCCATCGTGGCCGTGATGTCCAGCACCTTGTCGGCTGGCTTCGCCGGAGGCGTCGCGGGGGCGATCGTCGGCCGACTCGCTCCCTCGTTCGTGCGTTGGCTCCACTCCCCGCTCATGCCGGGGGGAGCTCCGCTCGATACCACGGAGTTCGGCCTGGGCATGGGAGTGGTTTGCGGATTACTCATGGGAGCCGGTACCGGGCTGTTTCTGGTCGTGGTCCTTGCGCTTCGTGACGCCTGGCTAACCCACTCAGGGGTTCTCGTCACGGAGAAGGCGACACCTTATGAGGTTGGCGAGGAAGCGATGATGCGATGAATTAATGGCATGAAGACAGAGAGGATTGTGGGGACTCGTGGACCTTCGACTGAGTGCGGGGTATCTCGTGGACCACCTGGATTGCGTCGCGGATTCCGAGACATCAAGGTTTCTTTTCCCTGGGAGCGCGGGCGTCCCGCCCGCAATTGGTAAAGACGAGGAGCGGGCAAGATACCCACGCTTCCAGAGGAGGCGACGCTTGGCCTTGAATCTCCCCGCGGATCAATCTGGGTTACCCACTCGCCTGGATATTCCATCCTTTGTTTCGACTCGGTGTATCGCGTATGTAATTTATAAATGTGAATGTCTGGATTGAAAGTGCCTGTGTGCCTCGCTAATAGGAAAGGTCGTATGCCCTAAGTCGCCCAATGGATTAATGTCGCCGAAGCGTGGAGGAAATATCCGGGTTAAGCTCAAGCACGGATTGAAAATCACGCTTGGCCTTCATGAGACGTTCGAGCGATGCCGAGCTTTTTCATTCGACTGCGGAGCGTGTTGGGATGAAGGTCCAGGAGCTTCGCCGCGCCCTGGGGACCATCGATGATCCACCCCGACTGCTCCAGGGCCGTCAAGATATGACTCCGCATGTTTGCTTCCAGGCTTTCGAGCGGTCTCGTCTGTTGCACCCCAACCGCCACCGACCTCCCGGTTTCGAGACCGGGCGAGCTTGCCGGATCTGTGTCTGGTGAACGATCGGTCGGCGTGGAGGCGAACACTTCCGGATCGATCTCAAGCGTCGGGCCGTTTGACAGAATGACCGCCCGTTCCAGAACATTCTCGAGTTCGCGAATGTTTCCGGGCCAGGCATAGCGGTTCAGACGCTCCAGGGTCGCCTTTCCGACGGACTCGATCCGCACGCCGACGCGGGCCGCGAACCGGGTCACCAGGAGTTGGACCAACAGCGGTACGTCCCCCTTCCGGTCGCGCAGGGGCGGAAGAGTGATTGGAAAGACGTTCAAGCGGTAATACAAGTCTTCACGGAACTTCCCCGCGCGGATCAGATTCACGAGATCCCGGTTGGTTGCCGCGATCACGCGGACATCAATTTTGATCGGCTTGGATCCGCCGACACGCTCGAACTCGCGTTCCTGGAGCACGCGGAGAAGTTTGACCTGAACCTCGATCGGAACTTCGCCGATCTCATCCAGGAAAATCGTTCCTCCGTGGGCCAACTCGAAGCGTCCCACGCGACGACTGATCGCTCCCGAAAACGCCCCCTTTTCATGGCCGAATAATTCGGACTCGACCAGTCCGCTGGGAAGAGCGGCGCAATTTAGCTTGATCAGCGGTTTATCGTGCCGGCGACTGGCGGAGTGGATCGCGCGGGCGATCAACTCCTTACCGGTTCCCGTCTCCCCGGTGATGAGAACCGACGCATCCGTCTTGGCCACTCGATTCACCTTGTCGAGTGCTTCCAGCAGCGCCGGGCTTTGGCCCACGATCTCGTCGAAGTTGTGAACCGACTTGATCTCTTCCTGAAGATAGACGTTTTCGGCGGCGAGGCGGGTCTTTTCCTGCTCCATGAGGACATGGTCGGTGATGTCCACGAACATCGAGCGCGTGTAATGGCCGCCGGGGTCGGGCTTCGACCACCACTGCACCCAGACGGGTTTACCATTGTCTTTGCGGCGAAACTCCAACACGGCGCCACGGGTGTCGGTACCACGGCCGACCGACGCGAACGCCTCATCGAGGCGACGCTGGGCATCGAGAGTGTCAGGGACGAGTGATCTCCCCACCAGGCCTGGCACCTCCGCCGATTTGATTCCCAGAATACTCTGGGCGGCATGGTTGGCGCTGATAAACCGAGATTGGAGGTCTTCTTTGACGTAAGCGATCGGGGCTTCGTCATACAAGTCCCGCAGACGTTCCTCGCTGGCTCGAAGCTCCCACTCCAGGTGAAGACGTGCTAGTTCCGCGGCGGCGCGCGCCGCGAAGATGCGAAAGATGAGCAGCCTTCGTGGCTCCTCCGGCATTGGACGGTCGTCGAAGACGGCGAGATGGCCGAGAACCTTCCCTTCTGGATCGCACAGCGGCACTCCCAGATAACTTTCGATTCCCAACTGCGCCAGGAGTCGGTCTTCTGGAAATTTCTGCCGGACCCCCGAGGGATGGTGGCACAGGTTGCCGCGAACCACGTCTTCACAGGGCGTGTCCGCAAGCGTCCACTCGAGATTCTCAGCGATACGATCCCTGGACCAGAAGGCGATGGTGTGGGCCCGAGTACGCGTTCCGGGTGAGGCGAACTCGGCGACGAAGGCGTGGTGCGTGCCGACCGCCTGAGCGAGGTGACGGACGAGGATTTGAAAAAACTCCGCCCCGGTGCTGTGAGCGGTCCCCTCGACGATCACCCGGAGCGCGGCGAGCTCTTCAACGACACCGTGAGGCAAGTCGTCGGAGCCATCAGCGGTTATTCGCTCGTCCACAGCGTTGATCGAAGTCGCGCACGGCTTGGCCATAGACACCTGCTTGTCGACGAAGGCCCCCTCTGAATGATCAAACCGAATCGGCGCATGGTTTCGAGGGCCGGTCGATTGGTCCTCATTTTACGTGCTTTCCGTTAGAAACCGTAGCCTCTTGCGCGACATTCCCCAGGGGACGCCGAATAGGATCTCCGTCGGCGCTGCGCGTCTCGATCTCACGAAATACCGTGGTCTCTCACGAAATATCGGGGCGGAGGTCTTCATTTATTATATAAAATTAATGTTTGAGCATTAATCGATTTTGCCTAAACGTTTTATGCAAACCAGGTTGTGACTCAATTCGGATGGGGCACGGGAGATGGCACAGTCTTCGCTTTTCCTTTTCCATCAATGATTCGCGATGGGAGTCATGCCGAAGCCCCGATTGAACGCGGCTCCAGGCTCCAAGCAGAGCCGAGGAGGGAGTGATGCAGCTCATGATGACAACCTCGATGCAAGACACTGTTCACGCGAAGAGGGGGATGAGTTCCCAGGTAGAGGCTGTTGGCCGCGAGCTAACTCGCCACGGCCTTGTGGTCGTGGTGGGGTGGATCGGCCTCATGAAGTTCACGAGTTACGAGGCTGAGGGGATCCGTCCGTTCGTCGCCAACAGTCCGCTGATGAGTTGGGTGTACGGGATCATGAGTGTGCGAGGTTTCTCGGCCATGCTTGGCGTTGTCGAGGTCACGATCGCGCTGCTCATCGCCGCTCGCCCGTTCTCACCTCGGGTTTCCGCCCTTGGCAGCGCCTTGGCGGTCGGGATGTTCCTTTCGACCTTGAGCTTCCTCGTCACGACGCCTGGCGTCTGGGAACCGAGTCTCGGTGGCCTCCCCGCCCTATCGGCGGTTCCGGGGCAGTTCCTCATCAAGGATCTGGTCCTACTTGGGGCTTCGCTCTGGACGCTTGGCGAGTCCTGGCAAGCGAGCCAGCAAATGAATTGACACTCCCACGGCTAAAGCACGTGGGATTCTCAGTTCAGCGAGACGGGCCCGATTGCTCGGGTCTTACGGTCTCTCCCTGAGCGTTTAACCTGTCGCGCCTGCCCGGCGGCCAGGAGTCT
>Ga0182745_1001288_pt1 | contig 24543 bp, 28 predicted proteins | sample eDN3rd30CKraftBY_FD_128523 | JGI IMG/M metagenome (GOLD analysis project Ga0182745, IMG submission 128523) | Enriched backyard soil microbial communities from Emeryville, California, USA - eDNA 3rd pass 30_C Kraft BY (version 2) (version 2) | ecosystem: Environmental > Terrestrial > Soil >... | reverse complement strand
CGGCTCCGAATCGGGCGAAGGATTCTCGACAAGCGGGGCGGCGGGCCATATGGCGCCCAACATGCCGACGGGGCGGAACAAGTAAAGACGGAGAGTCAGGACGATGACGAACAGCAGCGGCAGCAACCTCGACCGGGTGCTCGTGCTCGAAATGGTGCGCGTGACCGAAGCCGCGGCGATCGCCGCCGCCAGGCTGATCGGGCGCGGCGACGAAAAGGCCGCCGACGCCGCCGCGGTCGAGGCGATGCGCGATGCGTTCAACACGCTCTATATGGACGGCACGATCGTCATCGGCGAGGGCGAGCGCGACGAGGCGCCGATGCTGTTCATCGGCGAAAAGGTCGGCAACGCGCCCGGCAAGGGGCCGAAGATCGATATCGCGGTCGACCCGCTCGAAGGCACGACGATTACCGCCAAGGCCGGTCCCAACGCGCTCGCGGTGCTCGCCATCGCCGAGGAAGGCTGCCTGCTCAACGCCCCCGACGTCTATATGGACAAGCTCGCGGTCGGCCCCGGCTTCTCGCCCAACATCGTCCATTTCGACAACAGCGTGCGCGAGAATGTCGAGGCGGTCGCGCGCGAAAAGGGCGTGTCGCCGCAGGACATCATCGTCTGCGTGCTCGACCGCCCGCGCCACGAAGCGATCATCAGCGAACTGCGCAGCATCGGCTGCGGCGTCGCGCTGATCCCCGACGGTGACGTCGCCGGGGTGATCGCGACCACCAATCCCGACACCAATGTCGACATCTATATGGGGTCGGGCGGCGCGCCCGAGGGCGTGCTCGCCGCGGCGGCGCTGCGCTGCGTCGGCGGCCAGTTCAAGGGCCGCCTGCTGTTCCGCAACGACGACGAGCGGCTGCGCGCGAAGAAATGGGGGATCGAGGATCTGGCCCGCGTCTACGACCTCGAAGACCTTGCCAAGGGCGACGTGATCTTCGCCGCGACGGGCGTCACCGACGGGTCGCTGCTGCGCGGCGTCAAGCATCGCCGCGGCGGCGTGCTGACCACCGAAAGCGTCGTGATGCGCGCCTCGTCGGGCACGGTGCGCTGGGTCAAGGGCGAGCATCGCGCGGCGTGACGAATCCCGCGTCGCCCCCGCGAAGGTGGGGGCGACGGTTGGAATGAGGGGACTGCGAAATGGAAGAAGCAAAGCGTCCGAAGCTGTTCGTCAGCCATCATTCGAGCAAATATGACGTCGCGCTCCACGTCGAGAAGGCGCTCGCGCGCCACGGCGTCGATTGCTGGATCGCGCCGCGCGACGTCGGCCCCGGCGAAGCCTTCGACACCGCGATCATGCAGGCGATCCGCGATTCGGCGGGCGTCCTCCTCCTCTTCTGCAGCCAGTCGGACAAGAGCCCGCATGTGAAGCGCGAGCTGATCCTCGCCGACAGCGCGCACAAGGCGATCATTCCGCTGCGGCTCGAGGAGATCGTTCCCGACGACCTCGCCTATCATCTCGCGAGCGCGCAGTGGATCGACTGGCTGGAAAAGCGCGACGATTCGATCGCGCGCATCGCGGCGAAAGCGCATCAGCTTGCCGGCACCCTTGCTCCCGACAGGACGGAGCCCGCCGCCGCCGCGCCGGCGGCTTCGGCCGCTGCCGACAATCTTCATGCCGCGATCCTGACGCAGGCGTCCGCCCCGGAACCCGCCGCATCCTCGGGCGGATCGGCCAAGACGCTGATGATCGGCGCGCTGCTCGTTCTGGTCGCGGTGCTGGGCGCCATGCTGTTCCTGCGCGGCGGCGAGGAAAAGAAGGCCGAGCTTGCGACAACGGCGACCCCCGCTGCCGCTGTACCGGCCGCGTCTGCCCCTGCCGCCGCGCCGCCCCCATCGACGACGCCCGCCGAACCGGCAGAAACTACGCCGACAGCGAAGATTCCGCCGAGCTTCAACTGCAAATATGCCGCGACGCGCGCCGAGAAGCTGATCTGCGGCGACGACGAGCTCGCCGCGCTCGATCGCGAACTGAACCGCGCCTACAAGCAGCTCGACCGCGCCGCGGGACCGCTGCGTGAGCAGATCGCCGCCGAGCAGCGCGGCTGGCGCATCGGCCAGCGCGACACCTGCGGCGACGCCGCCTGCGTCGCCGACGCGATGCGCCAGCGCATCATCGTCCTCGATTCGCAGCGCGCCTCGCTGGGCAGCGAAGAAGGGCAATAGAGCCACCGGCCTCATGCCAATCCGGCGCTTTGACCGGAAGCCGGACATTAGCATTGCTTAACCGACTGATTACAAGCAGACTCGCAAGATGGAACGATGACGATGACCGACGTGCTGGACGAGGGACCGTTCTTTCATGGCACGATCGCGGATTTGCGCGTGGGTGATTTCCTCACTGCAGGATACCGGTCCAACTATCGTCCCGAAGTGGTGATGAACCACGTCTATTTCACTTCGATTGTAGACGGTGCCGGGCTTGCCGCCGAAATCGCGGGGGAACTCGCCGGAGGCGGCGCGGTCCCGCGTGTTTATGCCGTGGAGCCGACCGGGACATTCGAGAACGACCCGAACGTGACCGACAAGAAATTTCCCGGTAACCCCACTCGATCTTATCGCAGCAGCGCACCGCTCAAGGTCGTTGGCGAAATCACGCACTGGACCAGATTGACGCCCGAAGCACTGCGGTTGTGGAGGGAAAGACTGACCGCACTGCTCTCCGACGAACGAGGCGAAATCATCAACTGACACGCAGCGGCGCGCTTCTCGTGCGCATTATGCGATCGAAGCGCTCAAAAGAGGCGGTCGGCAAACCAACCCAATACGGCCGTTCACTCTACTGATATTCCACCGTCACCGGAATGCGCCCGCGATAGTCGCCGTCGTTCGCGCCGTTCACCTGCAGGCGGCCGCCGAAGCGGAAGATGAGGCGGCCGTCGGGGCCGAGGCGCGGGGCGGCGCCGAGGTCGGTGGCGAGGCCGGTGACGCGCGCCGTGCCGCCGCTGCCGCTTTCGAGATCGACCGATGTCGGCAGAAAGACGCGCACTTCGGCGCCGGGTTCGCCGCGCACCGTGACGGTGCCGGTCACTGCGAAGCCGCCGAGGTCGCGGACGTCGCCGCTGAGGCGGCGCGCACCGGTGACGGGGTCGAGTTCGACCGCACCGCCGCCTGAGCCCGCCGCGACGCGGCCCATGTCGAGCTGGGTTTCGATGTCGATGCGAAGCGGTGTGTCGGCCTTGCGACTCGGCGCCGCGCTGTCCCCGGCGTCCTTGCCGCACAACATGCACTGTGCCGCGGTCACCGAAGGGGCGGCGAGACACAGCAAAAAAACGGTCAGAAAGCGCAGTTTCACAGATACGGTCATAGCATCATCATGGTTAATCCGGGGTAAATCCGCGGGCGCGCTTAGTGGCTGGTGGTGCCCCTCTTTTCGGTCTAACCAGCGCCATGAGCAGCCCGCCGCGCCGCCCCCCCGCCATCCGGCTCAACGCGCTCGCCACGGCGGTGCCCGATCACGACATCCATCGAGCCTTTATCGACTGGGCGACGCCGCGCCTCGCCGACGCGCGCATCCGCGCGCTCTTCGCGCGGATGGCGGCGCGGTCGGGGATCGACCATCGCTGGTCGGTGCTGCCGCCGACGCCCGCGGGCGGCTCGCCGGTCGCGCCGGGCGGCTTTTACGACGTGCCCGGCCTGCCGCCGACCTCGGCGCGAATGGCGGCCTATGCCGGCCACGCGCCCGACCTTGCGATGCAGGCGATCGCGGCGCTCGGCGAAGCCTTCGATCCCGCGCGCATCACCCATATCGTCGTCGCGAGCTGCACCGGCTTCGTCGCGCCGGGGATCGATCAGATCCTCGCGCGGCGGCTGAAGCTGGCGCCGACGGTCGAGCGCGTGCTGATCGGCTTCATGGGCTGCTATGCCGGGGTGACCGCGCTGCGCACCGCGCGGCATATCGTGCGGTCGCAGAGCGAGGCGGTCGTGCTGGTGGTGAGCGTCGAGCTTTCGACGCTGCACCTCAGCCTCGCCGACCAGCCCGAGCCTTTGCTCGCGATGCTCCAGTTCAGCGACGGCGCCGCAGCGGGCATCGTGTCGGCGGCGCCCGGCGGGCTCGTCCTGGGCGAGAGCCGCAGTCTCGCGCTCGAGGACAGCGCCGACCTGATCCGCTGGGACATCGGCGACAAGGGTTTCGAGATGCATCTTTCGGGCGAAGTGCCGGGGCGGCTGCGCGAGGCGTTGGCGAGCCGCGATGTGCAACGCAATCTGTTCGGCGCGGCCGGGGCGCCGCCGCTGCTCGCGGTCCACGCCGGCGGGCGTTCGGTGCTCGACGCGGTCGAACATGCGCTCGCGGTGCCGGCGCAGGCGCTCGCCGACAGCCGGTCGGTGCTCGCGCGCTTCGGCAATATGTCGTCGGCGACGATCTTGTTCGTGCTCGCCGCGATGATGGCGCGCGGCGCAAAAGGACAGGGGATCGCCATCGCCTTCGGCCCCGGCCTCGCCGCCGAAGCGATCCGGTTCGAGGCATGAACCCCTTCACCAGCCTCGCCGGACCGATCGAGCGCGAGGAGGAGATGGACGCGGCCGAGCTTTCGCCCGCGCGCTATGCCAAAGTGCTCGCCGACCTGTCGCGGGTCAACGCGCTGACGCTCGCGCGGCGGCCGACGCTGGGCTTTCTCGACCGCGTTCGCGCGCGTAGCGGCAGGGCAGGGGGCGGCGCGGCAGGGGGCGGCGGGGCAGGGGGAAGCGACGCGAAGCCGTGGCGCATCCTCGACGTCGGGTTCGGCGCGGGCGACATGCTCGCCCGGATCGCGCGCTGGGGCGATGCGCGCGGGGTGGCGCTCGATCTCGTCGGGGTCGATCTCAATCCGAAAAGCGCGCCGGTCGCCGCGGCGCGGCTCGGCGGGCGGGCGCGGCTGATCACCGGCGATTACCGCGATCTGGCGGGGCAGGGGTGGGACATCATCCTGTCGAGCCTCGTCACCCACCATATGAGCGCCGGGCAGCGCCGTACCTTCCTGCGCTTCATGGATGCGGAATCCGCGCGCGGCTGGCTGGTCAACGACCTTCACCGCCAGCGCCTGCCCTTCGCGGGGTTTCCGCTGCTCGCGCGGCTCGCTTTCGCCGACCCGATCGTGCGGCGCGACGGGCAGCTTTCGGTCGGGCGCAGCTTCCGCCGCGCCGAATGGCAGACGATGCTCGCCGACGCGCTGCCCGAAACGGCCGCCGAATGCCGCATCTTCCGCAGCTTCCCCTGGCGCCTTTGCGTCGAGCGCATCCGATGAGCGATGCACTTATCGTCGGCGCCGGACCCGCCGGGTCGGCGGCGGCGATCGGGCTGGCGGGCGCGGGCGCGAAGGTGCTGCTGCTCGAACGGTCGCGCGAGACTGGGGACGCGCTGTGCGGCGGCTTCCTGAGCTGGCGGACGCTCGCGCGGCTCGAAGCGCTCGGGATCGACCGCGCCGCGCTCGGCGGGCAGACGGTCACCCGCGTGCGGCTGTTCGCGGGGCGCCGGTCGAGCGAAACCAGGCTGCCCGGCGCAGCGATGGGCGTGTCGCGCCGCCGCCTCGACAGCGCCTTGCAGGCGGCCGCCGTCGCCGCGGGCGCGGGGCTGGAGCGCGGGGTTCATGCGACGGCGCTCGAAAGCGGCGCCGTGCAGACGCGCGACGGCGCGACGCTGACGGCGCCTTCGCTTTTCCTCGCGGCGGGCAAGCATGGCTTTCGCGGCTTTCCGCGCGAGCCTGCGCGCTGGCAGCGCGCCGACCCCGTCATCGGCCTGCGGTTGCGCCTCCCGGCGCACCCGGCGCTCGCGCGGCTGGTCGGCGATGCGGTCGAGCTTCACCTCTTCGATCGCGGCTATGCCGGGCTGGTGCGGCAGGAGGACGGCAGCGGCAACCTGTGCCTCGCGGTCCATAAATCGCGCCTCGACGAAGCGGGCGGCGAGCCGGCGGCGCTGCTCCGCGCGCTCGGCGACGCGCTGCCGCCGCTGGGCGAGCGGCTCGCGCAGGCCGACTGGACGCGACCGGTCGATGCGATCGGCCACGTCCCCTATGGCTGGCGAACGATCGATACGGTCCCAGGGCTGTTCAAGCTCGGCGATCAGGCCGGCGTCATTCCCAGCCTCGCGGGCGAAGGCATGGGACTGGCGCTCGCGAGCGCCGAGGCGGCGGTGGCGGCATGGCGGCGCGGCGGCCCCGCGGAAGCGCCCGCTTTCCAGCAGGCCCTCGCCGCCCGCATGGCGCGGCCTTTCGCGCTCGCGAGCCTGATCTGGCGCGCGGGCGAAACTCCGCACGGCACGGGCCTGTTGACCTCGGTTGCCGCCGCTTTTCCGTCGCTCGTGCGCTTTGTGTCGGAAGCCACGCGCGTCCGCTGAGGGGGACATGGTTCGCACGAAGACACAAAGACACGAAGAGGCTGATTCGGGCCGATAGGCCCATTGCCTCCCGCACCTTGCGGCTGGCCGCAGCGCCGGAAAGAGGATGCCGCTTCGCGGCAAGCACAACCTCCTTCGTGTCTTTGTGCCTTCGTGCGAACCAAATTCGCCCCGCTTCCCATTCTCCCACGCCATCCGATCGCACCACGGCCTCACTTCCAAGCCCCTTGTCGCGGCGCGCCGCCGGGCCGATATAGGGTCCAGCCGGGCGCCGCACGACGCCGCCGCAAGGAGATCCTCCCAATGACCGACCCGCAAACCGACAAGACCCTCGACCCCATGGCGCATCATGTGCTGCGCGAGGGCGGCACCGAGCGCGCCTTCACCGGCAAATATACCGACCACAAGGGCGACGGCGTCTATCGCTGCGCCGGCTGCGGCGAGCCTTTGTTCGACAGCCGCACCAAATATAACAGCGGGTCGGGCTGGCCGAGCTATACCGCGCCCGCCGCCGAAAGCGCGGTGACCGAGCTGACCGACCAGAGCCACGGCATGGTCCGCACCGAAGTGCGCTGCGCGAAATGCGAGGGTCACCTCGGCCATGTCTTTCCCGACGGCCCCGGGCCGACCGGGCTGCGTTACTGCATCAACAGCGCGGCGCTTGACTTCGCCGAGCGCGGGCAGGATGAGGCAAAAGCCGGCGAGGGTTGATCCTGCCGGCCTGAAACATCCGGGGCGGAGCGAGGGAAGGATTGTGTTTGCGCCGCGAACGACAGCAGGCATCCGCAGGTAAATCGTCATCGTCGGGCAAGGGTGGCCCGGGCAAGGGCGGGTCCGGCAAGGGCTCGTCCGGCGGCCCGTCGCGCATCCGCGTCTGGCTCCGGCGGCTTTTCCGCTGGGGTCTCGGCCTTGCCTTCGTCGGCGCGGTCGCGATCGCGGTCGCGGTCGGCATCGCGGTGCAGCGCATCCCGAGCTTCGAGGAGCTCAAGAAATCGCCCGCCGGGCAGACGATCCGCGTCCACGCCGCCGACGGCACCGTCTTTCTGTCGCTCGGCCCCAATTACGGCCGCTGGCTGACCCTGACCGAGACGCCGCAGGTGATGCAGGACGCGATGGTCGCGGTCGAGGATCGCCGTTTTCGCTATCATCCCGGCATCGACCCCGTCGGTATGAGCCGCGCCGCGGTGTTCGCGGTCGAGCACTATGGCACCGGGCGCCGCATGCAGGGCGCCTCGACGATCACCCAGCAGCTCGCGCGCAACATCTTCCTGTCGAACAGCTATACCTGGACGCGCAAGGCGCGCGAGATGGTGCTCGCGCTCGCGCTCGAATGGAAATTTTCGAAGGACGAGCTGCTCGAACTCTATCTGAACAAGGTCTATTTCGGCGGCGGCAGCTATGGCATCGACGCCGCCTCGCGGCGCTTCTTCGGGCATAGCGCGACCGAAATGTCGCTGTCGGAGGCGGCAGTGGTCGCGGGGCTGGTCAAGGCGCCGTCGCGCTATTCGCCGACCGCCGACGCCGCCGCCGCGCTCGGCCGTTCGGGGGTCGTGCTCGAAACGATGGTCGATGCGGGCTTCATCACCCAGTCGCAGGCCGACAGCGCCAAGCCCGCCGACGTCCAGCTCGCGCAGGAGACCGGACAGAATAGCGCGCGCTATTTCACCGACTGGGCGCTGCCGCAACTCGACATGCTAATCGACGAGGGCAGCGAGGCGCTCGACGTCTACACCACGCTCGACCTCGGCATGCAGCGCGCGGCGACGGCGGCGATTCAGGCCGACACGCCGAAAGGCGTGCAGGCGGCGCTGGTGTCGATCGACCGCGACGGCGCGGTGCGCGCGATGGTCGGCGGCACCGACTATGTCGCGTCGAACTATAACCGCGCGACGCAGGCGCTGCGCCAGCCCGGGTCGGCGTGGAAGCTGTTCGTCTATATGGCCGCGCTCGAAGCGGGGCATAAGGTCGACGACCAGGTGGTCGACGAGCCGGTGACGATCAACGGCTGGAGCCCGCGCAACTCGTCGGGGCGCTTTGCGGGGCCGATGAGCCTGCGCACCGCCTTCGCTTACTCGGTCAACACCGTCGCCGCGAAGCTGGGCGACGAGATCGGCTTTTCGGCGGTCGCCAACATGGCGCGCCGCTTCGGCATCACGACACCGATCAACACCCATCCCTCGATGGTGCTCGGCAGCGCCGAAGTGCGGGTGATCGACATGACCGCCGCCTTCGCCTCGGTCGCGCGCAAGGGCGTTTCGGCGCAGCCCTATGCGATCACCAAGGTCACCACCGCCGACGGGCGGCTGCTCTATCAGCGGCCGGCCGAGCGCGGGCAGACGCTGGTCGATAGCTGGGTCGCCGCCGGGATCACCGACCTGCTCCAGACTGCGGTCGCGACCGGCACCGGCCGCGCCGCGCAGATCGGCCGCCCGGTCGCGGGCAAGACCGGCACGACGTCGAGCAACAAGGACGGCTGGTTTCTCGGCTTTTCGAGCGGGCTGACCACCGGCGTCTGGATGGGCCGCGACGATGCGAAGCCGGTCGGCGGCCTGCAGGGCGGCCGCGCGCCGGCCAAGGCCTTTGCCGATTACATGCGCGTCGCGGTCGCGCGGCGCCCGGTCGAGCCCTTCGACACCGAGGTCAAGCTGCCTGAATGGCAGCTCGAGGATGAAGGCGACGCCTATCTGGGTGAGCCGGGTGACGAAGGGCTGACCGACGACAATGGCATGCCGATCGAGCTGCCCTATGACAGCCGCCCGCCGCAGAGCGACGCGCCGCCCCCGCCGCCGCAGGACGAGGGCCCGGTGCTCAACCAGCAATGGATCGAGGAACAGACCGGCCGTCGGCCGCCGCCACCCGATGCGAACGCGGCACCCAAAGCGGCGCCGCAAGGCAAGCTGATAACGATTCCGGCGCCCAAGGCGCCGCCCCCGCCGGCACAAAAGGGCGCGCCGCCGCCGCGTCAAAGCGGGAATGAGGGAAATAACCCCTAGATGATCATGATGGGGTTGGCTGAAACGCTGCCTTCCTTATCTCGTCATCCCGGCGAAGGCCGGGATCTCGCCATCTCGACCTGACGCACCGGCGAGATCCCGGCCTTCGCCGGGATGACGATTCAGTCAAAAACGATCAGCCCCTATCCGAAGCGGTAACGGTGCAGCCCGCGCCCTTCACGCCGCAGCCACGCGCGCGCGGCGCCGACGTCGCCGTCGTGCAGTTCGGCGACCAGCGCGTGAAAAGCCGCGCCATGGTCCATGTGCCGCAGATGCGCGACCTCGTGCGCGACGGTGGCGCGGCGGACGTGATCGGGCGCCATCACCAGCCGCCAGCTATAGCGCAGATCGCCGTCATGGGTGCAGCTCCCCCAGCGGCTGCGCGGATCGCCGACCCCGACGCGGCCGACGCGGAGCCCCGCGCGTTCGGCGATTTCGCGGCTTTCGCGCGTCATCAGCGCGAGCGCTTCGGCCTTCAGCCAGCGCTCGATGCGGCGGCCGACGGTTTCGGCGGGTCCGCCGACGATCAGCGCATCGTCGGCCAGCCGCACCGCGCGCGGCGCGGCGGCGCTCCAGTCGATCCGGCGCGGCGCACCGAACAGCGGCACCGCGGCGCCCGGCCCGACGAGCAGCGGCATGGCCGCCTTGCCGACCTGCTCGGCCAGCCAGCCCTGCTGCTCGCTCGCCCATTTGAGCGCGCGCGCCGCATTGGCGCGGCGCGGCAGCGTCAGGCGCAGTTCGCCGCGCGCGCCGTCGAAGATCAGCTTGTAGCGCCGCGACTGCGCATGATGGACGAGCCGCACCGGCCACGGGGTTTCGCCCACCCAGATCTGCGGGCGCTCGTCGCGGAGATCAGACGACGCGTTCGACAAGATGATTCTCCAGCGGCCCCGCGACATCCTCGCCGACCGTCCAGCCGACGATCGATTCGCCCGCGCGATGCACCGCGTCGCGGTCGCCGCAGACGAGATAATGCCAGCCGGGCAGCGGCTCACCCTCGGCGCGCAGGCGATAGGCGCAGGTCTGCGGCAGCCATTCGATGTCGGCGACCTTGGCTTTGGTCAGCGTCAGGCAGTCGGGAACGTGGCGGCGGCGATGCTTGTAATCGCCGCAGCGCGCGGTCGAAAGGTCGAGCAGGCGGCACGCGACATTGGTCGGATAGATGCGGCCGGTATCCTCGTCCTCCAGCTTGTGGAGGCAACATTTGCCGCAGCCGTCGCACAAGGCCTCCCACTCGCCGGCGTCGAGGCTGGCGAGCGGCGCTTCCCAGAAGCGGCGCCCGGCCGGGCTCACTTCACCCACTTCGCCAGCTCGGCCGCGACCTTGTCGGGCGCGCCCTCATCGGCGTCGGTCGACGGGTCGTCGAGCGGCAGCAACGCGAGCGGCTTGCCCGCCGGGTCCATCAGGAAGGCAAGCTGGCTGTGCGCCATCAGATAGCGGTCGGGCGCCGACCCCGGCACCTTGTTGTAGGTGACGACATAGGCCTTGGCGACCGCCGCGATCTGTTCGGGGGTGCCGGTCAGGCCGAGCAGCCGCGGGTGATAGCGGCTGACGAAGGCTTTCAGCGCCGCGGGCGTATCGCGTTCGGGGTCGACGGTGATGAACATCGGCGCGACCCGGGCGCCGCGCGCCGGATCGCTCTTTTCGAACGCCGACAGGCCGCGCATCAGCTTCTGCAGATCGACCGGGCAGATGTCGGGGCAATAGCTGTAGCCGAAATAGACGAGGCGGTATTTCCCCGCGAAATCGGTGTCGCGCACGGTCTTGCCGTCCTGGTCGGTCAGCGTGAACGGCCCACCGATCTTCGCGCCGGCAAGCGGCGGATCGCCGGCGGGAGCACCCGCCGGGGCGTTGCAGCCCGCCAGCATCGCCGCCGTCAGCAGAAGCAGGCTTGAACGGGCGAGCTTTCGTCCCATGTTTACGATATTCATCATGCGGCCAGCCTTGATCGGCTAAGGCCCGAAAATCAACCATTGTCGTGCGGGGGCGCGTTCCGCTTCGCCGCGTCCGCGACAAATTTCGAGGGGGTCGCTTACCATGTTTCGACGCGCGGACATCCGCCTTGCTTCCCTGGCCCTGCTCGCCGCTGCGACGGCGGGCGCGCTGGCGCCCACGCCTGCATCGGCGCAGTTCCGCGGCGCCTATGGTTTCCTGCAGGCGGTCGAAAGCCGCGACGGCAACAAAGCGACCGACGCGCTGAAGGACGACCCCTCCTTCGTCAATACGCGCAACCCCGACACCGGCGAGACCGCGCTGATCATCGTCGCCAAACGGCGCGACCCGACCTGGCTGCGCTTCCTGATCGGCAAGGATGCCGACCCGTCGATCGCCGACCGGCAGGGCGTGACGCCGCTGATGCATTGCGCGCTGCTCAATTTCACCGAGGGCGCCGAGGCGCTGCTCGACGCGAAAGCGCCGGTCGACCAGACGAACCGCCGCGGCGAGACCGCGCTGATCCTCGCGGTGCAGGCGAAGAATGCCGCGATGGTCCGCCTGCTCGTCCGCCACGGCGCGAATCCCGACAAGACCGACCATATCGCCGGCATGTCGGCACGCGACTATGCCAAGCGCGACGACCGCACCGGCCAGTATCTCGCGCTGCTCGACGCCAAGGCCGACGCCACGCCGCGTGACCCGGGCGCGGTGTTCGGGCCGAACTGATTCGCCGGGCCAGCCGCGAGTCGGCATGAGCTTCGCGCAGAGAACGCAGAAGAATCAAACCACCCTGTTCCCCCGCGAAGGCGGGGGTCCATCTCCGGATGGTGCAAGATGGAGCCGGCCGGAGATGGGTCCCCGCCTTCGCGGGGACACACCAGTTTTCCCAATCTCTGCACTCTCTGCGCCTCTGCGCGCATAATCGTCACACCCTCATAATGTGATTCATGAATTGACTGTCACATTATGATGTGAAACAAGCGCCGCATGTCCACACAGCTCATCGAACGCATCCGCGCCATCGTCGAAGACGGCACCATGTCCCGCTCGGGACTCGCGCGCGCCGCGGGTCTCCACGCCAACAGCCTTCGCGACCTCGATTCGGACGGCTGGAACCCCACCGCCGAGACGCTGCGCAAGCTCGAGAACTGGCTCGCGCACGGCAGCGACCTGTCGCCGATGGCGAGCCCCGAAGAGATCATCGCCGAGGCGCGCAACGGCCGCATGTTCATCCTCGTCGACGACGAGGACCGCGAGAATGAAGGCGACCTCGTCATTCCCGCGCAGATGGCGACCCCCGATGCGATCAATTTCATGGCGACCCACGGCCGCGGCCTCGTCTGCCTGACGCTGACACGCAGCCGCGTCGAAACGCTCGGGCTCGAATTGATGAGCCGCCAGAACGGGACGCGGCACGAAACCGCCTTCACCACCTCGATCGAGGCGCGCGAGGGGGTTACCACCGGCATTTCGGCGGGCGATCGCGCGCGCACCGTCGCGGTCGCGATCGACGCGGGCAAGACCCGCGACGACATCGTCACCCCCGGCCACATCTTTCCGCTGATCGCGCGCGACGGCGGCGTCCTCGTGCGCGCCGGCCATACCGAGGCGTCGGTCGACATCGCGCGGCTCGCCGGGCTCAACCCCTCGGGCGTGATCTGCGAGATCATGAACGACGACGGGACGATGGCGCGGCTGGCCGACCTCATCCCCTTCGCGCGGCGCCACGGGCTGAAGATCGGGACGATCGCCGACCTGATCGCCTATCGCAGCCGCACCGACCGCCTGGTCGAATGCGTGTCCGACGAGCCTTTCGAATCCGATTACGGCGGCGACTGGCGGCTCAAATCCTATCGCAACAAGGTCGACGGCTCGGTCAATCTGGTGCTGCAAAAGGGGCCGGTCGATCCCGAAGGCGTGACCCTGGTGCGGATGCACGCGGTGTCGATCTTCGACGACATCATGGGCCGCCCCGGCCCGAAAAAGCGGCGCCTCCAGCGTTCGATGGACGCGATCGGCGAGGCGGGCGCGGGGGTGATCGTGATGCTGATGCGCCCGCTCCCCGGCTCGGCCGATGCCGAGGCAACCCCGACTCCCGCCGGCGGCATGGACCTGCGCACTTACGGTATCGGCGCACAGATCCTCGCCGACCTCGGCGTCCATGCGATGGAATTGCTCACCCCCACCCACAGCAACATCGTCGGCCTCGAAGGCTATGGCCTGTCGGTCGTCGGCGAACGGTCGATCCCCGGCGAGGCCGAATAGCGCCGAATCCGATGATCCGGAGCGGAGGGGACGAGGCTACAACGCCCAAATATGCGCTTATCGAGCGCGAGCGGCGCTGGCTCGTCGATCCCGGCCGCCGCCGCCCTCTCGGCGACCTGCCTGCCGTCCTGATCGAGGATCTTTATATAGAGGGCACCCGGTTGCGGTTGCGGCGGATGACCGACAGCACCGGCCTTTCGACCCGCAAGCTCACCAAGAAATACGAGGCTGCCGACCCGACCGCACGCGCGATCGTCACCGCCTATCTGGCCGAGGACGAATATGCCGTCTTCGCCCGCCTGCCAGGGCGGCGGATCGTCAAGCGCCGCTATCCGGTCGAATGGGAGGGCAAGCGCTTCAGCCTCGATATCTTCGAGGGCGCACTCGCACCGCTCGAACTGCTCGAAATCGAATGGTCCGACGCAGTTGGCCTCGCCGCGATCATTGCGCCACCCTGGGCCGCGCGCGAAATCAGCCACGATCCCGCCTTCGAGGGCGGTTCGCTCGCCTCTCTCGAACGGTGAGCCAGTCGCTGGGCATCGGCTTTGCGGTCATCGCCGCGCTGACCACCGCTTCGTCGCACGCCATGCTCAAGTCGGGCGAGGATCAGGAGGCGGTGCGCGCGCTGTGCGGCGCGACATGGGCGGCGGCGGCGGCCGGTCCTTTGCTCTTCCTCGGTTGGCCGACCCCGGCGATGCTGCCGTGGCTCGCCGGGGCGGTGGTCCTGCACAGCGTCTATTCGCTGGTGCTCACCCGTTCCTACACGCTCAACGATTTCTCGGTCGCCTTTCCGATCGCGCGGGGCACCGCGCCGCTGGTCGCGATCGGCGCCAGCGCCTTGCTGTTCGGCGAAATTCCCGGAGTCGCGGAGACCGCGGGCGTGACCGCGATCAGCGCCGGCATCCTGTCGCTGTCGGCCGGGGGCCGCATCGGGCGCGCCGGGCTGATCGCCGCGCTGACGGCGGGCGTATTGACCGCCGCCTATACCGTCGTCGACGCCGGCGGGATGCGCGCGAGCGACGGGGTTCTGCCCTTTCTCTGCTGGTTCTTCTTCGCGACCGGAAGCGCGCTGCTGCTCCAGTTCCGCCTCGCCGCGGGCCCGGCCGCCGCCGCACGCCTCACCGGCAACCTCAGGCCGGGGATCGCCGCGGGCGGCCTCGCCATCGTCAGTTTCGGGTCGACGCTCGTCGCCTTACGCTATGCCCCCGTCGCCGCGGTCAGCGCGCTGCGCGAAACCTGCATCCTCGTCAGCATCCTGATCGCGTGGCTGTGGATGAAGGAGCGCGTCACGCTGCACAGCCTGACCGCCGCCGTGCTGATCGCGGCGGGCGCCCTGCTTTTGCTGCTTTCGCATCTCGTCCCACCCGCTTAAGGAGTCCGTCATGGCCCATATATTGATCGTCGAAGCCCGCTTCTATTCGCACCTCAACGACATGCTGCTCGACGGCGTGCGCAGCGCGCTCGACGCCGCGGGGCATAGCCACGAGACGGCAACCGTGCCGGGCGCGCTCGAGGTTCCCGCCGCCATTTCGCTCGCCGCCGACAGTTCGCGCTACGACGCCTATGTCGCGCTCGGCGTGGTGATTCGCGGCGAGACCTATCATTTCGAGGTCGTCTCGAACGAAAGCGCGCGCGGCATCATGGCGCTGACGCTCGACGGCCTGGCGATCGGCAACGGCATCCTGACCGTCGAGAATGAGGAGCAGGCCCTTGCGCGCGCCGACAAGACGCGCAAGGACAAGGGCGGCGAAGCGGCGAAGGCCGCGCTCGCGATGCTGGCTTTGAAGGAACAATTCGGCATTGGCTGATCGACCGCCCCCCGGCCGCTATTCCGTCGTCGAGCGCGGCGGGCGGCTGGTGGTCATCGATCGCGAGACCGGCCGCACCCCGCCGAGCGCCGCCGAGCGCATGGCCGACTATGACCGGCGGATGGGCAACGAACCGGCCCTTCCCGCGGCGCAGCGATTTCCCACGGACGCCTTCGCCGATCCGTCGACCCCGGCCGTCGAACAGGTGATCGAGCCGCCCGTGAGCGACCGGATGGTGGCAACCGTGGCGGCGATGAACCGCAAGCAGCCGTGGAAGGATCAGCGGCCCGCCGCTGCTGCCGTCCCCGCGCGGATCGCGCAGCGCCCCCCACCGCGACCTCAATCACGTGCACGCCCGGCCACGGGCGCCCGCAAGACGATCGTCACCGGCAAATGGTGGGATGCCAAGGGGCCGCGGACGATCGAGCTCGGCCCCAAGGGGCAGCAGGTGCTGAACGGCGGCTTCGCGACCCTCTTCTTCGTCGTCCTGATCGCCGCCATCGTCGGGCTGTTCATCGCGCCGGTCCTGCTGTTCATCGGCGCGTTTCTCGCCTTCCGGTTCGGGGGCAAGATATTGGGGCCGATCGGCGCCGGGATCGTCGACAAGGCGCTGGCGGAGAAGGGGTAACAGCCCGTCGCCAAAGAGCCGCGTGCCCCCGCGAAGGCGGGGGCCCATCTCCTGTCGGTGCCATTTTGAACCGCCTGAAGATGGGTCCCCGCCTTCGCGGGGACACACCGAACTACTGTTCGATCCGGCCTAAGCCGCCACCAGCGCCGGATAATCGGTGTATCCCTCCGGCCCCGGCGAATACCAGGTCTGCGGATTGTCGACCGCCCATTCGGCGCCGGTGCGGATGCGCTCGACGAGATCGGGATTGCCGATGAACGGCCGGCCGAAGGCGATCGCATCGGCGATGCCGCTGGCCAGCGCCTCCTCGGCAAGCGCGGCGGTATAATCGCTGTTGAGGATCAGCGGCCCCTTGAACGCCTGCCGGATCGCGGGCGACTGTTTCGGCACGTCGGTGCGCCCGAACGTGCCCTCGGGGCCGGGCTCGCGAAGCTCGAGAAAGGCGATGCCAAGCGCATCGAGCGCCGCCACCGCCGCGGGGAAGAGCTTTTCGGGCGCGCTGTCGTCGACACCCTGGGTTTCGCCGTTGGGCGACAGGCGCACCGCGACGCGGTCCTTGCCCCAGACGCCGATCAGCGCCTCGGTCACTTCGCGGAGCAGGCGGATGCGGTTCTCGACCGGCCCGCCATAATCGTCGTCGCGCAAATTGCTGTTGTCGCGCAGAAACTGGTCGATCAGATAGCCGTTGGCGCCGTGAAGCTGCACCCCGTCGAAACCCGCCTTCTTTGCGTTCTCCGCCGCCTTAACATAGTCGGCGATCACGCGCGGAATCTCGTCGAGCCGAAGCGGCCGGGCTTCCTCCAGGTCGCGGCGCCCGACCGGCGTATGCGCGCGGCCTTCGCCCTTGGTGGCCGACGCCGAAACGGGCTGCTTGCCGTCGTTGAACACCGAATGGACGAGCCGCCCCATGTGCCAGAGCTGCGCGACGATGCGCCCGCCCGCGGCGTGGACGGCGTCGGTCACCGGCTTCCAGCCTTCGACCTGCGCGTCGGTCCACAGGCCCGGCGCGCTCGGCCAGCCGAGCCCTTCCTGCGAGATACCGGTGGCTTCGGAAATGATCAGCCCGGCGGAGGCGCGCTGGCGGTAATAGTCGCGCGCCAGTTCGTTCGGCACGAAACCCGGCCCGGCGCGGCCGCGCGTCAGCGGCGCCATGATGATGCGATTCGGCGCCTCGATGGCCCCCAGCTTGATCGGGTCGAACAGTGATGCGGTCATGCTTTTCCACCTTTCACTTTTATCCGCGACGCCTTGGCCGGTCGCCGCTATGGCCCGCGAAGCTATGGTCGCCGCGGCGCCGGCACAATGGTGGGTAGCAAAAGAAAATCTAAATGAGCAACAAGAGCGATAGTGTGGACAGCACGCCCGTGGCCGCGACCGTCAATCGCTGGGCCTTTGCGGCGCTTCTCGGTGGCAATCTCGCGCTGTCGCTGACCGCGCTGGTCGTGCGCTTCGCCGACACCGGCCCGGTCGCGGCGGGTGTATGGCGGCTGTCGCTCGCGCTGCCGGTGCTGCTCGCGTTCGCGTGGCGCGAGACCGGCGGGCGCCTGCCCTCGCCGCGCGCGCTCTGGATCGCGACCGGCGCGGGACTCTTCTTCGCCTTCGATCTCGCCGCCTGGCACCTCGGCATCCTGCAGACCAAGGTCGCCAACGCGACATTGTTCGGCAACAGCGCCAGCCTGTTGCTCGTGATCTGGGGGATCATGCTGCCGCGGACCTGGCCGCGCGGCTGGCAAGCGCTCGCGATCTTCCTCGCCTTTGCGGGGTCGGCGCTGCTGATGGGGCAGAGCTATGAAGCGTCGGCCGCCTATCTGGTCGGCGACCTGCTCAGCCTGCTCGCGGGCGCGCTCTACACCGGCTATGTGCTGATGATGCAGCGCGTGCGCGGCGGGGTCGGCGCCTGGTCGGCGCTCGCCATTTCGTCGGGCGCGGGCATCCCCGTGCTGCTCGTTACCGCGCTCGCGCTGGGCGAGACGATCATGCCGCACGACTGGACACCGCTGCTCACCCTCGCGCTGATGAGCCAGCTCGTCGGCCAGGGCTTGCTGATCTGGGCGCTGCCGCGCTTTTCGCCGCTCGTCGTCGGGCTCACCCTGCTCGTCCAGCCGGTCGTCGCGGCGGTCGCGGGCTGGCTGGTCTTCGGCGAGACGCTGAGCCTGTGGGAGGTCGCCGGCGGCGCGATGGTCGCCGCCGCGCTCGTGCTGATTCGGTTGCCGAGCCGCGCCGCGCGGCTTATCTGATGGTCATGGCCGACACCCTTCCCGCCGATCCGACGCTCGACGAGATTCGCGCCGCGCTCGCACCGTTGATCGCCGAGACGGCGGCGTTCGACGGCTTCAGCGACGCGGCGCTGGCCGACGCCGCGCAGCGCGCCGGGGTCGATGCCGATGTCGCCCGCCTCGCCTTTCCCGGCGGCGGACGCGACATGGTCGACGCCTGGTTCGCGAGCATCGACGCGGCGATGGCCGACCGCTGGCCGGCCGAGAAGCTCGCGACGCTCAAGATTCGCGAGCGGATCACGACGCTCGTCGAAACGCGCATCGACCTGCTCGCCGGAACCCGCGAATCGCTGCGCCGCGCGCTCGCCCTGCTCGCGCTGCCGGCGAACGCCCCGCACGCCGCGAAGCTCGGCTGGCGCGCCGCCGACCTGATGTGGCGGCTCGCGGGCGACACCGCGACCGACTACAACCACTACAGCAAGCGCGCGATCCTCGGCGCGGTTTACGGCTCGACGATGGCAGTGTTTCTCAACGACGAAAGCGAAGGCTTCGCCGACACCCGCGCCTTCCTCGCCCGCCGCATCGACAGCGTGATGCGCTTCGAGGCGTGGAAACACCGCCGCGCATCGCGCAGCATCGAGCGCCCCAGCCTCGCCCGGTTCGTCGGCCGCCTGCGCTATCCGGGACGCTGAACGCAATTTACAAACAGGGCTGGCCTTCGCCTGCTGTTATTGATAATCGCTCGCAATGATCGCGAAGCTCGATTCCTCGCCGCTCGGCATTGCCGTGCGCATCGCCCGCATCGACTGGAACGCCATGTCGCAGGACGAAGGGCGGCGCCTGCGCGAATTCGGGCTGCTCGAAGGATGCGAAATCACGCCGCGCCATCGCGGCAGCATCTTTTCGCGCGATCCGCTCGCGCTGACGATCGGGCGGATGCAGGTGATCATCCGCGCGCGGCAGGCCGCGGCGATCGAGGTCGAACCCGCCGCATGAAACGCATGATATGACCGGCGCCATCCCTTCCATCGCCCTCGTCGGCAATCCCAATGCCGGCAAGTCGAGCCTGTTCAACGCGCTGACCGGCGCGCGGCAGAAGATCGCCAATTATCCCGGCGTCACCGTCGAGCGGAAGGCGGGGCATGCAAGCTTCGCCGACGGCCGCCCGATCTCGCTGATCGACCTTCCCGGCACCTACAGCCTGACCCCCGCGAGCCTCGACGAGGCGGTGACGCGCGACGTCGTGCTCGGCAAGCAGGCGGGCGAGGCGCGCCCCGACGCGCTGATCGTCGTCGTCGATGCCGCGAACCTCGACAATCATCTCTGCTTCGCGCTCGAACTGCTCGCGCTCGGCCTGCCGACGGTGGTCGCGCTCAACATGCTCGACCTTGCGACACGCGACGGGCTGACGCTCGACCCCGAGCGATTGTCGCGCGAGCTCGGCGTCCCCGTCGTCCCGACCGTCGCCGTGCGCAAGCGCGGGCTTACCGAGCTGCTCGAGGCGGTCGACGGCGCAATCGCCACGCACCAGCCGCGCGCCGCAGTGGCGCCGCCGCCGAACGATGCGTCGCTGCACCAGCGCGCCCGCGCCATCGCGCGCGCCGCGACGGTCGACGAGACGCCGGTGCGCCGCTGGACCCAGCGCGTCGATTCGGTGGTGCTCCACCCGGTCGCCGGCCTCGTCATCCTGCTCGCGCTGATGTTCGTGATGTTCCAGGCGGTCTATGCCGCCGCCGAGGCCCCCGCCGATTTTCTCGAAAGCGGGATCGGCGTGCTGCAGGGCTGGGTCGTCGACGTCCTGCCCGACGGCTTCCTGCGCGGGCTGATCGTCGAGGGGCTGCTCGCGGGCGTCGGCGCGGTGATCGTCTTCCTGCCGCAGATATTGATCCTCTTCCTCTTCATCCTGCTGCTCGAGGCGTCGGGCTATATGACGCGCGCCGCCTTCCTGATGGACGGACTGATGGGCAAGGTCGGACTGTCGGGGCGCGGCTTCATCCCGCTGCTCTCCAGCTTCGCCTGCGCGGTGCCCGGGATCATGGCGACGCGGTCGATCCCCGACGAGAAGGACCGGCTGACGACGATCCTGATCGCGCCGCTGATGACCTGTTCGGCGCGAATGCCCGTCTACACGCTGGTCATCGGCGCCTTCATTCCCGCGCGGGGCGTCGGCGGCTCGCCGGTCGGGTTGCAAGGCCTCGTCCTCTTCGGCTTGTTCCTGAGCGGCATCGTCGGCGCGCTGCTCGTCGCCTGGGCCCTCCGCCGTTCGGTGACCAAAGGCAATGCCGCGGGTTTCATGATGGAAATGCCGCGCTATCAATGGCCGCGGCTGAACGACATCGCCATCGCGCTGTGGCAGCGCGCGTGGATCTTCCTGCGCCGCGCGGGCACGATCATCGCGATGACGACGGTGGTATTGTGGCTGCTGCTGAGCTTTCCCAAGGCACCCGCGGACAGCGACGTGCGCCAGGTCGACTACAGCGTCGCGGGCCATATCGCGAGCGGGCTGGAGGCCGTCGTGAAGCCGATCGGCTTCAACCACGACATCGCGCTGGCGCTGATCCCGGCGATGGCGGCGCGCGAGGTCGCGGTCTCGGCGCTCGCCACCGCCAATGCGATCGACGCCGGCGACGATGAGGAAGCGGTGGCGATGTCGCTCGGCGAGCGCCTCCAGGGCCGCTGGAGCCTCGCCACCGCGCTCGCTTTCCTCGCCTGGTTCGTCTTCGCGCCGCAATGTATTTCGACGATCGCAATCACCCGGCGCGAGACCAACGGGTGGAAATGGCCGCTGTTCATGGTTGGCTATTTGTTCGCACTCGCCTATGCCGCTGCTGGTATCACTTATTGGACGGCCGTCGCCTTCGGACTCGGCTGATCCTCCCAAACTTCAAGCGGAGCGGAGCGGCGATGGCTGGCAGCGTCAACAAGGTAATTCTCATCGGCAATCTGGGCGCCGATCCCGAAATCAAGTCGTTCCAGAACGGCGGCAAGATCGCCAACATCCGCATCGCGACCAGCGAACAGTGGAAGGACCGGATGACCGGCGAGCGCAAGGAGCGCACCGAATGGCATAATGTCGTGATCAACGGCGAAGGGCTGGTCGGCGTCGTCGAGCGCTACCTCAAAAAGGGCTCGAAGGTTTATATCGAAGGCTCGCTTCGCACCCGCAAATGGCAGGATCGCGACGGCAACGACCGCTATACGACCGAAGTCGTGATCGCGGGCATGGGCGGCACCCTCACCATGCTCGACGGCGCACCGGGCGGCGGTGGTGGTTCGCGCGGCGGCGGCGATAGCTGGGGCCAGGGCGGCGGCAGCTCGGGAGGTTCGGGCGGCGGCTGGGATCAGGGCGGCTCGTCCGGCGGCGGCAGCGCGGGCGGCGGCTGGAACCAGGGCGGCGGCGGTTCGGGCGGCGGCAGCCGTCCGCCCTTCGACGACGATCTGGACGACGACGTTCCGTTCTGAGGCTCTGACCCATGGCGAGTGACCTGCTGACCGCCGCGGACGTCGCGCGCGGCGTGTGCCGGCTGTTCGCGCAGCAGGGGCTCGTCGCGATCCCCGAGGTGACGCTCCCCAACGGCCGCCGCACCGATCTCACCGCGATCGACGCCAGGGGCAACATCACGATCGTCGAGATCAAGGTCAGCCGCGCCGACCTGCACGGCGACGGCAAATGGCCCGATTATTGCGACTGGTGCGACCGCTTCTATTGGGCGCTCGCCGCGGGGCTCGACCCCGCTATCCTCGAAACCGAGGGTTACCGCCCCGAAAGCTCGGGGCTGATCGTCGCCGACCGTTATGGCGCCGCGGTGGTGCGCGAAGCGGCGAGCTGCAATCTCGCCCCCGCCCGTCGCAGGGCCGAACTTCTCCGCATCGGCCGCCTCGCGATGCGCCGCGCGATGATCGTGGCGGATCCCGAACTGGCGGCGGGGTGGGCTGAGCGTTAGCCGTCGCCCCCGCACAGGCGGGGGCCGCAGTCGATCTGATTCTTCAGTGCTTCGTATACCGCAAGCGCCCCCGCCTGTGCGGGGGCGACGGCTAGGCGCGCGCCTGCATCCGCGCCAGATAGCGCGCGAGAACGTCGATCTCCAGATTGACCGGCCGCCCCGCCGCGGCTTCATCCAGCGTCGTCATCTCCTGCGTATGCGGGATGATGTTGAGCGTGAAATGCGCGGTGCCGTCGGGTTGATCGACAACCTCGTTCACCGTCAGCGACACGCCGTCGAGGGTGATCGATCCCTTGGGCGCGATATGCGGCGCGAGCGACGCGGGCGCTTCGATCGTCAGCTTGACGCTGTCGCCCACTGGCTCGACCGCGACGATCCGGCCGACCGCGTCGACATGGCCGGTGACGATATGGCCGCCGAGTTCATCCCCGACGCGCAGCGCGCGTTCGAGGTTGAGGCGGCGCCCCGCGTCCCACATCCCCGGCGCGGTGCGCGCGAGCGTTTCGGCGCTCGCGTCGATCGCGAACCAGCCACCCGGACCGTTGCTGCCCGCATCGACGCCCTTATCGACGACGGTCAGGCACGCACCCGAACAGGCGATCGACGCGCCGAGGTCGATACTGCCCACATCATAGCTGGTGCCGATGACGAGCCGGGTGTCGCCGCGGTCCTCATGGGTCAATATGGTGCCGATGTCGGTGATGATGCCGGTGAACATAGAAGCCTTAATCCCTTCGCACTCGCTCGTAGACGTCGAGCCGGTCGCTGCCAAGCATCCGGCTGTCGGCAAGGCGCCAGCGGCCGTGCGCCGCGGCCAGATCGGTGAGACCGATGTCGCCGAGCGCGGCTTTGCCGCCGCCGATCAGGATTGGCGCGCGATAGAGGAGCAACCGGTCGACGCGGTCGGCGGCGAGAAAGGCCGACGCCGCGCCAGCGCCGCCTTCGACCAGCACCGAATCGATGCCGTCGATCGCGTCGGGCGAAGTGACCGCGGTCCATCCATCGGGCGCCGGCCCACGCGTCAGGAGCAATTTGCGCGGGCTGCGCGCTTCGAGCCCGGGCAGCCGCACGTCGAGCCGCGGCGCGTCGGCCGCGAACGTCCCGCGCCCGACGAGGATCGCCTGATGCATCGCACGCTCAAGATGCCCGTGCGCGCGTGCGCGGTCGCCGGTGATCCAGCGGCTCGCCCCGTCGGCCATCGCGATGCAGCCGTCGAGCGAGGTGGCGAGCTTGAGCGTGACGAAGGCACGCCCCGCGCGCCGCCGCGTCCACCATGGCGCCATCGCGGCACGCGCTTCGGCGGGCAGCACGCCCTCGACGACCTCGACCCCCGCCGCGCGCAACCGCGCCATCCCCGCACCGTCGGTGCGTGGATCGGGATCGCGCGCCGCGATCACGACACGCGCGAGCCCGGCTGCGACCAGCAGGTCGCTGCACGCCGGGCCGCGGTCGCTGGCGTGGGCGCAAGGTTCGAGGCTGACATAGGCAGTCGCTCCCCGCGCGGCGTCCCCCGCCGCCGCAAGCGCGACCGCTTCGGCGTGCGGGCGGCCGCCGGCCTGGGTCCAGCCGCGCGCGAGCACCTTGCGGTCCCTGACGATCAGGCAGCCGACATTGGGGTTCGGCGCCGCAGCCGGCCGGCCGCGCCGCGACAGCGCGATGGCGGCCGCCATCCAGTCGGCGTCGGTTGGCGTCGTGGGCCGCATCAGGGCCGGTTTTGTCCCGCAGGCGCGGATTGCGGCCCGCGCGCCGCGCGTTCAGCCAGCGTCGAGCGCGTTCTCGCAGGCTCGGGCTTCTTCATCGCCGCCGCCGCCGCGGCATCGCCCAACGTCTCGCGCGTCACACGGTCGGCTTCGGTCGAATCATAGTCGACCCCCAGGCTTTTCGCGAGCCGCTGATATTCGGCGCGCTTTTCGGCATTGAGGCGCGTCGTCTCCTTCGCCCGCGCGACCCAGTCGGCGCGAATCTCGCCCTCGCTTCGCGTCGCCTTCCAATTTTCGAAATAGATGATCTGCGGCTTCGGCTTCTCATAGGGGATCAGATATTCCGAGACGCCGTGGAAAATGACCCACGTCAGCGCGAGGGCGACGCCCCAGATCGCCCAGCGATGCGGGCGCGGTTCGCGGATATAGCCCCAGAAATCGCTGAGGCCGCCGGTGACATCCACTTTGTTGAACATTCGCATGGTCCCAATTTAGGGGAAGTCGATCGAGATTGCGAGCGCCCCATATCGCGACGGCGATTGCACACGATAGGAGGAGAAGGCGCTTATGATTGCAAAAAATGCAATTGCGGATGCTTATTTCGCAGTTGCGAAATTCATTGTGCAGTGCAATATCACACTTGCCTTTTAGGCATCCTCTCCCAAAAACTTTCAAGGGTCGCCCTCGGGCGGCCCTTTTTTTCGACTTTTTTGGTTGAGAGGGTCGATTCGGTTCGTTTCAGCG
>Ga0182745_1001285_pt1 | contig 24564 bp, 30 predicted proteins | sample eDN3rd30CKraftBY_FD_128523 | JGI IMG/M metagenome (GOLD analysis project Ga0182745, IMG submission 128523) | Enriched backyard soil microbial communities from Emeryville, California, USA - eDNA 3rd pass 30_C Kraft BY (version 2) (version 2) | ecosystem: Environmental > Terrestrial > Soil >... | reverse complement strand
TCCATCCGCTTTCCATGCGGTGAAATAGTCATGCGTCGTGGAGCGTCTGGCCAGATCCCTGGGGAGCATGCCCCATTGGCATCCGGTCTTCACAAGATAGAAAATCGTGTTGAGAACCAATCGTAAATTCACCTCACGCGGCCGACCACCGGTCTTGGCCGCAGGGAGCAACGGTTCGATGATGGCCCATTGTTCGTCGGTCAGATCCGTCGGATACGTTTTGTCCATTGCAAGTCCACTCCATGGTGAAGAACGGACCTAACTCTATGAAATCAGTAAACCTCAGAAATAGACCACTTTCCGGATAGGCTCTCAGGTAAGGCCACTCACGATTGAATTTTTCAAGGGCCTTTGCCCGTCAGGATCATCAGAGATTTTGCCGAAATAATGAATGGAAGTTTCCGCGAATCTTCTTTGCCCATCTCTCTGTTGTATGAGGGAAGAGAGGAAATTTCGGGTACGGTTTCTCAACCTTTGTTGTTTTAGTAGACTTCCTCCTCATCATCACCTTGGAGTTCGCCGCTTCAAGTGATGTCAGTAACACCCGGAAGCTAAGAAGTTGGGTGCCTGACTGTGATGTATTGAGGCTACCGGGTGTCAAAACTGGTGTCAAATTACCTCTTTTGAGAATCACAATCCAAGGCAATGTGACCACAAAGCATTGTACATTGGCAACTTGCAACAAAAGGCCAAGTGGCGGAATAGGCAGACGCACAGGACTTAAAAGGCTTCCCCTGTTGTATTTGACGCCGCATTCTCCCTGCATTCTAAAAGGCCTAATCCAGTTTTGATCCTGTGCGTATAGGCTGTGAAATCAGGCGTCACCGGGTATTGCAGGCGTCACTGACGCCTGACCTCCTCATCTGATCCTGTAGGTGATCTGGTCCCGTGGGTTCCCGTCAAACGTCCGCCAGTTCTTCGATGCGCTCCAATTTCTCCAGATGCTCACTGACGGCCTGCATCTGTCCTGCTGTCGGGATGGTGAAAGTCTGGAGTTCTTTCACAACCTCCAGGCATTCGGCGATGTCGTCTTTCAGGTCGATCACTTCCTGGAGCAACTCGACGTAGCGTTCCAACCGGTCAATGTCGGCTTGTGTGATGTTCATGGGAATGATCCTTCCAAGGGGAGAAGAAAAAGGGGGGAGCCGGTTCCGTTTGCAGCCGTCACCGGCCTCCCCTTCGGACAGCGTGCTACCCCCACGCCGGAGCCTCGCCGTATTGCCGTACGGACGAGGCAATGTCTCCGGTCAATTTACAGCTTGACCAGAGACATGAACCGTCATGCTACCGCCCGGCACATGCTCGCCGGGGAGTGCATTGTCCCCCCGGTCCTTTTCGAACGCGAAAGAAGGGACGGAATCCACCGCCCTTACCAGTCAACCTGCTGTATTTGGCACTATTACGCACGGTGTCCACCTCCTTCCCCTTCCATGTGGTCAATTGAAACAGGGCGATTCAGTATGAGCAGTTCCGCCATGTGTCTGACGGGAATTCCGATTCTGATGTCCCAACGTGGATCATCTGGATTTATCAAAGCGGTTGAACGCTTTCTTGTTGACGTACGTCCCTTCATAGCCGATAGTCTCCATTGTTGACCTTGCCGCCGACGTGAGAAATTGACGGCAAGGTTGGTAGATGAACGGCCCGTTGCACTATGCAGCGGGCTTTTTTCGTTGATTGCTGGGTCAATAAACGTTTTTCGGGTTTCCAGGCTGCCTCAGGCTGATAACCTGAATCGTAGCTGGCCTGTCGGGCTCGGAGGCTTACGACAGGGCTGTTTACGCGGCTCCACAATGATCCATTGGCGGAGCCGTTTTTGCTTTCCGGGCCTGCAATGTGATCAGGGAATGAACACCGTCCAGTTGATCATTCAGCCGCTCTGTCCACTCCTTCAGTGTGCGACCGCCCTTGGCTTTGCAACAGTCTGGACAAGCCAGAACAACGTTCTTTACGTCTGTTGTGCCTCCCTGTGCTGGCGGCACGACATGACTGATGCGGATTCTCGACTTCGATAGCTGACACCGGCAATAGGCACAGTGGGCAATTCCACCGTTTGCGGCCTTCGACTGCCCCACCAGATCAGACCGCACCAGATTCCGCTTGTGCAGCAGAGCAATCTCCTCTGGGGTCAATTCTTCAACGTACATCTGCATCAGATGCCTTTCCAATGAGAAAAGCCCGCAACAGAGATGGCGGTCTCTGGTGCAGGCTTTGAAATACCGGGGTCTCCCGGAGAATTCTTTTCCTATCGGCCCCCGTCCCGCCAGACGTGAACCTTTTATGAAACTGTAATGACGTCATTTTGGTTTTCAAGTGAATTCGAAAAAGAAAACTGATTTGACTTCATTTTGCAGTCGGAATACAGAAGGTGAATGACAAAGAAAAAGTCTCCCACGAAGCCAACAACAACGCTCCGGTTCAAGACGGAAGGTGAACGGCAACGTTTTCATGATGCAGCCGAACAAGAAGGCTTCACCACGTTGAATGCTTGGATGATGTTTCACTTACGGGCGCAGGTTCGTAAGACGCTGGGTGATGATCGGGAAAACGTAAACAAAGGAAGATGAGGGCCAGTGATAAATCAGCTTTACAAGGTTGATCAAGTTGCCGAGTTGCTGGGAGTTTCAGCGAGAACCGTAGAAACGTGGATTTCTTCTGGAGAACTGAAGGCCATTAACGTCTCTCGAAGCCGACACACTCGCAAGCATCGATTGAGAATTCGCGAAGACGATCTGGAAATGTTTCTAAAGAGTCGAGAGATCAACCAGGGTGCTTCGAACAACAAACTTCAACGCCGATATAAACGCCCTGATATCCCTCAGTATGTATGAACTGTCAGATCATCGCGGCATCTGAATCGGGCAATCCAGTTCGAATCAGTGAAACGGTGATCGTGCCGGATGAAACTGGGAAGTAACCACTACTCGGGCCGAGCTTATGTCAAGACCTAGAAGATGGACGCCCAAAAAGGAATCTGGCGGAACACAAGAGTATGAACTATCGTCTTGGAAGTATTTTTCAGAGCTAATTAATCAAGAACTCCTTGATTTCACCACCTATGTCTATCGTGGTCATTCCGATTCCTCTTGGCTACTGCTCCCTACTCTGGATAGGATCATCAGTTCCCCTAAAAGCACTCGCCGAAGATCCCATCTAGAGAATTTCCAACTGGCGGTCCGAGGTCGGCGAGGTCCCAACCCTCCTAGAATCGAATCCGAAAATGACTGGTGGGCATTAGGTCAGCACAATGGACTGGTAACCCCACTCCTGGATTGGACTGAATCACCGTTTGTTGCGCTTTATTTTGCAATGCGTGACGCAGAATCAATGTCAAATGGATCTTGCTGCGTCTGGGCTTTATCACAAGCATCGGTTCGAGAGTTTTCAAAAAAGATCGACAAGGATGAAAAGTCGGTAAAAATCGATGGTCGGAAACCAATTGTCGAATTGGTTCGGCCAATGAGTGACGAAAACAGCAGGCTAGTGAATCAAAGAGGGCTTTTTACCCGTGCTCCCAACAACATGGATCTTATGAAATGGATCAACAAGTACAGCAAGAAAGAGCATAAGATGAGTCTGATGAAAATCACGGTTCCGTCAAAGGACTCGGAAAATTGCCTGAAATACTTAAATAGAATGAACATCAATCACTCGACGCTATTTCCCGATCTTTACGGTGCCTCTATCTTCTGTAATTCGAAACTTCGAGTTGAAAATTATTAACCAACGCTCCTACTCCAGCCCCGCCAGCCTCATCGGCGGGACGGGGGAAACTGAAGAGTCTCACAGGCTTTTTGAATAACTCTAATTGCTCTGAAAACCAAACGGTGGTAGTGACAGATGGAAAATGGTCCAATCGAAACCGGCGTCTGTATTCTTGGGTCATGGCATACTACGTTTGGAGCGTCATGCGTTGCGGCTCTTCTGACCATTTTAGGTTCTATTGTCTTTGAATATTTACGCATGCGAATTTTCAGGCCAATTCTGAAAATCAAGAGATATTCAAGTGAATCGGAACACATCCAACCCGCAAAGGTACCGGGGAAGAATCCTGGTTATCACGATTCTTATTACGTCAAGGTAGCGGTTAATAACGTTAGCCGCACTGTCGCTAAAGACTGTCGTGCATATCTGAGCACACTTTGTTTAGTTGACGCAAATGGCGAAGTGTTGGAAACCCTTCTTTCAGAATCTCTCAGGCTGTGTTGGGCATTTGAGGGGACGAGCAAAGAAGGCAACAAAATGTTGCACAAGGGAATTGACATTCCAAATGGTGCGACAGTTTGTTTTGATGTCTATTCCAGTAAATTCGAGAACGCCAATCCGCCTCATGAATCACGGATTGTTGAATTCGCATCAGAATCGATTCGCTATTCTCCGATGTTCGCGAACAAAATAGAATTAGGTAAAAAATACAGGTTTGATCTAGTTGTAACTTGTGATGGAGGTGATCCAGTGTGGTTTTCAATTCTCTTGGATATTGGAAAAAAATGGGATTCACTAAAGGTAATATCCATAAGAGGCTGACTTGCCGTGGTTGATTCATCTGAGGGCAATATCTATCCCCCACAGCAATCGGGCAATGGGATTGATTCATCGATTGAGTTACAGTCTGCTGAAAGAGCGATTCCGTGTCATTGACTGGCATTGCGGTTTGTCCGAATAAAGGCATGTGAGCGAGGGGGCACTTTGAACATCGCGCCGAGAGGATACCTAGAGCGACTCGCCTCGGAGATGGAACGCGATGGTTGTAGTCCAAATACCATCCATTCATATAAAAGCAGAGTTCGTCAACTAGCGATATTCCACAATTCTGATCACCCAGAGTTCCTCACGAATTTGCAAATCACGGACTACTTCAATCACCTCTGCCTGAAAAAACGGATTTCGCCACAAACCATCCACGTCACCAGGGCTGCCATTGTATATTTCTACAGTCATGTTTGTGGCCGCGAAATCGACCTGTCGACGAATTCTTTGCCGACCAGAAGTAGACCTAAACCATTAGTCCCCACGAAAGAGGCAGTTCTATCTTTTATATCAAGCGTAAAGCATTCGAAATCAAAAATTGCATTTTCATTACTGTACTCAACTGGAGTCGAGGTAGACGATCTATGCAAAATTCGATACATCGATCTGGATTTTAAACGGTCGTCCTTGACTATTGATGGAGATTTCAGACGGCCGGTGTTCATCCCAGAGCATATTTCCAACATCAGTGTTTCCAAAGCCGCAGTTCACACCCAAAAGGATCATAGCCTTCATGTAAATGTCGGCCTCCTTCAGAATGGCAATCAACTCATCCCGCGAGAAGATTCGTTCTACGGATTCGTGACGGGCCTTTCTGAGAGCTCTCCCGGATGGCCGGTCGAATGATTGACCAAATTTCACCGGGCGTTCAATCAGCAGTTGGTCAAAGGCATATTTCATGACCATTCGTGTTCTATTGACTTCGTTCTTGAGAGTGACCTTGCCCACATCCTTGGCCAGGACAGAACGAAACTCCTCAAAATCCGAGGGCATTAAATCATCAACCCGGCGATCTCGCCCGAAATGATCAACGATTCTCTGGCAGGAATTCAGGTAGCCAGCAAAAGAGTGCGGGGATAGTTCTCCCGATTCCATCAATCTCTTTTTACTAGTCATGAAGGCGTCACACAGACCTTTAATGGAGCAGGCTTCTCCATCTGCGGTTTTAGGGGGCGTGCGACCTTGGCTCAGATAAGGCCACTCACGATTGAATTTTTCAAGAGCCTTTGCGCCGTCAGGATCATCAGAGATCTTGCCAAAGTAGTGGATGTTTCCACGAATTCGCTTCGCCCATCGACCAGTCGCATGGCAGTAGAGAGGAAATGTCGGATACGGTTTCTCAAACTTCACCGATTTAGTAGACTTCGCCATTCCTGATGACCCCGAGTTGAAAACGTTTCAGGGGCGTCCCTGACGCCTAGTGGTAAAGAAATCTGAACGTCAAATTGCGGCAACCAAAGGGTACTAGGCGTCAGAACAGGCGTCAATATGGTAGATTTCAGCGAGACATCACAATCACAGGTCGACACAAAACCCTAACCACAAGCAACTTACAACAGCCGGCCAAGTGGCGGAATAGGCAGACGCACAGGACTTAAAATCCTGTGTCCATCACTGGACGTGCGGGTTCGATCCCCGCCTTGGCCAATAACTTACGTCAATTTCGAAGACGCCAGGAATCGACCGACCTACCAAAAACCTACAATGACAGTTCAGTTTCCCGATACAGCAGCAGTCGGGACATAGAGATTCTGAACTGCCGGTTTCAACTGGCGAGCCATATTGATGTAACCCTGTGTTGTGGAATAGCTTTTGTGCTGCATCAAGGCTTGCAGGACGTCCGCAGACAGGTTTTCCTGCTGATCCGTCTCCGTATAATGCCGGGTGATAGACGACCACAGGACGGCCATTCCAAAGGGAAGCCGAGTTCTTCAATTCGTGAGCCGGATAGAAGACGGGACCGCGTGATCCGCTATGAACTCCAACTGTGAGCATCACAACGGGAACAACGAGATGGTCACGGCCTTCGAGTTGCTTTGTGGGAATGTGCATGACGATAAATTCCTATTTGGGGTCAAACACCATTGACGGCAACGGCAGAACGTCATCATCTGGCCGATTTTCACCGTGTTCTGCGTTCGCAGAAGGCGTCAACCGCTGCGTTCGATTCTGATTCAGGGTGAATCTGTCAGGAAAAGTCGCAGGCAGCGGTAAGATGTCATCTTGCTGCTGGCCGCTAACATTGCAGATATAGACCATCTTCATGGCATCTCCTTTCAAACCTGTATGGACATGAGTTCATCCAAAATGCTTTGATTGCGTTGTCGATTCCACGCATCCTGCTGTTCTCGTAACGAAACCTCTTCGGGTGTGTTTGCTGTGAGTTGCTTCTGAGCTTCTTCAAGTGATGACTGACAGGCTTTTGCTGCGTTTGCCAGTTGCCGGAGTTGATCCAGAAAACGGGAATCTGGTCCCGGAAATCCCTGAGCCATCGCGGCATTTGCACCCGAGACGAGTTGGTGTTTCAATTCGTCGAATTCGTCCAATGCCTTCCTTGTCAGTTCCGACCAATACCGGACTTGGAGTTTGCTTCGAAAATAGAGGTCCGTTGGAGGTTCACAGAGTCGGCCCCACGGATTCTGTTCCCGTCTCGCTCCATTCGAGAACAACAACCAACCGTTCAGGTTGATACCGTCGTTGCCATGTTTCTTATCGAACTGGCGAATTTTTTGGATGACCGTCGCTTCATCAATCATTTCATGCTCCTTGGTTAGAATGCTCCCATCGTGAGAACTGGTACTGCCGCGACCTCTGCGACTCCGGCAACGGCATTGGCCAGATCATCGTGCTGGCCAGCCGGATGATCGATGATGTCCCGTCCGCCGGAACGTGTTCGACGTTCCAGACTGGCAAGCTGGTTGATCAACAGCGGATCATCCAGCAACTCAATTTCCTTGGAACACAATCGCGGCAGCAGTTCCGCATACAGAGTGCTTTTAGGTTTCTCGGCCTTCATGTACCCAATGCCGCAACCTTCGAATGCCTGGGCGACGAAGTCCGCCGCGTAGTTGTCTCCCGTCACCTGTTTCAAGCTGTAGCGTTTCAGTTCGTTCGCCATCTCTGAAACGATACGATGGGGATTGAACGGAGCTTTGTACCGGTGAAGCAGGTCGATGATGACTGTTCTGCCGTTGCGATGTCCGATGGCCAACGCGGCATCATCACTGCGACCACCAGACAGGTCATGGCCAGCCAAAGCGGCTTCAAAGGCTCCGATGACAGCCGCTGTCCGTGATTTCCCGGAACGTCGTCCCGTCAGAAACAGTGCCGTCCGAAAACCGTCTTCAGGAAGTAACCCCGGATTGCGACCTGTGCATTCTTCGACGATGGCGTAACTGCGTTTCGATCTGATGGCCAGCCCGTACAATGCCCGCAATGCCACTTTCCAGTTTTTCCACGATTCCAGATCGTCGTCGTTTTCCGAGAGAAAATTCCGGAACAAATTGGGATCTTCGATGGCATTGATGATGTTCATGCCTTCGCCTTCTGTTTCTTGTAATCCGATAGATTGACGACTTCCTTGATCCTCCGTTCCAGTCCCAATGTGCGAAGCAGGCCGACCAGAGCATTCAATCCCTGCGTGTATCTGCCGAAATCAAGTTCCTCAGTTCCTTCCGCCGCGTTGCGTTCCATCGTTTCCAGAACGATCGCCAGAAAGACCGCTTTTTCGCAAAGCAGGTTTTTCTGGTAGCTGTCGGCTCCCGAATCTTCTTTCAGTCTCTTGATTCGCCGTTTGATCTCCTGCGTGACTGCCAGACGGCCATCAGCCTCAGCCCAGAACTGTGGTTCAAAACGACTTGGCAAAGCTGGCTTTTTGCGATCCTGTTTCTTCATGATCCGGTCTTTCGTTGCTCTCGCTGTTTCCTGAGCCAGCGTGAGAGTGTCACTGGTGTCACGCCGAGCTTTTCAGCGATGGCCCGTTTTTTGACCCCGAAATTGATCCATTGAAAAATCTCCTGCTGGTGATTGTTGAGCTTGCTTGTTCGCATCGATTGATCCCCAATGCGACGAGATGTAAAGGTCCTTTGTCGTTCTCGCGACGATGTCCAGAAAAATCTTCGATTCTGCACGTCGAAAAACAGTTCATGGCTGAAATGTGCAGCAGTCTCATGCGTTTCCATGCGTCTCAGACGCTCTGAAAGCGTCTCAACCGCAACGAAAAGAGCCCACACGATGAAAGACACCATGTGGGCTCTTGAATGTCTGATTGAGCGTCTATTTCGCGATCTTCACTTTTCCCTCTTCGACCGTCAGCAGACCGAGCCCCTGCAAACGTCGCAGATGACTGGTCACGCTGTTGACCTTGGCATTCGTTTCCGCAGCGATCTCCACGTAAGTTTTCCCCTTGGTCGTGCTCAATGCTGCGTTGATGCGTGCCGCCTGAGATCCTTCACGACAGCCGAACTGGTCTTTTGCCGGCGCGTCCTTCGTTTGGGGAGTTTCTGTTTCACTCTTCTTGGTCGATGTCTTGGTGTCGGTCTGTTTGGATGCTGTTGGTTTTGATTTCGTCGCCATTTGCTTGTTCCTGCTGGCTGATTTGGATTCGCAGTTGCTCGCAATGAACAACTGACCATTTCAGCATAGCGCCAGTCCGGACGGAGGCGCAATCCAGTCACGATGGCAATTCTGGCCTGATCAGATTCATCCAGAAAAAGAACAGGACAGCAGCACGAACGAGAGCGACGATTGAAAACAGTAGAGGTCTGCTGTTTTCTGATCAGTACACGCAGCCATCAGTTTCAATGCAGTGAATTCGCTCCGCTCATTCCAGCACCTTAACCGTGGCGGCGACGGAGGGCGAAGCCCGGAGTGATCATGTACCCTCTCATATACTCAAGCAGTTTGACGATGCTGTTTGAATCACAATGACTTACGTCAAGCGTAAAAGACCGTTTCGACGAGGCGTCACGAAACGGGGCGAGAAGCTGCTTTCAGATATCGCTGGACTGTGGCACGAGAAACGCCGAGAGAACTGGCGATTTCATGATCTTTGAGACCTTTCGCTCTCAATTCCACGGCTCTGTGAGCGTCAGCCTTCGTACTGCCGACTGCTCTGCCGCGATAGACACCTTGCGAACGAGCAGCATCAATGCCCACTCGCTGACGCTCTCTGCGAGTCTCTTGCTCCATCTCAGCAACACCCAGCAGAACAGCAGCGATCATTTTCCCGACAGTTCCACTGAAATCAATCTGCTGAGTGACCGAGACGATTCGCAGTCCCTTGTCACACCACTGGCACAGCACATTCAGGCCGTCAATCAGTTTGCGGCTCAAGCGATCCAGCTTCCAGACAACCACAGTTCCAACATGACCGCTGAATATGGCCTTCTGCAATCGCTCAAACTGGGGACGTTCGAGTGAATCGCCTGATTCCTTGTCGATATACCAGCGAACCTGCTGCGAGTCGAAACCGTTTCCTTCGAGCCAATGCGTGATTTCACGCACCTGCGATTGCTCATTCTGGCTGGCTGTCGAAACGCGAACGTAACAGGCGATGATGCGTGATTTTTGCGTTCCCATGTTGAACTCCTTCGAGAAAGTGGACTATCTCGAATAGAGTGTACTCTTTATGAAACAGAGGCGCGAGTCGGTTCTGGTCTCTCAAACACTGGAAAAACTGATGGGATTCGATTCGAACCGCGAGAGACCCTATCTGAGACAGTGTAGTACCATCGGCAGATCAGAGCGGTTTTGATTGGAAAGATTGCGAAGATGATCAGAGGAACAATGGCTTTGCATGAGAAAGAATGAGAATGAAGGTAGAGGGGCTGATGACTGGAGACTGTCTCAGGGCCTTTCAAAAACCACATATGGGATTTCGAAAAACTTACTCCATGTGTGCTTTATACATAGCTAGTAGCTGAGTTCTACTCTTTGAAGACTGGGATTGATTGGATATTTGAAATCAAAAACGGCATGCGGCCGAATGATGCCATTCAGATTCATGCAGCAGTTCTTGTACTTTTTTCCGGAATCACACGGGCATTTTTCATTTCTTCTCAATGTACCAAATAAATGTTTTGGGTGAAGTGATTTAGTCCACTCTACTTGCCAGTCATGATACGGAGAAGGCCATCGATCATAGAGATACTTAACCGTACTGTAGTTATATTGATCAACCATACCCCCTGTTTTGGGGTCAGCCATGAAGGCGACTGAGTATTTTTGTACAGGCGATTCGACAAACGCCATTCCAACAACCTCGAAATCCGTAACAATTCGAAAACAATATTCTCCGTTGTAGATTTCTCCTACCTTATGTCCACAAGGATTACGAATCGAAATGGGACGTTCGCATATATTGCATTTCTTCTGTAGTTCGACGAATTCAGGGCTCATGAATATCTTGTAGGGATACAGCCCTTGAATTGCTTTTGTCTTTGAGTCAATAAAATTAAGATAAAACGAAGACCAGTGCTCTGTGTCATGCCGCCTGAGCCGATTTAATCCCAGTTCAACTTGTTCAAGTTTGCGCCACGCATCGTAGAACTGGCTTGCTTGAAGGAATCGATATGCCTGATGATAAAGCTGTTGTACTTCGGCAGCATGTTCAATACACCAAATTCTCTTGGCTTCAGCCTCATCTCCCGCTCTAACAGCGTTTGTCTTATGTAAACTCAAATCGGCCAATATAGGATCATAGTCAGTTTGTAAGGATGGTGATGACAAGTCGCGAGAGATTTTAACTAAGTCCCGCATCGTCTGTCGCTTCCTCGATTAATGGGTGTGTTGGATTAATGGGAATATCCGATGGAGACTGTGAAATTGCATCTAAAAGCTTCTTCGAAAGATCATTCGGTGGACCTTCGTAGGTCAACTTCCGTGTTCTTTCACCATCGACAACGGTGACTTCCCATCTGACTAACGTTGCGTTTTGTTCATCTTCGCTGAGCAAACGTTGTTTGATATATTCTGATGTCACTTCAACTAGCACTGGAAAAAAATAAAGTGTCACTAAGGCACCCCCGATGATTAAAAGGGTAGAGTGCAGTGCAAGCTCTTTGTACTGGTCATCGTCAATTGCGATTTCGACCGATGCATCGGAGGGAAGGGAGTCCCTAAGATGCTGAAAGAATCCTTCCGTGCCTACTGGGAACACTTGCATGTCTTGCCCACGAAACCCTTCCTGTGGCACGAGGAAAACACTCGATCGATCCAGCAAGCCTCTCACCTGTTCAGAGAGATATGGGCGATTCAACCAATACTCTCGATTTCCGCTTGCCTCTTCAATTTGAATTTCGGCCATAATTCTTTGCTCCTCCTGATGTGATGCGACGCATAACGACATCTGGCTTTCCAGATGTAACTCCCAGATCTAGGATTTCTTGAGCCTCTTTGGTGAAAGAAGGCAATCCGTTGTTTGTACACGAATTTCTATTTTCGATCCACCATCACTGGATCGCCAATCAAACCCCACTTTCCACTTCCCTTGTCTTTGATCCTGATCATAAAATTCGTTCGAACGGTACCGCCAAAACTGTTCTGAGAATCAACCCACCCCCTTACAATATATTCTTGATTCTCTATCGGAGTAACACATTTCTCTGCCGACTGAAATTCTCCTTTAAAGAAGCTTCCAAAGCTGGCTGTGCTCGGAGATTTGAGTCGATCTTTTATGAATTGCTGAGCCATCACCAAGGCTTCTTCCCGTTTGTCTTCAGGATCTGATTGCGACGCCTCATGTGCCTTCTCGGCAAAAAGATAGGCTACGACTTGATACGTCTTGGAGAGCATGGCGTACCCCCCAACACAGACCATTCCTCCTACAAGAACGGCACAGAAGATATTCCAGACTAGTCGGGGAGACATTGATGATCTGACAACCTGCGGCTCCTGTTTCGAAACTGCTTTACCGAGTGAAGGCGGAAGAGATTCAATTTTCTGCCGATTCTTTCGACATTCAGGACATGACGCTGGGTCAGGTTTGTGCGAAGGAATCCGGTATTCCTGCTGACACCACGGACATTTCCAGTTTCGTTTTGCCTGTACATTGCCCATCTTGTTCTCTCCCGCTGTTGGTGATGAAACTTTCGGGAGCAGTCATAGATGGCGCAAAAAGAGAGGAGCGTCAAACTACGACCGCTCCCACAACCCGACCAAGGGCGCACAAGAACAGCACATAGCCGACGCTCCCTTTTCGGGAGCGGGCCAGTACTGCTTCTTGTGCTTCAAGAACCTTGCGGCTCAGGTTGGTCGTTTGTGAGAAGCAGAAACCGACGTTCGCACGTCGTTCAAATTGTCAAAACGGCATCACATGCCGTCAAAATCATGTCGAATTCATCTCCTTGTCTGTAAAGGCACGAAAATCATACTACAGCCGTGTGATAGATTGCGAGAGAAAGTCGTTTTCTCAAATTGGCGTGTTTCGACGACGAATGTCTGAATCATAGTCGACGAACTTGTCTATTCTGATTGCCCTCGTCCCCTCCTGACGGCAGTCAGGTATTCAAACGCTCCCCAGGAAGCCTTGAGACCATGAGGTGTGAGTTCGCTCCGAAGTTCTCCATCGCATATCTGAGCCAAGATGTTGCGGTCGATTCGAAATCGAATTGGAGGCCCCTCATACTCAGTCAGGAGTTCTCTTTCTTCAATTTTGCCATCGACTTTCATTTTGACACGGGTTTTCTTTGGGATCATCTGAATGCGATAGCATCGGCTGCCCGTTGAGTTTGGCGGCGTCAGCAGTTGAAGAACTTTGGAAAGCTCTCGTGGAAGTCCAATCTCAGCTCCATCTTTTTCCAGTTGATCCGTCATTTCCGGAAACTCGTCCACTCGTTTTATGCAAGTTAGAATCGTTCCAAAATCGTTACGAAAGTACAGCCGAGAGTCGTCCTCAAAAAAACTGGTTGGATTCAGGGCAGTGATTCCATTCAAGCCGTTTGCCGGTACAAGGCATTCTGCCATTCCGGTTTCCAGTGAATTGCGCCCCAGTTCGAAATTGTCCGTTGCTTCAACCCACCTGGGGTGGATGTGGACACAATCGAGATTGCCCCGCTTCGTTTTCTTGCTCGCAAACCTCCTGACAACCGAGACCGACTTTCCGAATTCAGAATGAAGTGGTTTCCAGATCGCAGTTGCGAACGTTTCTGATGAGACCCCTTTGGGAAGTGCCTCATCTTCAGTGCATTGTTGCCGATTATTGAGACCCTCCTTCATGGCGTCATGTCGAAGGGAATCGGGCCAGTCAGCTTGCACCTCCATTTCAAGTCGAGATTGAATGGTGTCAATCACGTCGTCGCATTGCCCATCAGTGCAGATCCACTGGACAAGGACATTGCAGGTCTTCCAATCAGCATATGGATGTTTTCGACCGGCTGCACTCAGGCCAGAGTTTTCCTGACAGACTTTGGCAAACTTGTTTCTCAAGCCCGAATGGATTCTTTGCCCATGGGCAAAGAGGTAGTAGCAGAGTAAATGGAGGTAGACTCTGTGGCTGAGTCTGTCGGTCAACGTAATGACAAATCCGGAAGAGTGATAGACGAGTCCAAGGAGCTGGCCCAATTCTGTGTCACCACAAAGATCGATTCTCTGTTGTGGTAATTTGGGCCGTATTTTTTGTGCGTCACTTGCTGCAATTTTGGCTACATATCCGACCAAGGTCGCGGCGTCCCAATATGGAGGAATGGCACCATCGGGTTTCTGGGCAAGTATCTTTTCTAACCGTTTTGAAATTGGCATTGTGATTTCCTCTATGTTCGATTTGGAAATTGGAAGATGACTCAAGCCGTCAGAAGTTAAGCCCCAGAGGTTTACTGTCGCTCGTCTTAGACGGCGGAGACGAAGGAGGGATTATCTTCCTCTATTATCGCTTTTTGCTAATGAGCAAGAAAAATTTAGCCCTTGTCGCAGCAAGATATAGTTGCGACAAAAAAAGAGTCATATCCTCAATTAAATCAGCAGCTTACGGCGTCTCGAAATCGAGAAAAAAGACAGCAAGTTGGACACCTATACTGAAGGAACCACAATCCAACGACTGACAATTGGATATGCGTAGCAGCACAAGGTTAATGAAAACATGATGACACGCAGTATAGTAACGCTTTCACAGTTGTTCAGCGTGAGTTCACACGAAGGATTTCCCGGGATTCATGCAGCAGAACCGTTGTCCGCTTCACATTGAATTCAAAAAAACCGCACACCCATTTTGAACCGCTGAATCCATCCATCGACGGTCTTGTGGGCAATGCCCAGTTTTCGGGCGATTTGCCGAACTGGCACTCCAGCCTCCCATAGCTTTCTGGCTTTCGGCAACATCCTGCAACGTATTGCTTTCACTGGTTTCGGTCGCATCCTCGGTCGTCCGCCATTTCGTCCTTTCGCCTGCTGCCCAAGTTTTGAACGTGTGCCTCGTACTTCATTCAAAGTTGCATCAGGGTCAATCACGGTTGCCAGAGTGACGTCTCCGGTCAGTCGTTTAAGCTCCTTGAACTCGGCAATTGTAGGCCAAGCTTGATTGTTCCGTTTGGTGTCAAAATACTCATTCCGAACAAACCGGTCTGTACAGTAGGAGACAATTGCTGCTCCGGCTCTCTTGGCCAGTTTACCGGCACGCACGAGTTTCCAGCGTTGATCTGATTCTCCCAGAACGTAGCCGGAGACGACTTCACGGATTATTCCAACTACCTTGATGCCCCGCCCTCGCATCACTCTCCGCAGTTCCAACTCCGTGTCCCTCAAATTGCCGTTGCGGTTTTGGTCAGATGAAGAAACTCGAAGATGGAGAATGACGTATCGAACGTCTTTCAATTCCTCGAAATGATGGATGAACTTTCTGGCACTCCCCGGTTTACGATCCATAACAGGGTCGTAGCCACCATCCAGATAGTGTTGGTCAATCCATCGTCTTGCCGAAACTGGCTGCCGCAGTTTGCGGTTCACCTTCATTGTTCTTACTCCTTAGTTGGGCAGCCTCCGACACCTGTTGGTGGAGCAGGAGAACGCCAACAGGTGTCGGTATGACTCTCGCCGGGGATCAGCCGGCTCACCCATGAACATTATCGACAATCAGTCAGAAATCTGGTTACTTCAGATTCCTCTGCCTCAATGTCAGCGAATATTGAAAGGAAACAGATTTAAGACCTCTTACGGATAACAACGAATGTGCAACACCGTTCCAAATTACAGATTGCGACAATAGCGAAATGAGCCTGATTTTCCACCCACTCCTAGCCTTGATTGCCTCTGTCACCGACCGGGAACTGGCGAAGTACATCCTGTTCTTGAAAGAAGAGAACAAAATCCTGCACTCCCGTTTGCCTGGCCAGGTGCATACCAAGCCGGCGGAGCAGGAACGGCTGATCAAGTTCGGTAAATCACTCGGCCGCGCCGTGGAAGAACTGGTCACGATCGTCAGTCCCAGCACGTTCTACCGGTGGCTGAGAGAAGAAGATGGCCAACCGAAACGGAAGAAGAATCCCAAAGGGGGGCAACGCAAGCCGCAGGAGATTCGAGAATTAGTGTTGCAGATCGCTTCAGTGACTGGGTTCGGATTAACTCGGATCGTTGGCGAGTTACGAAAAATGGGTATCAAAAAGATCAGTCGTCAAACGGTCCGGAATATTTTGAAAGAGGAGGGAATTCGTCCAGGTCCGGATCGAACCACGGATACGTGGCAGAATTTCGTGGATCGTCATGCCAAGACATTGTGGGCCACGGACTTCTTTTCCGTGAAAACAGTGACGCCTCGTGGTCTGAAAGAGATGTATGTGATGGTCTGGTTGTGCATGACCACCCGGGAAGCGATCGTCTCGGAATCGACAGAACATCCGAATTCCGCCTGGATGGTGAAGCAGACGGAAGCCTTCCTGGATCAGACGCTGAATCGAGATGACAAACCGTCGATTGTCATGCATGACAGGGATGCCAAATTCACTAAGGAATTCGTGGAAAAGCTCGAACAGCATGGTGTGAGACACAATGCCCTACCGAAGGCGTCTCCCAATTTGAACGGCAGGTGCGAACGATTTGTAGGAACGATCCGCTGGGAGTGTCTGGACAAATTCATCATTTTCGGCAAGCGACACCTGGACCACCTTTGCACGGAGTTCACTGATTATTACAACCGGCATCGAAGTCACATGTGTTGCGGGCACCTTCCTCCCACAGGAGAGGAACCGGAAGAGGTCGAGAAGCTCGGGCTGGATGAGGTTGAAGTGAAGTCGTTTGTCGGTGGACTCGTGAAAGGCTTCGAACGGAAGGCCGCTTGAAACAGAAACCTCAATCGTTTGATAGGGTTCAAGGCTTCCCTGTCGTGCTACCACATTCATCAATCACGAATGCGAGTCCGGTGACCGTTCCTCTGAGCGGTTTGGTCCGCCCTGGTCATCAGCAGCGTACGTCCCAGGTTCCCATTGCTGTCCGCGGCCCTGTCAAGATACAAGACGTTTCTCATCGAACACGTCAGTTGAGCCGAAGTAGGCTATTTGAATCCTGTGATGATGTTTGTCATTGTCACTTCAGACCATCAATCTCAACATTGTACTCACCCAGTTTTTCGTCCTTGGGCAGATGGTCCTTCAGCACAAACGTAGGACGAGCGTGAGAGTTCACATAGGCGGCGATGTCGAGCGCTTCCTGTTCGGTCAGGTCCGGATCGTCCAGGGGCATCGCCACCTTCAGCCATGCCGCCAACTTGTCGTTATGACTCAGTCCGGCACCTTGATTGTAGGACTGCTCGCCCCAGACGGGCGGGTTCTCGTTGTCGCCTGCTCCGTTCTCGGCGTGACAAGACGCACATTTCGCTGAGTAGAGCGTCTTGCCTCGTTGGAGATCCGCCTTGTCCGCCTTCACAGCCAGAGGCGGGACCGCGAGTGGGCCGTGTGGGGCTTTGCTGTTCTGCCGGATCGGCTGACCGTCGGACAACCAGGTAATGTAGGCGGTGATGGCAACAGACGCCTTGCTCCCGAGGGGCGGACGGATGCCGTTGCAACTCCGCATGAAGCAATTGAGAACACGGTCCTCCAGCGTGATGACCCGATTCTCACGTGACGACCAGGCAGGGTATGCTGTCGCCACTCCCACAAAAGAGGCGGCCTTCAGGTCGGTGCCGTTCTTGAGATGACACGACGTGCAGTTCAATCGATTGCCGACGAACTTCTGAGTCAGCGAATGAGCGGCGGTCTTTTCGACCAGTTCTTCACCCAATTGGATGACCACGCCGAGTGGACCATCCGGCAGCTTGCGGGTAGTTTCCTCTTGAGCGATGACGCGAGATCGTGGAAGACCAGTGGCCAGCAAGCCAGTTAGACATCCCACCAAGACTCCAATCATCACGAATCGCGTCATTGCTCTGTTCTCCATTTCTGACCGTTCCACGTTTCGCACAATGTCTACGGGCGAAAAGTGCTGAATCAGGGAATCAGGATATAAGTGTACCCGTCGTTCTGTCGGCTGATCAGAACCGTCAGGGCAGCGGCGGCGACGGTCACTCCTTCGACCACATCCGCTTCGTCGATTCCTTTGATGGCCAATGCCTGACCGCAGACGAACACCTCGACACCGGCCTTGCGGAGGTCGTTCAGGACAGGCAGGTTGGGATTCTTTTCAACCCCGAACTTCGCTTGATAGGCGGCATCTGTCAGGATCGCGCTGATGGCTTCGCCGTGAAACGCGGCGGCGACCTTCACATCGGTCGCCTTCAGCCCCGCTGCACCATAGACGTTGAGCATTCGGGCCATCCGTACCACCCCCTTGTTCACCTCGTCCGGTTTGGCACCGGCAGTGATTTCAAACACGACCTTGGCTCCCTGGAGAGGTTGCTCAGCCGCTTGCGGAAGCGGCATCGCGCCACCGACGTTCGGAATGATGGGATAAACGAGCTTCGACGCAGGAACCACTGTCAGAACGATCTTACCGCGTGTATGGCCGCTGCGGCTCAGTTCCCAAGCCTTCGCGGCTTCCGTAAGTGGTAATTGCTGGCTGATGTGAACACGTAGTTTATCGGCATTCACCAGTTCCACGACCCGTGGCAACATCTCGCCTGATGATGGGCCAGTGACGGCACCACGAATACCCGCCGCTTTGCAGGCATCCGCTGGTGGCTCACCCACAATGGAGACCAAAATGCCACCCGACTTGATGACACCAATTGAGCGTTGGGTGACTTCGGGATTTGTCGTATTCAGTACCAGGTCCACATCGCGCACCACGTCCTCGAACCGTGTGGTGTTGTAATCAATGGTTTCGTCCGCACCGAGGGAGCGCAGATAGTCATGATTCCGTGCCGATGCTGTGGTGATGACATGGGCACCTTTGGCCTTGGCAATTTGCACGGCCATGGAACCGACACCCCCGGCACCGCCGTGAATCAGCACACGCTGGCCTTTCTTCACTTCCCCTACCGTCACCAGCGCCCGCCACGCCGTTTCTGCGACCACCGGTAACCCGGCCGCTTCTTCGAATGTCAGCTTGTCCGGCTTCGGCGCAATCGCCGTGATCGAGGCCAGTGCATATTCCGCGTACGATCCCGTCCCGCTCGCGGCTAAACCAATAACGGCATCACCGACTTTCCACGAACCTGCCGAAGGACCGACGGCATCAATCACGCCAGCAAGATCGCGCCCGGGGATTCGACCATTGCTCTCATTTGTCGCGCGCTTCCAGTCCACGGGATTGACACCCGCAGCATGAACTTTGATCCGCACTTGCCCCGGACCAGGTTCAGGCACCGGGACCGATCGAATTTGCACCGAGCCGTCCGCAATGACTCCGGCACGCATCGTGGCAGGCGTGTCCGCCCTGATCGACGTGGTCACGGCAAGCAGTGTGGCTGTCGCCAGAAATGTACTGAGGAAAGACGAAGGGGGTTTGATGCTCATATCGTTGTTGTCCTTGATCAAGACTGGTGAGAACACGTGAGGTCTTCATGGGCATGCAATGATTTCACTGGACGTGACATTCCATGCCAGGTGCCATGAACGCTGCTTCATGATCAACAAGTTGTCCACGTTCCTGTGCCGTCGTCATCCGGCTGTCGATTCGGAAACAGACGCATAATAAGGTGTAATAGGAGCCCGCGGCGAAGAACGTCCCGTTGTCATGTGAGTCGTACATGTGCCTGACCCATTGGTTTCCCTCTTCTTCCGAGAGAATGTTCAATGCCGGAAGGACGCCTGCAAATCCCCGGACGCTGGAGAGCCAGAAGTCGCCTTGGCCGCATTCCGAAAGAACGTCTGAAGAGTGATGATTTAATATGAACCCCACAGTCTTGAGGTATCGCGGCATCTGACGACAAATGTCGGGGTGCGTGGCGATGGCGGACGTGAGCAGGTGATCGACTCGCCGCATGGCTTCATAGCTCTCCTGGCCATAGGTGGTTCCCGCATGGTCGGCATCGAAGACGATCAATTTTCCACCAGGGGCCAGCACCCGTTTGGCTTCTTTCAAAATGGCAACCGGATCGTTCACATGGCTCAATAAGGTGTGCATGGTAACCACATCGAACTGGCCGTCCGCATAGGGAAGTCTGCCGGGAGAGATGTAGTCCCAGTGAATTCGCTGCGTCTGATCCTGTCGACGACCTTCCGCAAGCAGGGCGTCACTCACATCGGCTCCGTGGATGTTTGAGGACGCATGCAGCATCTGGGCAAGGCGTCGGGTAACCACTCCCGTTCCGCATCCGAGATCCAGCACACTCACTGGCTGATCTCCTCGAATGGAACTGACATAGTGATCAATCATCTCCTGAAAAGCGGGATGCTGCCCGCGCTCTTCAAGTCGGGTAATCATCGCCTGTAATGTCCTGTCGGTCTGTGAATCAGGATTCGTGTAAGGGTCCATGGGATTTCTGACCTTGATCGTCTATTCATCAGTGAAATTCGTCTGCTGGTGTCCGACCGCCGAAGACCGCCAGTTCGTAGCTTTTGAAGAAGCAGTCCACATCAACAAAGCCGATGTCCCGCAGCCACTGGCACTGGTCCCAGACCGGGGAGAGGATGTCCGCCTCGCGTTCCTGTCGAGCGGTGAACTCGCGATGCACCTGATCGCGCGTGATCGCCGGATTCTGCTGTCGATGATGCCGATACAGGGCATCCACCATTTGCTGTTCCCACAGGCAATTGCCCAGCGGGCTGGCGGAGGCGGTGTGTTCAATATTGATAAACCATCCACCGGGGCCGAGCAGGGAAAAGATGTCGCGATAGATTCGCTGCTTGCGATCGTCAGGCTGGTGATGGATCGCGAATCCCGAGACCACCGCATCGAACGACTGAAAATCTTCAGCCCAGTTTGAGGCGGAGAAATCCCGCTTCAGGACGGTCGCCCCTTCTCCAAAACGTGTCCGGGCGGCTTCGAGCATCGGCTCGCTGAAGTCCATCAAGACTGCCTCCGCATCCGGCCACTGCTGGAGGACAGCGGCAGCAAGGACACCATCCCCGCACCCCAGATCCAGGAACCGTTCAATCGGACGGCCGGTCCGCAGTAGCTGGTGCATTACCGCCAGTTGATCGGCAGCATGAGGAAACGCTCCCCGGACGTTATTGAGAAACGCCCGGGTCACTTCGGGGGATTGCCAGATCGTTGCATCACGGCTCATGTCGTTCTTTCGTCGTCCTGATGAATTTCCCGGCGGGGACTTTTTTGCTCTCTATTTGGATGGATTGCGAGGATCGTCCCGGGGATCGACATAGTTGATGATCCATGGTCCGTCGCCGTGGAACTGTGCGATGGTTTCCCCTTTGACGAAAACAAAGTGCTTCATCCCGGCTGCCCAGTAACCATAGGTTCCGGTCTTCATCGCTTTCGCCTGGGAATCGTCCATATGCTCCTTGCTGTCCGCCATGCCGATATGGAAAGTTCCTTGAAGGACCGTCACACGCTCTGTCTTCGGATGCGTATGCAACGGAATTCGATATCCATCCGGAACCTTGACGCGAAAGACGAACGGTCCCGGTTTTGTCGGATCACCCTCCAGAACAACCATCTGCGCCCCCGGCGGGAGTGACGGAGGACCGGCTTTCCATTCGGTTTTGTCAAGCGGATTGACCCGAAAACTCATCTTGTCGCCATGATCGTCGGCCTGAAGTGAGGCAGAGAATGCGGTGATGATCAGCATTGATGCCAGAAACAGGAAAGGTGTACGCATGATCTGATTCCTGAGTTTGAAAGAAGGGACTCTATCGTGCCGCGAACAAAACCTGCCGATTGATTGAAAAGTCTTTTGCCGCGAGCGGAACGGGGTCTATTTTGTGACAGGTTCTTACTTCGATCCGCCTTTTTGAAAACCGGCCCTGAGCAGATCCTGGTAGCCCGGCTTCAGAACACGAACGGTCAACTCGTGTTTGGCCAGGACACGTCCGGCGGTCAGTGAGCGTTTCCCGACTTCGCAAAAGGTGTAAATGACCTTGTCTTTGGGAATCTTGTCGATGCCTTTCCCTTGAGTGATCTGGTCGAGCGGCAGATGCAGGGCGCCGTCAATGTGTCCCTGATCCCATTCGGTCTGAGTGCGAACATCCAGCAGGACCGCCTTCCCCTCATCAACATTCTTTTTCACCACGTCCAGTGTGTCTGTCGTATGTCCAAGTTCTTCAGCAGGGAGTGGAACTGTCCAGCAGGCCAGGAACACAAAACAAGAGAGAGGAAGAAGACGGCACATTATGAATCATCCTTTCTGAAGATGCTGTCGAATGGTCAAACGCAACCAGTCAACATGCTGACGGTTGCTTCGATTTCGGCCAGCGTGGTTGTGCGTCCCAGGCTGAACCGAATGGTTCCCAACCCAACTTCGGGCGAGATCCCCATCGCGGTCAGCACCGGACTCATCTGTAAACGGCCTGCATGACAGGCGGAGCCAGTCGAGGCAGCGAGGTTCGGCAGGCGGTCCAGAATTTCCTGGCCCCGTTCGCCGCAAAAACTGACGTTCAATGTGTTGGGCAGGCGTTGTTCGGGATGTCCGTTCAGGACGACACGGTTCCCGAACGTGTTTTGCAATTGATTCCAGAATTCATCCCGCAAGGTCTGAAGGTGGGAATCATCCATCCACTCCAGGGCGAGTTCACAGGCCGCTCCGAGTCCAACAATGGCGAGGACATTTTCAGTTCCCGCCCGACGCCCCGCTTCCTGCCCGGCTCCATGCAGAAATGGTTCCAGTTTCACTCCTTCCCGGACAAACAGGGCTCCCACCCCTTTCGGTCCGTAGAGCTTATGCCCGGCGACCGTCAGCAGGTCGACTCCCAGGATCTCCACGTCAGTCGCGATCTTGCCAACCGACTGGGCGGCATCGGTATGACAGAGTGCTCCCTGTTCATGAGCGATCCGTGCGATTTCCGCAATCGGTTGAATCGTGCCGACCTCATTGTTCGCATGCATGATCGAGACCAGTGCCGTCTGTGGCCGCATCGCTGCTGCGACATCCGCTGGGTCGACACAGCCAAACCGATCCACCGGAACACGAGTGACTTCCGCTCCGAGACTTTCAATGAAGCGGCACGGCTCCAGAATGGCGGGATGCTCGATCAGGCTGCTGATCACATGAAAAGGTTTTCCGGAAGCCCGATGTGAGAAGAACACCCCCAGTATGGCATGGTTGTTCGCCTCAGTTCCGCCAGAGGTCAAAACAATTTCTGTGGCATCACAGCAGAGCAATGACGCCACCTGGGAACGGGCACGTTCCACGGCATCACGAGCAGGTAATCCCGCCCAATGCCGACTTGAAGGGTTTCCAATGACCTCATCCAGAAACGGCAACATTGCGGACACAACTTCGGGAGCCACCGGTGTCGTGGCATTGAAATCAAGATCAATGCGCCCGGTCATGACAGCGTTTTCCGCCGCCGGGGCACTGATTTCACAGACGCTTCCTGGGAACGGGCCTGAGCCTTGGACAGCCGTTCCTTGTCTGCGCGAATTTCATCAGGGGTCCGTGTGATCACGGGATCATTGCGGCCGATCAGCGCCAGCATGTCTTGGACCAGCTTCGGGCGACACAAATAATAGCACCGCAGAGAACCTTCCTGGGCATAATCCACCAGTCGGGCATGCCGTAACACCGCCAGATGCTGCGAAATATTGGCCTGTCGTGCGGGGAGTAATTCCTCCATGTCCGTGACACATTTGGGACCAGCAATCAGCTCCTGCAGAATGGAAAGGCGTGTCGGGTGCGAAAACGCCTTCAGCAGTTCCGCAGTGGTCCGGGAATCGGGAACACTCACCATTGTGGCCTCGTTGAATTCATATATTCGATATTCGGAATATCTTATCGGCAGGCATGGAGCGGGTCAACCGCGGAACACATTCCCGTGAGTGACGTCCTCATGGGTCCAGTCCGAGCAGAGGTAAAAAGTGCAATCGCGATGTCGATTCAGGACTGAGCAGGGAATGATGACGCGGCCCCAGGAAGCAGTGAAGGCATCCGATCCGAGTGACAAGAGGTTTCCGGTGGTCTTGAGAACCAATGAAAACCTCGGTCGGTGAACGACGAATTAGAACGCCGCTCCTTCCGATGAATCGGCACTGGCACTGTTGTTCTGTTGGAAAATCCAACTGTGTGCCTGATCGGCCACCTTGCTCACCAGCGGCAGGTCATCCCGTCCGAACAAACTGGTGTCCCACCACTGGTTGTCGTTGTCTTTGCACAGAGGACTCACGGTTTCCTACGCAGTTCAATCAAGTGGTGATCTCCTCCCCCACTGGTCGGGCTGCGGATTAGGGTGTGTGGACATTCATAGGACATCCACCATGAGTGCTGCCAGCCAGATGAAACCTGCGAAGTTTTTCAGCGTCTTTTCGTAACGGGTCGCCACTCGGCGATACTATTTAATCCGATTGAAAAATTGTTCGACCTGGTTGCGGTTCTTATAGCGCTCTTTGTCGTAACGCTTTTTTGTCTTCCGGTTTGCAACACTATGCAAAACGAATGAATCAGAACCACCAGTCGAACTGGTGGTATGAGGAAGGCCCCTAAAAGGGGCCATTGGGTTAATGGTTATTTCTCGTTGTCAAACAAGCCCCGTTCCTGGTCACGCTCGTGTTTCTCCTGTT
>Ga0182745_1001283_pt1 | contig 24582 bp, 24 predicted proteins | sample eDN3rd30CKraftBY_FD_128523 | JGI IMG/M metagenome (GOLD analysis project Ga0182745, IMG submission 128523) | Enriched backyard soil microbial communities from Emeryville, California, USA - eDNA 3rd pass 30_C Kraft BY (version 2) (version 2) | ecosystem: Environmental > Terrestrial > Soil >... | reverse complement strand
TCCCCGCCGCCGACGCCACCTGGTCGGACGAGCGGCTCGACGAGCTCGCCGACGCGACGGGCATCGGCCGCTGGGGCGTGCGCACGCACCTGTGGGGCGAGCCGGAGGTGCTCGATGTGCACGAGCGCCGCATCCGCGAGGCCTGGTCGGCGATCGAGGGCTCGCGCGTCGACACCTGGAAGACCTACACGGCCGACAACTGGGACGACCTGCAGGACGCGGGCTTCATGGACAAGATCGGCGGCGGCGTCCCGACGATGATGATGGTGGAGCGGATGCCGGACTTCGTCGGGCACATCGGCTTCAGCCCCGTCGTGCCGCTCGTCGGGGCCGAGGTCGAGAAGGTGTCCAACATCATCAAGGAGAAGGTGATCGCGGCGACCGGCGGCAACTACACCTCGGCGATCTTCCCGACGAACGACCGCTCGGCGATCATCGTGTCCTCGCTGATCATGAACCGGGACGACGAGGCGAGCGTGCACGCCGCGTTCGCCACCGCGAAGGATCTGCTCGTCACGCTGTCGGCGCTCGGCTACGGCGAGTACCGCGCGCACCTGGACTTCATGGACGACGCGAGCGACCAGTACGCCTTCGGCGACCATGCCTACAAGCGGTTCGTGACCGCCATCAAGGACGCGGTCGACCCGAAGGGCATCCTCTCCCCGGGCCGTCACGGCGTCTGGCCCGCCCGCTACCGCGACTGATCGCGTTCTGACACCCGGTTTGCCCCGGTGCACGCTGTTTGAAGGGCGTGCACCGGGGCAAAGGGCGTGCGAGAACGCGATTCCCTCGTGCGATACGGTGGTGCGCCGGCAGAAGGGAGAGCAGATGACCGAAGCCGAAACCGCGCCGCCGACCCGCTGGAAGCGGAACGTCGTGCTCTTCCTCACCGGGCAGATCTTCTCCATGTTCGGCTCGATGCTCGTGCTCTACGTGATCATGTGGCACCTGACGCTCGAGACGAAGTCGGGCGTCGTCATGACGCTCGTCGTCCTCATCGGGATGCTGCCCGAGGCGATCGTGTCGATCTTCGGCGGCGTCTGGGCGGACCGGCTCAACCGCAAGCGACTCATCATCCTGGCCGACGGGACGATCGCGATCGTCACGGTCGTGCTCGCGTTCATCATGCTCGGCGGATACCAGGAGCTCTGGATCATCCTGCTCATCTCCGGCATCCGCTCGTTCTTCGCGGGCATCCAGCGGCCGGCCGCCTCCGCGCTGCTGCCGCAGCTCGTCCCGGCCGAGCAGCTGCTGCGGATCAACGGGATCTTCCAGGGGCTCATGGCCGGCATGATGATCCTCGCGCCGGCCGTCGCCGCGGCCATCTACGCGACGTGGGGCATCGTGCCGGCGTTCTTCATCGACGCGGTGACCGCGGCGATCGGCATCGGCTTCCTGCTGCTCATCCCCGTCGCGACGGTTCGGTCCGGCGAGGGACGCAGCTACTTCGGCGATCTGCGCGACGGGCTCCGGTACACGTTCACCCACCCGCTCATCCGCTGGGCGCTCGGCGTCCTCGCGGTCGTCATGCTGCTCGGCGCGGCGCCGTCGTTCCTGACGCCGCTGATGATCGCCCGCAGCTTCGGCGAGGAGGTGTGGATGCTCACCGCGAACGAGATCGCCTTCAGCGTCGGGATGCTCGCCGGCAGCGCCATCATCGCGGCGTTCGCGCCGAAGCTGCGGCGACTCGTCGTCGTGGTGGCGACGATCGCGGTCGTCTTCGGCGCGATCAACATCGGGCTCGGGCTCAGCCCCAACATCTGGGTCTTCATCGCGTTCATGCTGCTCTGCGGGCTCGCGATCCCGATCATGCAGACGCCGCTGACGACGCTCTTCCAGCTCAAGGCCGACCCCGAGTACCTCGGTCGGGTGTTCGGCCTCGTCGGCGTCGTCATGTCGCTTGCGATGCCGCTCGGCATGGCGCTCTTCGGCCCGTTCGCGGACGTCGTGTCGATCGAGTCGCTGCTCATCGCGGCCGGCATCGCGACGTTCATCGTGATGGGCATCGCCATGCTGCTGCCGAGCGGTCGCCGCGCCATGCGCGAGGGCGTGGTCCCGGCGGGCACCGCTCCCGAGCTCCCCCTCGACTCCCGGCAGCCGCACCCGTAGCCGACGCTCAGCGCGCCGAGAACCCTCCGTCGGCGAGGACGACGGCGCCGGTCACAAACGAGGCGCGCGACGAGGCGAGGAACGCGATGACCTCCGCGATCTCCTCCGGCTGCGCGACACGACCGATCGGGTGGAGCCCGGCGATCTCCGCCCAGGCCGCGTCCTCGAGGTGGTCGAGCAGCGGCGTGCGCACATAGCCGGGCGCGACCGCGTTGACCCGCACCCCCGAGTCACCGGCTTCGAGCGCCGCGGTCTTCGTCAGGCCGGCGAGCGCGTGCTTGCTCGAGTTGTATGCGGCCGTGTACGCCTGACCGTTGACCGAGGTGATCGAGCCGGTGACGACGATCGACCCGCTGCCCTGCGGGATCATGTGACGGAGCTGGCTGCGCAGCGCGTAGTACACGCCGATGAGGTTGACCTCGATGACCTGCCGCCAGATCGCCGGATCGCTCTCCGTGATGGGGCCGAACTCGCCCGTGATCCCGGCGTTGTTGACCGCGACGTCGAGCCCGCCGAAGGCCTCGAGCGCGAAGCGCACCGCAGCCTCGGCCTCCTCGAGCACGGAGACGTCCTGGCGGAATGCGCGGGCGTCGCCGCCGGCGGCGACGATCGAGGCGACCACGTCCTCCGCCGCCTCGAGCCGGATGTCGCTGACGACGACCCCGGCTCCCCGCTGCGCGAGATGCATCGCCGTCGCGGCACCGATCCCGGACCCGCCGCCGGTGACGAGCGCGACCTGTCCCTCGAAGTCCTTCATCATAGAGTCCCTTCGGCCCTCGAACCGAGGTCAGTGATCGAACGCGATGATGCCGCAGACGTCGTCGAACGCGCCCGAGCGGTCGCGGGCGAGGTCGAGCTCGGCGACGTCGTAGGTACGCGTGACGAGGCCCTCGGCCGAGAGCAGTCCGCGCTCGATCATCTCCGTGTAGCGCTGGAGGTCCGAGCGCATGTGGACCTGGCCGTTCTGCGAGGAGCGGATCTGACGCGACTGCAGCGCCGTCTCGACCTGCGGGATCGTCAGCTGCGCGCCGCCGATCTCGAAGCCGGTGTAGACGACCCTCGCCGCACGGCGTGAGGCCAGCAGCGCGAGGCGCTGCGCCGCCGTCGGGCCCGCCGCCTCGAGAGAGACGTCGACACCACGACCGCCCGTCAACCGCTTGACCTCGGCGACCGCCTCGTCGGCGAGCTCGTAGTCGCGCCCAGGGGTGATGATCGCGTCGGCGCCGAAACGCTCGGCGAGCTTCGCCCGGCCCTCGTGCCACTCGACGACGATGATCTGCGACGCGCCCGCGAGCCGCGCGGCCTGAACCGCCCAGAGGCCGAGGTGCCCGGCCCCGACGATCGCGACCGACTCGCCCGGCTTGACCTGAGCGACGTTGAAGATCGAGCCGACACCGGCGGTGATCCCGCAGCCGAGCATCGAGAGCGTCACCGAGTCGAGGTCCGACTCGATCGGGAAGATCTGGTTCATCGAGATCGACATGAACTCGGCGTATCCGCCGACGCAGCCCGCGCAGGAGATCTCCGCGCCGTCATCGCCGACCGCGATGTCCGGGTAGATGCCGCCGAGGTCGAACAGCTCGCCGCACTGCCAGACCTCGCCGATCGAGCAGTAGTAGCAGTGACCGCACTCCGGCGTCCCCGGCACGGAGACCCGCTGGCCGATCTTGAAGCCCTCGACGTCGGCGCCCATCCAGACGATCTCACCGATCGAGGCGTGGCCGAGGATCGTCGGCGGGATCTTGTAGAGCTGGCCCTTCCAGTTCTTCACGTCGGTCGAGCAGAACGGCGAGGCGTGCGTCTTGACGATGACCCGCTTCGGGTCGTCCGTCTTCCACTCGACCTCTTCGATCGAGAACGGCTCGTTGATGGTCCGCAGTACGCCGGCCCTCCCGCGAATGGTCATGAGTCCTCCAGGACGGGGTACTTGAGCCAGCCCTCCTTGACCTTCGCCTGGCGCGCCTCGACGATGGGCCACCAGTCGGGATGCGTCGCCGCGTACAGGTCGTCGTGCTTGATCGCACGGACCGCGATCCGCCCCGCGGTGAGCGGGCGGATGAACCGCATGTCCTTCGCGAAGCCCTGCTCGATGTCGACGTCCTCGAGGCCACCCTCGAGCCCGGCCGGCCGGTTGCGCGAGGACGTCCCGATGTTCGTCGAGACGGTGCCGGGCGCGAGGAGCGTCACGTGCACCTTCGAGCCGTCCTCCTCGAGCTCGAGCGCGAGCGTCTCGGTGATCGCGGCGACCGCATACTTGGAGGCGTTGTAGATCCCGCCGTTCGGCGCCGCGTTGAACGATGCGACCGAGCCGGTGTTGAGGATGTGCCCGCCGTCGGGGTTCGCCTCCAGGGCCGGCAGGAACGCCGTGACACCGTGGATGACGCCCCACAGGTTGACCGAGAGCACCCACTCCCAGTCCTTGAGGGTGAGATCCTTCATGCGCGCGAAGGGCCCGACCCCGGCGTTGTTGACGACGATGTCGACCCGGCCGAACTGGGCGAGGACCGCGTCGCGCAGCGCCTCGACCGACTCGATCTTCGTGACGTCCACGAGAACGCCGGTCGCGCCGATCTCGGCGGCCGTCCGGTCGAGCGCGCCCTGCTCGATGTCCGCGATGACGACTGTCGCGCCTTCCTCGATGAGCGCCTCGGCGATGCCGCGGCCGATGCCCGAGGCACCGCCCGTGACGACCGCGACCTTTCCTGCGATCTCGGTCATTCGCTGTGCTCCTCATCCTGATGCGGACGGTCCTCGTCCGACATGATCGGGTACTTCTCGTGCGCGGCGACGATGCGGGCGTGGCGCTCGCGGATCGGGCCGACGATGTCGGGGTGGGTCGGCGCGTACAGGTCGTCGTGCTCGATCGCGCGCGCGACGATGCGCCCCGCGGTGATCGGGTTGATCCAGCGGACGTCCTGGTTGATGACCTTCGAGATGTCCGCGTCGTGGAGCGCGCCCTCGAGCCCGGACGGCCGGTTGCGCGACGACGTGCCGATGTTCGTCCGCACCATCCCGGGCGCGAGGTAGGTGACGCGCACCTTCGAGCCGGACTCCGCGAGCTCGTCGGAGAGCACCTCGGCCAGGCCGAGCACGCCGAACTTCGTCACCGAGTACGAGCCGATCGTCGGCTGCGCGATGAAGCCGGCGTTCGACCCGGTGATCTCGATGTGGCCGCCGTCCGGGTTCGCCTCCAGGACCGGGAGAAATGCGTGGACCCCGTGGATGACGCCCCAGAGGTTGACGCCGAGGATCCACTCCCAATCCCCGAGCGTGAGGTCCTTGATGAGGCCGGACGGGCCGACGCCGGCGTTGAGGCAGACGATGTCGACCCGGCCGAAGCGCTCGAGGACGAAGTCCTTGAGCGCCTCGACCGACTCGGCCTTCGATACGTCGACGACTCGCCCTTCGACTCGGGCTTCGCCCTCGCTCAGGGACCGGTTAGTCGCTCCCTGAGCGAGCGGAGCGAGTCGAAGGGCGTCCACCGCGGCATCGAGGGCATCCTGCTGGATGTCCGCGATGACGACCGTCGCACCACGCTCGAGCAGTGCCTCGGCGATGCCGCGGCCGATGCCCGAGGCACCGCCCGTGACGACGGCGACCTTCCCTGCGATGCTCGTCATCAGTGCCCGGTGGTGAAGAGGTGCTTCGGGTCGTACTTCTCCCGCACCGCGGCGAGCCGCTTCGCGACCTCGGGCGACCACAGCTTCTTCCAGAGCTCGTCGTCGGGGGAGCCGGCCCAGTTGTAGTTCGTCTCCGCGCCGATCCACCGCTCGAGCGCGGGGTAGAGCGTGTCGCGAGCCGTCGGGAACGCCTCGGCGAAGAGCTCCTCGACCGGCGTCGCGATCGTGAGCAGGTGGTAGGGCTGGCGAGCGCCGCCGATCGAGTTCTTCTTGTTCGCGCCCGCCTCGTGGATCGCGCCACTGTTGCCCCAGAAGCGCACCTCGGTCGCGACGAACGGGATGTCCTTGCCGTCGCCCGCGAGCCCGAGCAGCGCGGTCGCGAAGTCCTGGTCGATGTCGACCAGCCCGGCACCGTGGACCGCCATGGGGAGCGGGCCGTCGGGGTCGAGGTGGATGAGGCCGTGCTGGTCCGCCGCGAGGAGGGTGAGCGTGTCGTGGTAGACCTCGCCGGCCGCGCGGATCGGCGCGATGACCTCTTCGCCCTTCGCCGCGTTCTCCTCGTCGGTCGCGTCGACGTCGAGGTACGCGTAGCGCACGTGCAGCACCGTCTTGCCCGCGAAGATCTCGGGGACGCCGACCGGGGGGAAGCGCACGATGTTCGCCGAGGTGTTCGCCTCGCGCGGCAGCGTCTTGGTCCAGTCGATCCAGGCGCGGTAGACCGGCTCGATCGAGTCGCCGACGAAGAACAGGCCGCCGCCGTAGACGTGCTGGTGCTCGTACGCCTGGATCGTCACCTGGGTGACGAGCCCGAAGCCGAGCTTGCCGCCCTTGAGCGCCTGGAAGAGGTCGGGATAGGAGTCCGCGGTGACGACCTTGAGCTCGCCATCGGCGGTGACCAGGTGGTACTCGATGATGGTGTCGGCGACGATGCCGAGCGTGCGGCTGAGGGGTCCGACGCCGCCGCCCATCGACAGGCCGACGATGCCGACGCTCGGGCTCGAGCCGGTGAGGGCGAGCAGGCCCGCCTCGCGCACCTGCGGAAGGATCTGGAACCAGCGCAGGCCCGCGCCGACCGTGAACGTCTTCGCGTCCTTGTCGATCGTGAGCTCGTTCATCCGGTGCGTGCGCAGGTAGATGCCCTCGGTGAGCGGGCGGTACTGGCCGTGGCCGGTCGCGCCGATCGTGATGGGGAGGCTGTGCGCAGCCGCGAACTTGACGACCGCGACGGCGTCGTCCTCGGTCACGATACCGATGACGAAGTCGGTGTCGATCTTCGATGCGGCGTTGTAGCCGGCCGCCTCTTCGGCGTAGCCGTCCTCGCCGCGTGCGAAGACGACCGCCTCCGGGCTGAGCTTGGCGCGGAGTTCCGCTACGGCGCTGTCAGGTACTGCTCCCATTGCTTCATGCTCCTTCGTTGGATGCCTGATCTATTTCTACCGGTTCCGCTACCGCTCGCGCTGGGCCGACGGCCAGATGCCGTGCCTGCCGGGCGAGAGGATCCCGTTCGGGTCGACCGCGTCCTTGATCTTCTCGACGAAGCGGCGATAGGCATGGTCGCCGAACGAGTACTGCTCGGACGCCTCGTCCATGAAGTCGAGGTGCGCGCGGTACTCGCCGTAGCCGAGCTTCGCCGCCTCCCGGACCATGAGCTTGACCGCGTCGAACGCGGTGCGCCAGCTGTCCTCGTCGACCGTGCTGAAGTTGAGGCCCGACACGAGCACGGTGCTGCGCTCGCTGACCGTGCACAGCCCCGCGACGAAGTTCACCCCCACCTGATCCTCGGCGATGTGCTTCAGCAGGTTGACGACCTCGCGGACCTTCGTGCCCTCGAGCGGGACGACGGGCGAGAACCCGATGTGCCCGATGTTGTCCGGGCGCCCCTCGAGCATGTCGAGGTTCGGGATGCCGGCCTGCACCTTCGGGATGAAGTCGGCGATCTCGTGCCAGTTCTCGCGGGTGTAGACGCCGTACTCGTCGACGCGGCTGCCCTCGATCGCGCTCCATGCCTCCTTGATGCGCTTGACATGCTGCTCGACGACGACCGCGTCGCCCCAGACCGCCGTGCGCTGTCCCCATCGACCGACGCCGGTCGAGTCCGCGATCTCCTGGAGCGCCTCGTCGGAGAGGGTGCCCTCGTGCGCCCGCATCTTGCCGAGGATCTCGGGGAAGTGCGAGGAGAGCGTGATCGTGTTCTGCATGACCGGGACGCCCCGGATGATGCCCTGCAGGCGCAGCTCACGGGTGATGTCGATCGCCTGCTCGAGGTCCGAGTCCTTCGGCGCCATGAGGTAGAGCGGCGCATACGCCTCCGGCTTGCGCATGAGCCAGTAGCCCATTCGCGTGACGATGCCGAAGTTGGACTGGACGAAGAGGGGGTCGAGGACGGGGCCGAGCCCGCGCTTGTAGACGTGCCAGGACTGCGAGTCCGGGAGCGCCCCCATGCCGGTGCGCAGCAGCGAGCCGTCCGCGAGGACGACCTCCATGCCGGTCGGTGCCTGGTAGTCCATGCCCTGCGGGAGATAGGTGACGCCCGAGTCGAGCGAGTTGCCGATGACGGAGCCCCAGCCGAGGTCGGGGACCGAGACCATGAGGTCGTGACCGCCGGCCTGGATCGCGTCGTACAGGTCGAACCAGCGCACGCCCGGCTCGACGACCGCGTAGGCGAGCTTCTCGTTGATCTCCAGGACTCGGTTCATCCGGCGCAGGCTGATCAGGATCGAGCCCTTGACGCGCGGGCTCGGCCCGCCGTAGCCGTAGTTGCGGCCCTGCGACGACGTCCAGACCGGGATGCCGACCTCGTTCGCGATCCGGACGACCGCCTGGACCTCCTCGGTCGAGGCCGGGTAGACGACGGCGGACGAGTCGAACGAGCGGTCCTGCTCGTACCAGTACGGGTCGCGGTACTCGTCGCGGTCCTCGCGGCTGGTGAGGACGGCCTCGTCGCCGAGCGCGTCGCGCAGTCGCTGCTCGATCGCCGGGTCGAGCGGCGGCGCGCCGACCAGGTCGGCGCTCACCGCAGACCCCGCTTGCGCGCCTCGTCGAGCAGGATGGGCGCGGCCTCCGTGACCGCGTGGATCGAGAGGGTCATCGCGATCTCCAGCACCTCCATGAGCTCCTGCGCCGTCGCGCCGTAGCGGATCGCGTTCTCGATGTGCAGCCGTCCACCCGACGTGTAGAGGTGGGTCGCCGCGAAGTCGAACGCGATGTAGATGAACTCCTTCTGCTTCGGGCTGAGCGGCCCGGAGACCCACGGGACCGAGGAGAACTCGGTGTAGGCGTCGAAGAACTCGGGGGCGAGCTCGAGGATCTCGTCCCAGAAGGGGTGCCAGTAGCCGCGCTTCTCGGTGAACTCCGCCTTGAGCCGCTCCTGGTACTCGGTGAGCGGCGCCGGACCGGTCCGCTTCCCCTCCTGCTCGAGGACGTCGACGAGGATCGGCACGCCGATGTTGAGCGCGTGGATGCCGAGCGTCGCGGCGCACTCGAGCACCTCCATGATCTCCTCGACCGTGGCGCCCGCGTCGAAGCAGGCGGCGATGTCCTGGCGCAGGGCCGGGGTGTAGAGATGCGTCGCATTGGCGTCGACCGCGAGCCGGATGAACGACTGCGTCTTCGCGTCGAGGGCGCCGGTCTGCCGCGGGGCGTCCTCGAGCTTCCGATATGCGGCGAGGAACGCGGGATCGAGCTCGCCGATCGCGGCGAACGCCGCCTCGTCGCGTGCCATCTCAGTCCTCCTCGAGTCCGGCCGGGTGCTCCCGGAGCCACTTGGCGACCGCCGTGTGGTCGGCGCCGGCGCCGAGGTCCTCGACGGCCTTCGTCCAGTGCGCGACGGCGACGTCGCTCAGCGTGGAGGGCGTGCCGAGCGAGTGCGCGAGGCCGGTCGCGATCTTCATGTCCTTGAGCATGAGCGAGATGCCGAAGCCGGCGTCGTACGTCTCCGGGACGATGAAGGTCGGCCACTTGTACTGCGTCGAACCGGACCGGCCGCTCGACGCGTTGATGACCTCGAGCATGACGTTCGGGTCGAGACCGAACTCGATGCCGGTGAGCATCGCCTCGCTCGAGCCCCAGAGGTGGATCGCGGACATGAGGTTGTTGATCGCCTTGAGCGCGTGGCCGGCGCCGATCGCGCCGACGTGCGTCGGCCTGCCGAGTGCGGAGAGCACCGGCTCCACCTCGGCGAAGGTCTCCGCCGGGCCGCCGACCATGATCGCGAGCGTGCCGTTCTCGGCGCCCTTGACCCCGCCCGAGACGGGCGCGTCGATGAGCCGCGAGCCCGCGGCCTCGACGGTCGCGGCGAGCTCGCGCGTGCGCAGCGGCTCCGAGGAGCTCATGTCGACGAACAGCGCGCCCGGCTTCACCTGCGGCAGCACGTCCGCGACGACCGCCTCCACGATGTCGGAGTTGGGCAGCATCGTGATGATGACGTCGGCGCCGTCGACGGCCTCGACCGCCGTCGCCGCCGGCTTCCCGCCGACCTCCGCGAACCGCGCGCGCGCGGCCTCGGCGACGTCGAAGCCGTGCACCTCGTAGCCCGCCGCGACGAGCCGGGTCGTCATCGGGGAGCCCATGTTCCCCAGGCCGATGAACGCGATAAGGGCGGCCATCAGAGCTCCCCCGCCGCCTTCATCTCCTCGAGCTTCGCCTCCGCGATGCGGAACGACTCGAGCGATGCGGGGACCCCGACGTAGATCGCGACCTGGAGGAGCACCTCCTGGATCTCCTCGATCGTGACGCCGTTGCGGATCGCGCCGCGGACGTGGACGCCCAGCTCGTGGCCGCGGCCCAGCGCGGAGAGCATCGCGAGATTGATGAGGCTGCGCGTCGTGTCCGGCAGCCCGTCGCGGGTCCAGATCTCCCCCCAGCAGTACTCGGTCACCAGCTCCTGGATCGGGCGCGCGAAGTCGGAGGTCTGCTCGAGCGAGCGCTCGACGTGCGCCGCTCCGAGCACCTGCTTGCGCTTCGCAAGGCCGGCCTCGAAGGTCTCCTTGTGCGTCCTGGTGTCGTCAACCATGTGGTTCGCCTGTCTGTTCTCTATGTGGTTTGTTGGTCGCTTACGCCTCGTGGAGGCGGATGTGCCCGGATACGTCGCCGATCGCGTCGACGACGGTGTTGCTGATCTCGTCCGCGTAGCCGAGCGCGTTCGCGAGCCCGAAGCTCGCGAGCGGTCCGGAGGCGTTGAGCGAGGTGACGCCGAGCTCGTGAAGGTGGTCGACGTAGAGCACGACGTCCTTCGTCATGAGCGCGTTCGTCAGACCGCCCTTGAGGTAGTCGCCGTGGATGATCTTGGGGAAGCGGTTCTGCGTCGCGAAGTTGACGCCCGAGGAGCTGTTGAGCACGTCGAGCACCGTCTGCAGGTCGAGGCCCGCCTTCTTCGCCGCGACCATCACCTCGGCGGTCGCGGACAGCGCGATCGCGTTGAGGAAGTTGTTGAGCAGCTTCGTCGAGTGGCCGGCGCCCGGCCCGCCGAGGAGGAAGACGTTCGTGGCGAAGTGCGCGAAGGTCGGCTGCACCTGCTCGAGTGCCGCGGCTGAGCCGCCGACCATGAGCGTGAGCGTCCCCTTCTCGGCCGCGGCCGCGCCGCCCGAGATGCCCGCGTCGAGGTACTCGACGCCGAGCTGCTGGAAGCGCGCGTGGATGGCCTGCGTCGAGCTCGGCGCGGCGGTCGAGAGGTCGACGACGATCTGCCCCGGACGCAGCGCCGCGATGAACGCGTCGTCGAGGACGACCTTCTCGACGACCTTGCTGTCGGGGAGGGAGAGCAGGACGACGTCGGACTCGGCGACGACCTGGACGGCCGACTCGGCGGGGGTCGCACCCGCGCCGATGACGGCATCGCGGTTCATGTCGAAGCCGAGGACGGCGACCCCGCCGTCGACGATCCGGCGGGTCATGCGCCCGCCCATGTTTCCGAGTCCGATGAATCCGATCGACAAGGTCATGACGTTCTACTCCCGATGGTCGATGCGATTCCGGCGAGCGGGCCGTCCTCGATGCGGTTGAAGCGGTTGAGGGTGTCCGGATCGTGGCCGGGCACGAGGTGCCGGACCTCGCCGGCCTCGACGAGCGCGCGGATCCGGTCGAAGCCCGAGTACATCTGCGGCAGGTCGGCGACGAAGGCGAACGGCAGATCCGCGTCGTACTCCTCGTAGTAGTGGATCGTGTCGGACGCGAGGAGCACCGGCCCGTCGGAGGTCTGGACCTTGACGACGCTGATGCCGGGCGTGTGCCCGCCGAACTCGATGAGCTCGATGCCCGGCGCGACCTCGATCGATCCGGAGAACGTCATGACCCGGCCCGCGTCGTACGCCGCTCGGAGCGCGTCGATCTCCTCGTCCTCGGTCGACCAGGCGAACTGCGCACGGCGGCCCATCGGGCTGTCCCAGAAGTCGTACTCGGCCTGCGCGATGAGGATCCGCGAGTTCGGGAACTTGTCGAGGTTGCCGATGTGGTCGTAGTGGGCGTGCGTGACGATGATCGTCTGCTCCGCCGACATGTCGATGCCGAGAGCGGCATAGATGTCCTCCGGCGCCTTCACCCAGCTGCGCTTGCGGTTCTCGCCGCCTGCGACGGAGAACCCGACGTCGACGAGGATCGTGCGCTCGGCGTTGCGGATGATCCAGACGAAGTAGTCCATCCCGATCGGCCCGTCGGGATGACCGTAGATGCCGTAATTGAGATACACCTCCGCGCGGTGGCCCTGCCTGGTGCCGTACTGCGCGATGACGACCTCGTACTCGTCGGATGCTCCGGGCAAGGCTCAGGCCCCCTCTGCGCCGCTGCCGGCGACCGGCGGCCAGGTGTGCTTGCGCTCCTCCATGAGCGTGCGCAGCGACTTCGGCTGATGCCCGGTGAAGCGCTCGACGACGTCGGTCGTGACCGCGAGATGCCCGTCGCGGATCATGCGCCCGAAGCTGACCATGCCGTCGCTCGACCACGGGACGGGCGAGTTCGTGAAGTCGCCCGTCGCCGAGTCGCGGGGCACGCCGAGCGAGTCCCACATCGCGTACATCGCCTCGTCGTCGAGGTCGACGTGCGCGACCTGCGCGCCGGAGAGCTCGATGATGAGCTCGGTCACCTCGAGATAGGTGAGCAGCTCCGGACCGGTGACCGCGTATCCCGTGTTCGGCTCGCCGAGGCCCTGCAGCACCTTGGCTCCGACCTCCGCGACATCCTCGCGGGCGACGAAGCCGACCTTGCCGTCGGCGCTGTTGCCGATGCTCTGGCCCGTGGTGATGGCGATCGCCGCCTGGTTCTCGGCCATCGCGTCGGCGTACTGGTTGTTGCGCAGGAAGTTGTAGGGGATGCCGGACTCGATGATGAGCCGTTCGGTCAGCTTGTGATCCGCGACCTCGACGGAGTTGACCTCCGGTCGCTCGGCGCCGTTGAACGACGTGTAGACGATGTGTCCGACGCCCGCCTCGATCGCCGCCTCGACGGCGTTCGTGTGCTGCACCTGCCGCGTCGGCCCCGCGTCCATGCCGGACACGAGGAAGAGGTGGTCGGCGCCGTCGAATGCGGACACGAGCGACGCCTTGTCGTTGTAGTCGGCCTCGCGCGCGTCAGCGCCCTTGGCGCGCCAGACGGCGAGCGCCTCGGGGCTGCGGCTCGTCACCCGGATGTCCGAGGCGGGCACGCCGTCGGCGAGCAGGTTCTCCGCGACGGCATTGCCGATGTAGCCACCCACCCCGGTGACGACGTACTGGGTCATGCGTTGTTTCTCCCTTGAAACTCTCTCTGCATTGTATGACAATCGGACGCTCAGCGGATTGCGGGGAACTACGCGCCTCCGAAGGCGGTGAGGATCTCGCGGTCGAGATCGGCCGGGTCCCAGAGACCCGCGCCGCCGCCGAATCGGTTCGTGTTCTGCACGCTCGCGCCGCCGTCGACCGAGAGCACCGCGCCGGTCACATACGACGCATCGTCGGAGAGCAGGAACGCGACGGCCGCGGCGACCTCGTCGGGCTCGCCCGCCCGGCGCAGCGGCGAGGTGCTCGCCCGCTTCCTCATGTCGGCGATGCCGGCCTCGCCGAAGATCGGGGTCGGGACGATGCCGGGCGCGACGCCGTTGACCCGGACGCCGATCGGACCGCCATAGACCGAGGCGCCGTGGATGAGGCCGGTCACGCCGTGCTTCGAGGTCGTGTAGGCGAGCAGATCGTGCGCGCCGCGCAGCGACGCGATCGACGCGGTGATGACGATCGAGCCGGTCCGGCCCGTCTCGATGAGGTGGCGGAACGCGGCACGCGTGCCGAGGAAGGGGCCGCGGAGGTTGACGCCCATCACGGCGTCCCACTCCGAGACGGTCGCGTCGGTCAGCTGGATGTTCGGCGTGCCGGCGATGCCCGCGTTCAGGTGGTGCAGGTCCGCGGAGCCGTAGGTCTCGATCGCCGCGGTCATGTACGCGTCGACCCCGGCCTCGGTCGAGACGTCCGCCCCGACGCCGATCGCCTCGCCTGGGAGGGCCGCCGCGGCCGCCTTTGCGCGATCCTCGTCGAGATCGACGACGACGAGCTTCGCGCCCGCCTTGGAGAGGCGCTCGATGACCGCCGTCCCGATCCCACCGACTGCGCCGGTGACGATCGCCACCTTGTCCGCCAGGCCCGCGTACGTCATCAACACGTCTCCGATCGCGTTCCCCGGCGCCGCGCGGGGACTGCTTCGTCCGCGCAGCTATCAACCGGGATTGTCTGACGATAGTATACGGATACACCCATCGGCCCTGGCGGCCTGGCGCAACGCAGCGAGGCGTGAGCCGGTGCTCCTCGGGTCGACACTATGATCGGCCCATCCCAGGCTTTGGAGGAGGCGAGATGGTCAACACGGCGAACGCGCTCTCCGATGCATGGGCCGGCAATCCCGTGGACCGCGTGGCGGCCCCCCTGCGAGAGCAGGTGATCGGCGCGCTGCGCGCGGCGATCCTCGACTTCCGCCTCACCCCCGGTCAGCGCCTCGTCGAGCGCGAGCTCATCGAGCAGCTCGGAGTCTCCCGCACGACCGTGCGCGAAGCGCTGCGCGAGCTCACCTCCGAAGGCCTCGTGACCGTCGTCCCGCAGCGGGGCGCGATCGTCTCGGCACCCTCGCTCGCCGAGGCCGAGGACCTGTACGAGATCCGCGCCGTGCTCGAGTCGCTCCTCGTCGAGCGCTTCGTCGAGCGAGCGAGCGACGAGCAGATCCAGCGCATGGTCGACGCCGTCGACGACTTCGCGCGGCTGACCGCGGGATCGAACGACATCCGCGTCATCCTCGACTCGAAGGACGGCTTCTACGAGGCGATCGTGGCGGGCGCCGGCAGCCCGGCGCTGCAGAGCATCGTCGAGAGCCTCCAGGCGCGGGTCCGGCTGTTGCGAGCGACCTCGATGGGCGAGCCGGGCCGCACGGACGAGATCGTCGGGGAGCTGCGCCGGATCGCCGACGCGGCCCAGGCGCGCAAGGCGGCCGAGGCGGCGCGCGCCTGCGCGGCGCACGTCCGCAATGCCGCGAAGACCGCCCTCAAGCAGCTGCGCGCCGCCGAGTCGCAGACCGACTGACGCACACCACTCGATTCAAATCGCGCATCGTCGCGCGACCGAAGGGAGCACCATGTCCGAGCCCGTCGTCATGATCGTCCGCGCCATCCCCAGGCCGGGGCAGACCCAGGCCGTGCTCGACGTGCTCACGGAGCTCGTGCCGATCGTCCACGACGAGGCGGGCTGCGAGCTCTACTCCCTCCACGTCCACGAGAACGGCGACATCTACTTCATCGAGAAGTGGGCGAGCCTCGAGCTGTCGCAGGAGCACGGGCGATCGAGCTCGATCCTGCCGACCCTCGCCGAGCGGGCCTCGCCGCTGCTCGAGGGGATCCCGGAGATCATCGCCCTGACGCCGGTGCCGGCCGGTGGCGCCAAGGGCGCCCTCTGATCGTGGCCGACCGCGCGCTCGCCGAAAGCATCGCCGGCGAGCTCGGCGCCGAGCACGTCACGGCCGATCCCGCCGAGCTCGAGGACTACTTCGACCCGTTCCCAATCGGGGACCCGGACGAGTTCGGCCCGGCGCTCGCCGCCCGTCCCGGATCCGTCGAGGAGGTCCAGGCGGTCCTGCGGATCGCGCGCGAGACCGGGACCCCGGTGTGGACCGTCTCGCGCGGGAAGAACAACGGCTACGGCGGGCGCAGCCCGAGGCGGGCCGGCTCGATCGTGCTCCACCTCGAGCGGATGAACCGCGTGCTCGAGCTCGACACCGTCAGCGGGACCGCCCTCATCGAGCCCGGCGTGACGTTCTCCGACCTCTATGACGCGCTGCAGGCGGCGGGCGGCGAGTTCTGGCCCTCCGTCCCCGACCTCTCCTGGGGCTCGGTCGTCGGCAATGCGCTCGATCGAGGCATGGGCTACACCGCGTTCGGCGAGAACAACTCGGCGCTCGCCGGGCTCGAGGTCGTGCTCGCGGACGGCGACGTCGTGCGCACCGGCATGGGGGCGATGACCGGCAGCCGCTCCTGGCAGCTCTACCGTCCCGGCTTCGGTCCGTCGGTCGAGGGGCTCTTCTCCCAGTCGAACTACGGCGTCGTGACGAAGGCGGGCCTCTGGCTCATGCGACGGCCGGAGCGCTGGGCGGCGGTCGACATCGCGGCGTTCGGGGAGGACGACCTCGCGCCGCTCATCGACACGCTGCGGCCGTTCAAGCTCGACGGCACGATCCCCGGCACGGTCTCGACCGCCGACGTCACGGGCGTCGCGTCGTTCATCGCGCCGCGCGCGCACTGGGTCGAGGGCCGCGGCCCGCTGCCCGCCGACTTCACCGAGCGGCTCATGCGCGAGTTCGGACTCGGGCGGTGGAACATGCAGTTCCCGCTCTACGGCTCCCGCGGCGTCCTCGCCGCACGCGTCGCCGAGGTCAGGGCGGCATTCGAGCATGCGATTCCCGGCGCCCGCGTGTCGATCGCCGAGTACGACGGCGACACCCCGGCCGACGAGGTCCCCGAGATGCACCGCACGCGCGGCGGCATCCCGGGGATGTATGTCGAGCGCATGCCCTACTGGTGGGGCGGCCGCGGCGGGCACATCGCCGTGACCCCCGTCTCGCCCATCACGGGCGAGGACGCGCTGCGCCTGAACCGCATCGTGAAGCGCCGGTTCGACGAGTTCGGCGCCGACTGGTTCAGCGTGTTCTGCGGCCTCGGCCGGCACATGCTCAACATCGCGCAGATCATGTACGACCGCGATGACGCCGAGCAGGTCGCGCGGTCGCGGGAGCTCGCGCGCGTGCTGATCCGGGATCTCGCCGCCGAGGGCTACGGCGAGTATCGGGCGCACCTCGCGCTCATGGACGACGTCGCGAGCTCGTTCGACTGGAACTCGAACGCCCTCAACCGCCTGCACACGCGGCTCAAGGATGCGATCGACCCGGCGGGGGTGCTGTCGCCGGGCAAGTCGGGGATCTGGCCGGGCGACTCCGCGGCGTGAACACAGACAGCAAAATCAGGATCTTTTTGTAAAACTTGATCCTGGGATGCGGGTCACGTACTATCGTCCGACAATGCCGCAGGTGTCCGCGGCGATCCCCGTCTCGACGAAGAGAGAAGCACGCCTCATGATCACATCCGCCCTTCGCCGCGGAACGACCCGCGGCATCCTCATGGCGACGGCCGCCGTCGGCGTCGCCGCCCTCCTCACCGCATGCGCCAGCGGCACCCCGGCCCCGACGACCGAGCCGACGCAGGACGCGCCCACCACGACCGTCGACCCGCACTCGCCGGAGCTGGCGAGCATCAAGGTCACCGGCATCAAGGGCCCGGGCGTCGTCCCGCTCATCGTCGCCGCCGACAAGTTCAGCGAGCAGTACGGGCTCACGATCGAGTACGTGCCCGCCGACAACAGCGGCGTGGCCATCACCCAGGTCGTCTCCGGCGACGTCGCGTCGGCCAACGCCTCGTACTTCGGCGTCATCGACGCGATCGCCCAGGGCCTCCCGCTCGTCGTCGCGGCCGAGGGCTGGGCGTCGACGCCCGAGACCGGCTTCCTGATGGCACGCGCCGGCAGCGGCATCGAGGAGCTCGCCGACCTCACGGGCAAGACGGTCAACGTCATCTCGCTCACGAGCTCGCACGCGATCAAGCTGCGCGACTCGATGGTCGCCGAGGGCCTCGACCCCGACGAGGTCAACTGGGTCGAGCTCCCCTACTCCGAGGTCGCCGCCGCATTCGAGCAGGGTACGATCGACGCGTCGAGCGCCGTCGGCCCGACGCTCGCCGCCGTCCGCGGTGCCGGTGCGACGCCCGTGTTCGACTACGGGTCGGGCTCCTACGCGGGGATGGCCGAGTCCGGCTGGATCACCTCGACGACGTTCGTCGCGCAGAACCCGAACACGATCGCCGCGTTCCAGTGCGCCATCTTCGCCGCGCAGGGTGCGCTCAACACCGACCGCGCGCTCTACGAGGAGTACTTCCAGTCCTTCCTCGGCGCCCCCGAGGCGGCGGCAAAGGCGGACGTCATGCTCGACTTCCAGACGACCAACCGGATCGACGCGCTCAACCGCAACGTCGAGGTCTACGAGGCGAGCGGTCTGCTCGGGCAGTCGATCGACTTCGCCGACCACACGCTGGCCGCACCCACCAACTGCTGAGTCCAGTGACGACCACCGCTGCCCCGCGCCAGACGCGTCGATCCCCCCGGGTCGGCGCGATCTGGCGCGGGGTCGCGGGCGTCGCCGGTCTCGCGATCATCCTCGAGATCGTCTCCCGCTCGGGAATCGTCGATCAGAAGTACCTGCCGCCGTTCTCCTCGGTCATCGTCCGCGCGTTCACGCTCTGGGGCGACGAGACATTCCGCGCGGATGTCGGCGCGACGCTGCTGACCTACCTGCTCGGCCTGCTCATCTCGATCGTCATCGCGGTGCCGCTCGGTGCGCTGTTCGGGCTCTTCAACCCCGTCTACCGGGCCGCCCGCGCGCTCATCGAGCTGATGCGCCCGATCCCACCCGTCGCGCTCATCCCTCTCGTGCTGCTCATGCTCGGCAACGGCCTGGAGATGAAGCTCGTCATCGTCGTCTTCGCGGCGGTCTGGCCGATCATGTTCAACACGCTCTACGGCGTGCACGACGTCGACCCGCTCGCCAAGGACATGGCCCGCAGCTTCGGCATCCGCGGCTTCGGCGTCATCCGCCGGATCGTCGTCCCGTCGGCCGCACCATTCATCATCACGGGCATCCGCATCTCCTCGTCGATCGCGCTCATCGTCGTCATCACCGTCGAGCTCATCGCCGGCGGGGCGCAGGGCATCGGCGCCTTCATCTCCCGGGAGAAGGGCTCCTACGTCGACGTGGGCGAGACCTACCTCTCCGTCCTGGCGGCGACGATCATGGCCGGCATCATCGGCCTCGCCATCAACCTCCTCATCGGCTGGGTGGAGCGCCGCTACTTCGGCTGGGAGTCGACTGCGAGGGACGGCGTCTGATGACCGACACCAGCACCCGCGCCCTCGCCGCCCAGGCGACCCGCGCGACGACGACCCGCCCGCGGTGGCGACGAGCGCTCGTCTCGATCGCCTACTTCGTCATCCCGATCGCCGTCGTGATCGGCATCTGGCAGCTCGTGACCATGCTCAATCCGCCGGCGCCGTTCTTCCCGCAGCCGTTCGCGATCATCGCGAACCTCTGGGATCTCATGTTCGGCAGCCCGAAGGCGGTGCAGCAGGTCTTCTACGGGGAGTTCCTGCAAACCGTCGGCCGGATGGCGCTCGGCTTCGCCATCGGCGCGGTCTGGGGCGTCGTCGTCGGCACGATCATGGGCCTGTGGCGCGGGGCACGCGAGACGATCAACCCGATCGTGGAGTTCCTGCGCTCGATCCCCGCGACCGCGACGCTGCCGCTGTTCATCATCCTGCTCGGCGGGGGCAACGACATGCGCGTCGTCTTCATCGCGTACGGCGTCTCATGGTTCGTCCTCATCAACACGTCGGTCGGCGTCGGCTCGGTGCACAAGACGCTGCTCGACGTCGGCAAGGTCTTCCGCATCTCGCTGGCTCGCCGGCTCTTCCGGATCGTGCTGCCGGGGGCCATGCCGAAGATCTTCGCCGGCCTGCGCATCGCGAGCACCGCGGCGCTGCTGCTCGCGATCGTGTCCGAGTTCATGCTCGCCACCGACGGGGTCGGCTACATGCTGGTGCAGGCACAGGGCCGCTTCCAGCTGCTCAACATGTGGTCGTGGATGCTCGCGCTGGCGATCCTCGGCCTCATCATCAACACGCTGCTCGAATGGATCGAAGGCCGAATCCTCGGCTGGCATCGCCAGTCGAAGTCGCGCGCCTGAAGGTAGGGGACATGACCGAGAACACCACCGTCCAGGCCGCGCTCGTCGTCGATCACGTCTCGCACGTGTACGGCAGCGGACCGAGCGCGCATCACGCGATCTCCGACCTCGCGTTCTCCGTCCAGCCGGGCGAGTTCGTCTCGATCGTCGGCCCGTCGGGTGCCGGCAAGACGACCCTGCTGCGCACGCTCGCGGGCCTGCTCAAGCCGAGCGAGGGCGCCGTCATCGTCGACGGCAACCGCATCACAGGGGTCCCCCCGGGGATGGCGATGGTCTTCCAGGACTACAGCCGCTCACTGCTGCCCTGGCTCACGATCGAGAAGAACGTCGGATTCCCGCTCGAGGGCAAGAAGGTCACGAAGGCGGAGAAGAAGGCGATCATCCAGGAGTCGCTCGAGGCGGTCGGCCTCGGCGGCTTCGCGAAGCGCTACCCGTGGCAGCTCTCCGGCGGCATGCAGCAGCGGGTCGCGATCGCCCGCGCCCTCGCGTACCGGCCCTCGCTGCTGCTCATGGACGAGCCGTTCGCCTCGGTCGATGCGCAGACGCGCGAGGGCCTGGAGGACCTCGTGCTCAAGATCCGCGACACCTACGGCATGACGATCCTCTTCGTGACGCACGACATCGACGAGTCCGTCTACCTCGCCAACCGCGTGCTCGTCCTCTCCCGTCCCCCAGCCCGGCTCGCCGAGGACATCGTCGTCAACCTCCGCGAACCGCGCGACCAGATCACCACGCGCGAGGACCCCGAGTTCATCCGGCTGCGGGGCCACGTCGCCCGGCTCATCCACAGCGGCGGCAAGCCCGAATGAGCACCCACGCTCGCGCGGCAGTCCTGACCGCCTACCTCGAGCCGTTCGAGGTCGGCACGATCCGGATGCGCGAGCCGGGACCGCGCCAGGTGCTCGTCCGGACGGCGGCGGCGCCCTTCTGCTCGACCGACTGGATGGGCTGGAAGGCGATGCGCCGGACGATCCCGCCCGTCGTCCTCGGGCACACGGCGGTCGGCACGGTCGAGGCGCTCGGCTCCGAGGTGACGCACCTGTCGGTCGGGGATCGCGTGCTCGTCGCCGGCACGCCGCAGTGCGGTGAGTGCTTCTACTGCGGGATCGGGCGGCCCGACCAGTGCGACCTGCTCATGGGCGGCGCGCCGAACCCGGTCGTCGCGGACACGTCGGACGGGCGCGAGGTGCGCGCCGCGGGCCTCGTCGGCGCCTACTCGGAGCGGATGCTCGTCCTCGGCGTCCAGACGCATCGACTGCCGGACGATCTGCCGTTCGAGACCGCGTGCCTGCTCGGCTGCGGGATCTCCAGCGCGCTCGGTGCGATCGAGAACATCGCGCACGTCGAGCCCGGCCAGTCGGTCGCGATCGTCGGCCTGGGCCACATCGGCCTCTGGGCGGTCCAGGGCGCGCGGCTCGCCGGCGCCGGCGAGATCATCGCGGTCGACGGGCATCCCGGCCGGCGCGCGCTCGCGGCGTCGATGGGCGCGACCCGCCTCGTCGACCCGACCGCGGGCGACCCGGTCGAGGCGGTGCGCGCGCTCACCGAGGGCCGAGGCGCGGACGTCGTCATCGAGGCCGCTGGGCCGGAGATCGCGCAGCGGCAGGCGGTGCTCATGTCACGCCGGGCCGGGACCGTCGTCCTGATGGGCGTCCAACACGCGACGTCGGAGGTCATCCTCCCGCAAGGCCTCCTGACGACGACCGGCCGCGAGATCCACGGCTGCCAGAACGGCCGCATCACTCCCGACGTCGACTTCCCTCGGTGGATCGGCTACCTGCAGCGCGGCGAGCTCGACCCCTCGGCATTCGTCACTCGGACGTACCGCATCGATGAGGCGGATGCGGCGCTGCGCCGCTCGATGGCGCTCGACGACGTGACGGGCGTCTTCACCGAGTTCTGATCGCCCGCTGAGCACGTTGCTCCGGCAAGCGCGTCGAACTCGACGCTCATCCCCGACGAACGTGCTCAGAACGCGAGGCGGCCAGGGCATCCGCGAGCTCGGCGAGGATCGCGGCGGTGCGCGCGAGCTGGGCATCCGACGCCGTCGTGAGCGGTCCGAGGTGCTCCGCCCAGACCTCGCGGAACCGGTCGAGGTTCGCCTGCGCCTCGTCCGTCGGGTAGACGCGGACCTCGCGGGCGTCGCCGACGGCGTTCTCCTTGCGCGCGAGGCCCTTCTCGACGAGGGCCCCGATGCGGGTGGAGGTGTTGCTCTTGTGCTGGCCGAACGCCCGGGCGATCTCGGTCACCGTCGTGCCGGGCTGCTCCATGACGATGCGCATGATGTCCGCCTCGGAGCGGGTGATGTGCGTGACGCCCTCGCGCGGGACGGTCACCTCGTGCTGGAGATAGCGGAACACCTCGATGATCCGCTCGCCGATCTCGCCGAGGGACTCGGCGCGGGACGGCTGGGGCTGGGACATCGCTTGATTGTAGTCTCGGAGATATAGGTATAATATCTATAACCAGTCCGGAGGCGAGCGCCCCCACCGAACGGAGACGAAGATGTCCCTCCTCCAGGAGCGCCTGTCGACCTACCAGCCGACCGCCGAAGAGCTCATCGCGGCAGCGCGCGCGCTGCGCCCGCGCCTGCGGGAGCTGCAGGACGAGCACGCGCAGCTCGGCACCTACGGCCCGGAGATTCACGAGTACTTCGTCGAGCACCGCTTCTACGACATGCTCCGGCCGAAGCGCTACGGCGGGCTCGAGGTCGACCTCGAGACGTTCTTCCGGGTCTGCATCGAGATCTCCCGGGGCGACCCCGGCGTCGGCTGGTCGTTCGAGCTCGGCGCGAGCCACGCCTACCAGTTCGCGTCGCACTTCCCGCAGCAGTCCCAGGACGAGGTCTTCGGCTCGGCCTACCCGTTCATCTCGCCGTCGCGCGCCTTCCCGCTCAAGTCGAACGTGACGAAGGTCGAGGGCGGCTACCGCGTGAGCGGCCTGTGGGACTACAACTCGGGCTGCACCTACGCGACGCACACCATGCCCGTCGCGCCGGTCACGCTCGAGGACGGCACGGTCCAGCTCTGGATGTTCGTCATCCCGCGCGAGGAGTTCACGATCCTGAAGGACTGGGGCTTCGGCAAGACGATCGGCCTGCACGCCTCGAGCTCGAACTCGATCGAGATCGACGACGTCTTCGTCGCCGACCACAACGCGGTGCAGTTCAACTTCAAGGACATCGTCTGGGGCGACCAGGGCACGCCCGGCTGGCAGATCCACCAGAACCCGCTCTACCTCGGCCGCACCGCCGCCGTCTTCATCGCGGGCCTGACCCAGACCCAGGTCGGCAACGCGCTCGCCTGCATGGACGAGTGGCTCGACCTCATGGAGCGCGGCACGAGCTTCGCGCCCCGCGGCCCCCGCATGGAGTCGCAGTTCTACCACCAGTGGACCGGCGAGATCGTCTCCGCGGCGGAGGCGTCCGAGACGCTGCTGCTCGGCGCGATCCGCGAGTACATGCGGCTCAACGCCGCATGGACCGAGGGCGGCGCCGAGTTCACCGCGGCCGACGACGTGCGCATCCGGGGCCAGATCATCCGCGCCGCGCAGCTCGCGCAGCAGGCGATCGAGACCGCGTTCATGTACGGCGGCACCTCGTCCGTCGCGCTCGCCGGCAAGCGGATGGGCAAGTACTACCAGGACGCCGCGATGTACCGCACGCACATCGGCTACATGCCCGACGTGCTGCTGACGAACCTCGGCCGCGTGCTGAGCGGCCAGCCGCTCCAGATGTGACGACGCCCGGATCGCAGAACGACATGGGCGAGCCGCCTGCGTGGATCGCCGACAATTCCCTCGTACCGGACGAGTCGCGGTCGCAACCTCGGACAGCTGCGGGATCATCTTCCCGCAGCGCTGAGGCCTACTGAACCTTCGCGATCCAGTCGAGCACCGGCACGATCGCCTCGTCCGAGTTCTTCTCGAACATCATCGCGTGGCCGTTGCCGTGCACGCCGTGTTCCGCGAAGTTGACGAACTCGGCCGAGCCGCCCGCCGCGTTCACGTAGTCGGACATCAGGTGCCCCCACGACGTGAACGGCGAGGCCGCGCCGACCATGACGACGACGGGGATGCCCGCGAGGTTCGGGAGCTTGTAGGTCCCGGGCTCCGCGGCCTCGATCACGGTCGGATCGGTCACCGGCGGGTCGTAGGTGAGTGCCGCCTTGGCGAGGCCGTAGTCGAGCTTCATGCCGGGTCCGAACTCGCCGAACGGGGGGCCCATCGGCTCGATCGCGACGAGGCCCTTGACGAGCTCCGGCCGTGCGTCGGCGACGAGCCAGCCGGCCGGCCCGCTCGCCGAGTGGGTGACGAGGATCGCCGGCCCGATGCGGTCGAGGAGCCGCGAGATGCGATCCTGGTCGAGGCGCTGCGACTCGGCGAGGTCGGCGGGGAAGAACCCCATCCCGGCGACCATCTGGTCGAGCGTCGGGTCGCCGATTCGCTGCTCCCACACGCCCTGGTCGTGCCCGGGGATCTCGGCGGAGAAGAGGCCGAGCGCGAGCTCGTAGGCGAACATCGGGCCCGGCTCGCCGACGATCTCGGGGTGCGCCCAGGAGCGACCGTGACCGG